>Ga0156176_1248_pt1 | contig 24094 bp, 25 predicted proteins | sample RifCSPlowO2_12_FD_107829 | JGI IMG/M metagenome (GOLD analysis project Ga0156176, IMG submission 107829) | Betaproteobacteria bacterium RIFCSPLOWO2_12_FULL_62_58
CGCGTTTATTACGAAGACACCGACAGCGGCGGCGTTGTCTATTACGCGAACTATCTGAAGTTCCTGGAGCGGGCGCGCACCGAGTGGCTGCGCGGGCTCGGTTTCGGACAAACCGAGCTTGCCGCGCGCGATCGAATCGTGTTCGTGGTGCGATCGGTCGCGATCGAGTACATCAAACCGTCGTTGTTTGACGACAGCTTGCAGGTCACGGTGGAACTCGTTAAGGTGGGCGCCAGTCAAATTGTGGTTGCGCAGCGGGTTCTGCGCGCAGGCGAGGTGCTGATCGCCGCCGAGGTCAAGGTGGCGTGCGTGGATGCGCAAACGTTCAAGCCCGTTAGAATTCCAAGAGCGATCATCACAAAAATAGGAACGACATCGTGAATCCCGCCGTTATCCATGACATGTCGGTTGGGAGCCTCATTACCAATGCAAGCTTGCCGGTGCAGCTGGTGATGGCGTTGCTGCTGCTGGCTTCCGCCTTTTCCTGGTACTATATCTTTCTCAAGATATTCACTATCAAGCGCGCCTCCAGACTTGCCGACGACTTCGAGAAGGAGTTCTGGAGCGGCGCGGATCTCAACGAGCTCTACCAGCGCGCGGTCAACTCGCGTACTGCCGCAGGCAGCCTCGAGCGTATCTTCGAGTCCGGTTTCCGGGAGTTTTCCAAGCTCAGAAAGCAGCCCGGCATGGACGTCGCCGTGGTGATGGACGGCACGCGGCGCGCAATGCGCGCGACCTACCAGCGCGAGTTGGACCGGCTCGAATCACACCTGTCGTTTCTCGCCTCGGTGGGTTCGGTAAGCCCCTACGTCGGGCTGTTCGGCACGGTGTGGGGAATCATGAATTCGTTCCGCGGGCTCGCCAACGTCGCGCAGGCGACGCTGGGACATGTTGCGCCCGGTATTGCTGAGGCGCTGATCGCGACCGCGATGGGATTGTTTGCCGCGATTCCGGCGGTGATTGCGTACAACCGTTTCGCCGGTGACGTCAACCGCCTGGCCACGCGCTTCGAATCCTTCATGGAAGAGTTTTCCAATATTTTGCAGCGGCAAGTGCACTGAAGACGGCGGGAGAGGTGAGAGGAGAGAGGTGAGAGGAGATAGGAAAAAGGCAGAAGGCGCGGAGCGCGGTTCATCGCCGTTGCTTCTCTCCCCTTTCTCTTCTCGCCTCTCTGCCCGAAGGGCAATTTCATGCTGATCGAAAAACGCGGCGGCAGGCGGCTCATGAACCAGATCAACGTCGTGCCGTACATCGACGTGATGCTGGTGCTGCTGGTGATCTTCATGATCACGGCGCCGCTCATCAATCCGGGCCAGATCGAGCTGCCACAGGTCGGGAAGACGTCCGATCCGCCGGTGGCGCCGCTCGAGGTGTCGATACACACCGACCAGTCGCTGTGGCTGCGCGACCGGCAGAAAACGACGGCCGAGCGCAAGGTGACGCGCAACGAGTTGATCCAGGCTATCCGCCAGAAGCAGGCGCAGAATCCGCAGCAGGCGGTGGTGATCGCCGCCGACAAGGACGTGCGCTATGCGGCGGTGCTGGAGGTGATGGACATGCTGCAGCAGAACCAGGTAAAAAAGGTCGGGTTGCTGGCGAAACCACGGAGCCCATGACTTATAACGACGTCAGCCGCAACGAAAAGAGAATTTCCGGCGCGCTGGCGCTGGCGACGCATTTGCTGTTCCTCGCGCTGCTCGTGTTCGGAGTCAGCTGGCAGCAGCAGAAGCCCGATTCCGCGGTGATCGTCGATCTGTGGAACGACCTGCCGCCGCTGCCGCAGCCCAAGGTGGAAGAGCCCCTGCCGGAAGCGAAGCCTGCGCCCGAGCCGCCGAAGCCGGCGCCCAAGGTGGAGCTCAAGCCGGTTCCCAAGCCCGAAGTCAAGCCGGTGGTCAAGCCTGACATCGCGCTCAAAGAGAAGGAAAAATTCGAAAAGGAACGCAAGCTCAAGGAGCGGCAGATACTCGAAGCCAAGAAGCGCGATGAAGAGAAAAAGAAACAGGCGGCGCTCAAGGAGCAGCAGGCGCGAGAAGCGAAAGCAAAGCAAGAGCAGGAGGAAGCGATCAAACAGCAGCTTGCGCAGCAACAGGCCGCGCAGCTCCGGCTCATCAACGAATACAAGCAGCGCATCCGCGACAAGATCCGCCGCTTCATCGTCGAGCCGCCGAACCTTCAGGGCAATCCGGAGGTCGAATTCGACGTGGTACTACTGCCCGGCGGCGAAGTGCTTGGCGTCAAGCTCAGGAAAGGCAGCGCGTTGGCGGCTTATGACAACGCGGTAGAGCGTGCGATTCTCAAGGCGCAGCCGCTGCCGCTGCCGCCCGATCCGGCGCTGTTCAAGGACTTCCGGGAGCTCAACCTCAAGTTCCGCCCGAAAGAGTGAGTTTCAGCAGCTATAATTACGCCCCATGAATTCACGAACCAAGACGAAACTTTTCCGCACGTTATGGCTCCTTGCGATGCTCGCGCTACCGGGCGCGGCGCGCGCCGCGCTCACCATCGAGATCATCGGCAGTGGCGCGAACCAGGTTCCGGTCGCCATCGTTCCATTCCGCGCCGAGGACGGCTTGGCGCAGAAAATCACGCCGGTGGTCGCGGCGGACCTCACCCGCAGCGGGCTGTTCAAGATGGTCGATTCCGGCGGCGTCGTGCCGGTGCCTTATGAGCCGGGTGAGGTGGACTATGCCATATGGCGCGCACGCGGTGCGGAGGCAATCGTGATCGGCAGCGTCTCGCCGCTGCCGGATGGCCGCTACGACATCCGCTTCCGGCTCATGGACGTGGTGAAGCAGACGCAGCTCGCCGGTTTCGCCTACGCTGCGGCGGCGTCGCAGCTTCGGCTCACCGCGCACAAGATCGCCGATGTGATCTACGAGAAGCTGACCGGCGATGTCGGGGTGTTTGCCACCCGCATTACCTACATTGTGAAGCGAGGCTCGCGCTACGAATTGCAGGTGGCGGACGCGGACGGTTTCAACCCGCAGACCGTGCTTGCCTCGAACGAGCCGATCATCTCGCCGGCGTGGTCGCCTGATGGCACGCGGCTCGCCTACGTTTCGTTCGAAGGCAAGAAGCCGGTGGTGTACGTGCAGTCCCTTATCACCGGCGGGCGCCAGGCGGTAGCGAATTTCCCGGGCAGCAACAGCGCGCCGGCATGGTCGCCTGACGGCAGGCGGCTGGCGGTGGTGTTGACCAAGGACGGCGGGTCGCAGATTTATCTGATCAATGCCGACGGCAGCGGCACGCCGACGCGGCTTACCAGCAGCTCGGCGATCGATACCGAGCCCAATTTCTCTCCCGACGGCCAATTGCTGTTGTTCACCTCCGACCGCGGCGGCAGCCCGCAGATCTACGGCATGTCGGTTACGGGCGGGGAAACACGCCGTCTCACCTTCGACGGCAGTTACAACGTGTCGCCGCGTTTCAGCCCCGACGGCAAGAGTTTCGCGTTTATACAGAGAAACGGCGGCCGGTTCAACGTCGCGGTGCAGGACTTTGCGACGCGCCAGGTACAGGTGCTGACCGACGGCAGCATCGACGAATCCCCGAGTTTCGCGCCCAACGGCAGGATGATTGTCTACGCAAGCGGGGTAAGGGGGCGTGGTATATTAGCCGCGGTATCGAGCGACGGCCGAGTGAAGCAGCGTTTCACCGAAAATGCCGGCGATGTGCGTGAACCGGCGTGGGGCCCGCTGGTCAAACACTAGATTTCTTTTTTTTCGAGGAGCGATTCATGCGGAAAATTCTTACGGGTCTGTTGATTGCGGGCGTGCTGGCGGGTTGCAGCGGCGCGCCGACCAAGGAACAAGACGGCGCACGGGTCGAGGACCGCATCCCGTCGGCGGTGGCGGCGCCGGACCAGAAAACCGGGCCGGCCGATCCCGGCGCGACCTCGAAGCCGCTCGGCACCGGCAAGGTGGCGGGCGATCCGCTCAAGGATCCCGGCAGCATCCTGTCCAAGCGCAGCATCTATTTCGATTACGACAGCAACCTCGTCAAGGATGAATTCAAGCCGATCGTTGCAGCGCACGCCAGGTATCTGAGCGTGAACCGCTCCGTGCGCACGCGCGTTGAGGGCAACACCGACGAGCGCGGCAGCCGCGAGTACAATCTCGCGCTCGGCCAGCGCCGCGCCGACGCGGTGAAACAGATGATGCAGTTGCTTGGCGCATCGGCGGGCCAGATCGAAACCGTGAGCTTCGGCGAAGAGAAGCCGCGCGCCCAGGACAGCGACGAGAAGGCGTGGACGGAGAACCGGCGCGCGGACATCCGCTATCAGGGCGAGTAAGCCGTGAGGCGTGAGGCGAGAGGCGAGAGGCGAGAGGGGCAAAAACCTTCTGCTGTTCTCGCAGCCTTGGCCTGCGCTGCGGTTTTTCTGTCTTTTCCCGCCCGCGCCGGGCTGTTTGACGACGAGATCGCGCGCAAGCAGATCGTCGAACAGTCGAAACGTCTCGATGATGTAAGACAGCAGCAGGAGCTGATCGCCGAGCGGCTTGCCAAGGTCGAGGATGCGCTCAAGAACCAGCCGGTGCTCGGACTCGTTTCCCAGATCGAGGCATTGCGCGAGGAGTTGCGGCAGCTGCGCGGCCAGATCGAGGTGGTCGGCAACAACATCGATATGGCCGCCAAGCGCCAGCGCGACATGTATGTCGACCTCGATACGCGGCTGCGGCGCCTGGAACAGCCGGCTGCGGGAGGATCCCCCGCGGCTCCGGCCCCATCGGCCGCGACGGGCGGCGTGGCGCCGGCGCAAGTCGCGTCCGCGCCGGGAGCTGCCGACGAGAGCCGCGTGTATGAAGCGGCACAGAACCAGCGCCGAATCGGCAATTACCCGGGCGCCATCATCGCGTTTCAGAGCTTTATCACGCAGTATCCCAGGAGCACGCTCGCGCCGCGCGCGCAGTACTGGATCGGCGACTCCTACTTCAATCTGCGCGACTTCAAGAGCGCGATTGCCAGCCAGCAGAAGCTGATCAGCACCTACCCCGACAGCCCATCGGTGCCGGATGCGCTGCTCAACATCGCGAGTTCCCAGGTGGAACTCGGCGACACCACGGCCGCCAGGAAGACGATGGATGGTCTGGTCGAGCGCTATCCCGCGAGCGAGGCGGCGGAAAAGGCGAAGCGCCGGCTGGCTACGTTGCGCTGAAGCGCAAGGATTGAGGATTCAGGATCGAGGATTGAGGGACGGCCGATTGGCTGCTTCTCGTTCGGTTTTGCGCAACCTATTCCTGTTTGCGCTCTCGCGTCATAATATCGGTTCGGTCCGGTTAGCAATGTAGGCCATGTCCTCGGTTTCTTCCTCGATCCTCAATCCTCGCTCCTCGATCCTGCAGGTAACGCTGCGGATCACCGAAATTTTCTTCTCGCTGCAGGGCGAGACCAGCCGTGTGGGGCTGCCCACGGTGTTCGTGCGTCTTACGGGCTGCCCGCTGCGCTGCGGATACTGCGACACCGCTTACGCGTTTCACGGCGGAGAATCGCTGACGCTGGATAAAATACTCGCCGAAGTTGCCCGTTATCAGCCGCGCTATGTGACCGTTACCGGCGGCGAGCCGCTGGCGCAGAAGAACTGTTTCGCGCTGCTCAGGGAATTGTGCGACTGCGGCTACTCGGTGTCGCTCGAAACGAGCGGCGCGATGGACATTTCGGGCGTCGATCCGCGCGTCTCGAGGATACTCGACATCAAGACGCCGGGCTCCGGGGAATGCGACAAGAACCGGTGGGACAATCTCGCCCGGCTGACGCCGCGCGACGAGATCAAGTTCGTATTGTGCGATGAGCCCGATTACGGGTGGGCAAGACGGGTGCTCGCCGAGCGACGACTCGACAACATCTGTCCCGTGCTCTTTTCGCCTTCCTATCATGAGCTGCCGGCGAAAACGCTTGCCGACTGGATACTGCGCGACCGGCTGCCGGTGCGCATGCAGGTGCAACTGCACAAGCACTTGTGGGGCGAGGTCCCCGGGCGCTAGAAAGAAAGGCGTGAGGCGCGAGGCGTGAGGCGTAAGATGTGGTAGTCGCGACTTGATCTGACAGACATTGTCTGACCAACGCAGCTCGAGAGCGTTTATAACGGGCTGGAAACGGTTAAGAGCGAACACGTGTATGGAGAAGTTCGCTGCGCCGCTCAGCCCTGTTGCCTTATTGGCGGAGCATGCCGATCAGCTTCAGCAATTTCGTTTTCGATTCCACGTCGGCTTTGATCATGGCCGCAAACTCCTGCGGCGTGTTGCCGACGACGTCTATGCCGTTGTTGAACAGGCGTTCCCTGATATCCGCATTCTGCAGGATCCGCACGATCTCCCGATGGAGGAGATTGATGATGGGCGCCGGCGTCCTGCCCGGCGCATACATGCCTATTTCTGATACGAATTGATAGCCCGGCACGGTTTCTCCCACGGTAGGCAAGCCGGGGGCCAGCGGCGACCGCTTGGGGGTCGTCACCGCCAGGGCCCGCAGTCTGCCTGCCTTGATGTGCTGCTCGACCGAACCCATGCCAACGAACATCACCACCACTTCGCCGCTGTACAGGCCTATCACCGAAGGCCCGGTGCCCTTATAGGCAACGCGCACGATGTTGACGCCGGTCATGGCCTTGAATTGCTCGGTCGCGAGGTGGGGTGAAGCGCCCAATGTTCCCGCGCCATAGTTGAGTTCCCCCGGCCTGGCTTTGGCGAGGGCGATGAACTCCTTTACGGACTTCACCGGCAGCGATGGGTGAACAACCAGCAGGGTAACCTGGCTTACCGCCGCTGTGATTGGCGTCAGATCCTTCATGGGATCGTAGGGCGCGGGGCGCATCATCGGCAGCAAGTAGACGGAACTACCGTAGAAAAGCAGGACATGGCCGTCGGGTTCCGCCCTGGCAACGAGTTCCGCCGCGAGCGTTCCGCGATTCTCCACGATCGCCGGCTGCCGCAGGCTGCCTGTCAGCCCTTGCGCGATCATGCGTGCCACCACGTCGTTGGTGCTGCCAGGCGCTGAGGTGAGAATGCGTATGACCTTGGTGGGGTAATCCTGGCTGGTCGCCACGTTCGAGCCCAGCACCATCATGCCACCGAACAACAGAAATACGACGGAACACGCAATCATCATATTTTCTCCTCCAAAGATCGCGCTTTGAATTATCCTTGAAACCGCAGATTAACGCGGATGCGCGGAGAAAGGGAAGGTGATTTAGTGATTCAGTGACTAAGTGATTGGTTGGTGAGCAGTCCAGGTGCTTTACCCAGTCACTCAATCACTTAATCACTTGAGTCCCATCGCACCTGGAAAAGGGGGCAGGTTCACTTGCCGGGGCACGCGCGTTGAATTTTCTCCGGCAATGATTAAATTCTATTCGTGCCGCGGTATGCCCACATCGCAGCAGAACATCTGGCCCCTTGGCCGACGGTCGCTTACCGGCCAAAACCGGCCGTTCGCCGTGTTCCTGATACTTACGGCACGTCCGCGGTCTCGCAGCGCAATCCCATCCAGCAACATGCTTCGCCTCAATGCAGGAGGCATGTCGCTGGCCGCAGGCGGCTTCCTGGTTCCAACAATCTCGCCCCAACGTGATCTGCATCAGTAAGAGGCGGCGCAGCGTCGCGAGATGCGCCGGTTCGAGCGGGCGCAGACTGCCGCGAGTGCAGAAGCTTCAAAGAACGTGCTGCACATCGCGGCCCAGCGCCCTGTCCCTTGCACCAGAGAAATCCGGATGTGACACGAGCGGCGTCTCAACCGTCGTGTCGGTGATCTCGACGTCGAATTGCGCTGCACTCGCTCGGGTACGGTTTCTACTTATATCTCGCCTGCACGGCATCCCACCCATCCGCCCCGACCACACGCCACATCTCAGGTATCGAAATGTCGCCGAGGGGAACCGGGTGCGTGCGCGTGTCGCGCGCTTCCTTGAGTATCTGCCGGCAGCTGCCGATGATATGCATGAGCAGCAGGCCGGGAAGTATGGCAATGCGATAGCCCATGTCTTCCACCTGCCGCGAATCCGGCACCGGGCTTTTTCCCCCGCGCGTGACGTTGAGCAGGCACGGCCCGTGTATCAGTCGCGGGATCTGTTCGGTTTCCCGCACCGATTGCTGCGCCTCGAAGAAGGCGACGTCAGCGCCGGCATCGAGCGCCGCGTTCAGGCGGTCGATCGACTCATTGAAACCCGCAACGCTGCGCGCATCGGTGCGCGCGACGATCAGCGTGTCCGGGTCGCGCCGCGCCGCGACCGCCGCCCGAATCCGCGTTAGAAATTCCTTCAGCGGAACGATTTCCTTGCCGTCCAGATGCCCGCAGCGCTTGGGAAAGCCCTGGTCCTCGATCTGGATCGCCGCGATCCCCCGCAATTCATATTCGCGTACAGTGCGCGTGACGTTGAGTTCATTGCCGAAACCGGTGTCGGCATCGGCAATGACCGGCACATTGACGGCGCCAGCGATGCGCCCGGCATTGTCCACCATTTCCGTCATGGTCGTGAGCCCGTAGTCCGGGAAACCGAGCATCGCCGCCGTGCACCCGCCTGACATGTAAACGGCGCCGTAGCCCGCCTGCTCGATCAGCTTGGCGGTAATGCAGTCGTATGCGCCAGGCGCGACGATCATTGGGCCGCTCTTGATATCCTGGCGCAGCTTCCTTGCCGTACTCATAAAACACTGTCCCCCATCGTGGGCGGGAAACGCCGTCCCGCGAATCAGCATCCATCACTGGTTGATGACGATATGCGCCTCTTTGACCACTTTCTTCCATTTTTCGACGTCGCTCTTGATCCGGTCCCGAAACTCCTCCGGCGGGCCGCCGGCAGGTTCCAGTCCTTCTCTTGCCATCCATTTCTGCACCGCGTCCGTCTTGATTACTTTTGCGGCTTCACTGTTCCATCGCATCACGATGTCCCTGGGCAGGCCCTTCGGTCCCCACATGCCGTACCAGTGAGTCACGTCGAAACCGGGCACCGTTTCACCTACGGTAGGCACGTCCGGTAACGCGCGCGAGCGTTTGGGGGTGGTCACGGCGATGGCGCGCAGCCGTCCGGCCTTCAAGTGCGGCATGCTCGGCACCAGGCTGCTGAAGCTCGAATCCACTTCTCCGCTGAGAAGAGCGGTCATGACCGGGGCGCTGCCTTTGTACGGTACGAGAGTTAATTTCACCCCGGTTTGCTGCTTGAAAAGCTCGACAGCAAGGTTATCGAGACTGCCAATGCCGGACGACCCGAAGTTGAACTTGCCGGGGTTCGCCTTTGCATAAGCGATGAGCTCCTTGACGGACTTGATCGACACCGAGGGGTGCCTCGACGCGACCAGCGGCGTTGTTCCGATCAGGATGATCGGCGTAATTCCGGTGACCGAATCGTACGGCAGATTGTAGAGCGCGCCGTTCGCTCCATAGCTGCCGGAGACTACTATCAGCGTATAGCCGTCCGGGTCGGCGCGCGCCACGATACCGGCGCCCACGGTGCCGCCGGCGCCGGGCCGGTTGTCCACCACGACCGGCTGCCCGAAGGACTCGGACGCCGGCGCGGCGATGAGGCGCGCGAGAATGTCCGAACCGCCACCGGCAGCGAAGGGAGTGAGCAGATGGATCGGTTTGGTCGGGTATTTCTCCTGGGCATGCACGGCTGCCGCAGTGAACAACAGTGCAAACGCAATAACGGCACAGCGAGCGAGTTTGCTCATGATGACCTCCGAAATAAGATGATGGAGAAAGAAAAATGAGGGAGCACTCGTACGGGAGGTCCCGCACAGCGCATCATGGACCTTGTGTTCATGCTTGCCTCCTCGTCCTCGCGAGACGACCGCAATTGGGGCGCGTGCCGAGCGGGATCAGTGATTAATTATTGATTAATCTATTCCAGCCGCGAGCGCGCGGCAAGCCATTTCCCGCACCCGAGCTGCTCCGAGGCTAGTTCTAGTTGTCCCCGGGGCGGGCGGCGGTCGCTTACCGGCCAACTGCCGTCATTTGAGTGCCCAAAAAGCCAGCTCTAAAGCTGCCGTTCGCAAGGGGTCGGTTAGTGGTTGTATTCCTTGGCAAGAAAGGCAACAAATGGCAGTATTTGAAGCGTGAAACTCAAATAAATTGCTTCCTAAAATTCCGGATTAGAGGAGAGTTTATGTGGGCACGAATCGGCTTGACGCTAATTGGGCTAATTAGTTTTAGTGCCTTCGCAAACCCTCAGGTTGTCACCATTGAGACACGAGAGGGCGTTAAGCAAACCTTTTTACTGGTATCGCCTAGTGGTCCTCCAAAGGTGGCTTTGATCATGTTTCCGGGCGGATCCGGGCGAGTAAATATCAGAAGTAAGGAAGGCGAAATTTTATTCAGCAAAAATGCATTTATGCAAAGAACTATAGATCAGTTTGTTGCAAACGGTATGTTAGTAGCGCTAGTTGACACCCCCTCAGATCAACAAGATTTGTCGGTGCAGTTCCGTAAGACGGAAGACCATGTAAGAGACATAGAAGGAGTTGTAAGCAACATCCGGCAGGGACACAGAGATATTCCGGTCTACCTAATCGGAATCAGTCGGGGTGGGGTGTCCGTTGCTTATATTGCAAAACGTCTAGAAGGGAAGGTTGCGGGTATAGTGTCAATGTCTGGTCATTTAGCAGACCGAAACTCGGTTGGGCTATCGGGTTTTGATTACAGAGCACTCAAGCAAAGAATTTTAATGGTGAGTCATAAGAATGAGGGGTGCCCCCATACTCGTTATAGTGATTGGCTGGACGTTGCCAAGAAGTACCATATTCCTTTGATTTCTGTAACCGGTGGTTATCAGCAGTTGGAAAAGTCAGCGGGCGATAGATTCCCGGAATGTAGATCCTGGGCGCATCACAATTTTCTGGGAATTGAAAGACCTGTCTCCGCAGAGATTAGCAACTGGATTCTTCAGAAACCCTTTAGAACCGAAGTGAATGAGTAGACACCGAGATGGTCATCAAATACAGGGCGGTCCCAGCCCACTCTCCTGTTTTCGCTCAACTAACGTAAAATCCCGGGGCCGCACGTGTAGTCATTGGCAGAATGAAAGCTTCCCAAGCTGCTGACGCACGTTTTGCTCCAATTGCCCGCACCAATTCCCTGAGCATGACAGGCAACATTGGCCAATGAGCGTCGAAAAAAGGCTGGGGCAATTTCTGACGCCACAAAGCTGCCGGTCGCCACTGTCTCCTTGGGGTCGACAGGGGACGTTGCTTTTCAATGCACCGGGTCATCGTCCACCAGCCCGGATGCCGCAATGAGGACCCCCGCATTGCGTTTCGCGCGAACGACTGCTATGGGCTCTGCGCCCAAGCTGCTGCAGCAGTAGAGCGGGTATTGTCAAGTTAAAATACAGAGAAAATCACACCCGAAGGAGGAAACATCATGAAACGCTGGTGGGCGCTGATGTCGATTCTCTCGTGCATAAGCGCAAACGCCGCGGAGCCGATCGATTACCCCGCGCGGCCGGTGCGCGTCATCATCCCCCAGGGACCCGGCGCCACCACGGACCTTTTGGGGCGCATCGTGTTCACGCACACCGCCGAACGGCTCGGGAAGCCACTGGTCGTCGACAACCGGCCGGGCGCGGGCGGCACCCTGGGCATGGACATCGCTTCCCGCGCGAGGCCCGATGGTTACACCCTGGTCGGCGTCGCTGCGTCGATGCTCGCCATCACGCCGCATATCTATCGCAAGCTTGCCTACGATCCGCTGCGCGATTTCGTGCCGGTGGGAATGTTCGTGCTGGCTCAGACCGCACTGTGCGTCAACAACAACGTGCCGGCGCGCACGGTGCGCGAGTTCGTGGATCTCGTGAAGGCGAAGTCCGCGCAGATCCTGATGGGCTCGGCCGGCGTCGGCGCGACCAGCCACCTCGGCGGCATCCTGTTCGCGACGCTGGCAGGCATCCCGGCCAACCACGTGCCGTACAAAGGCGGGTCGTCCATCGTGGCCGTCTCCCTGGGAGAAGTGCACTGGACGGTGGCGCCGTTGAGCGCCGCCATGCCGCACGTCAAGGTTGGCCGCATACGCTGCCTCGCTACCGGCGGCGACAAACGCTCGATCGTCACACCCGATCTTCCGACGATCGCCGAAAGCGGTGTGCCGGGGTTTCGCTTCTACGGCTGGAACGGCGTGATTGCGCCGCGCGGGACCCCCAAGCCGATCATCGCCAAGGTCAACCGCGTGATGAACGAAGCGCTCGGCTCCGCAGAACTCCGCAAGCACTTTTTCCAACTCGGGGAAGAGCCTGCCAGCGGCTCACCCGAAGACTTCGGCAGGTTGATCCGCGATGATTACGAGCAGATGGGTAAGCTGGTGAAGCTCGCCGGCCTCAAGCCCGAGTGACAGGGGAGTTTTCACATGGCGTTTTACCGTTTCGAGAAGCTCAAGTCCTACCATTTCAATCCCCACCTGTCGTCCACGACGGGTCCGATCATCGAGGGGCAGTACATGTATTTCCGGCGCGTCAGGAAGCCGGGGGGAGGCAAGTCCAGGCTGCATTATCATCCCAACGAGTTCATGGCGTTTCTGCTGGAAGGAAAGATCAACGCCGTGGTCGGGCGCGGCCGCCGCGTCGTCCGCCCCGGGACCCTGGTTCACATCCCGTCCAACGTGCAGCACAGCTTCAAATCGCGGGAGGACATCAGCTATCTCTACATCAAGGACCGCACCTGGACCATGATAGGCGCCGCCGCGGACGAAGCCCTGCCGGATAAAGCGCGGTCGGCCACCGAAGTGGCGAGGGACATCAAGGCCGGCAGGTATCCGGGCGGCCGCAAGGAGCCGGAAAAGTCGCAGGCGATCGTCGACGGCCTGGGCGACTGCTTCCATCCCATGATAGACGGACTGGGCGCGCCCGTCGCATCCGGGCATTGCGAGCGCTGGCTGGAAGGCGCCAATCTCGCTTTCGGTTTCATCGAATCGCCGCGCGGCCACGACATGGGCGAGAGCAAGGCGGCGCACGAACTCTTCGCCTACCTGATCAGCGGGTCGCTCGACGCACGGGTCGGCCGGAAGAAGCGGAGAATGCGTCCCGGCGGCGTGATACACGTGCCCCGCGGGGCGCCGTACGGCTGGGTGGTTCGTGGCCGCGGGCCTGCACGCTATGCCATCGTACGCTCGACGTCCCGCCTCGAGGCGGAGGTGGCGCGCAATGGCGCCTCCGACAATTGGCGGGGATAACCACTACTTCACAATTCTCCGCTGAGGTCTCCGGAGCGCCGACCGTCCTGCGGTCCTTCTGTTAATCTTGCGCTGTGCCCAAAGCCGTTGTCTTACTGTCCGGCGGACTTGATTCCGCCACCACGCTCGCCATTGCGCGCAGGGACGGATTCTCCTGCCACTGCCTGAGCGTCGATTACGGTCAGCGCCACCGTGCTGAACTCGACGCTGCCGCGCGCGTCGCGCTCGCGCTCGGCGCCGCAGAGCACCGCGTGATGAAGCTCGATCTCGCCGCCATCGGCGGCTCGGCGCTCACCGACCGCAGCATCGCGGTGCCCGAAGCCCCGACGCAGGGTATTCCCATTACCTACGTTCCGGCGCGCAACACGATTCTGCTGTCGCTCGCGCTCGCCTGGGCCGAGGTGCTCGGCGCGCAGGACATCTTCTTCGGCGCCAACGCGGTCGATTACTCCGGTTATCCCGACTGCCGGCCCGAGTACATGCGCGCCTTCGAAGCAATGGCCAATCTTGCCACCAAGGCCGCGGTCGAGGGCGGCAAGCTCACGCTGCACACGCCCATCATCGCGCTCACCAAGGCCGAAATCATCCGGCGTGGCGTCGCGCTCGGCGTGGATTACGCGCTCACCGTGTCCTGCTATCAGGCCGGCGACGAGGGGCCGGCCTGCGGCCGCTGCGATTCGTGCCGGCTGCGCCGCGCCGGCTTTGAAACCGCGGGGATTGCCGACCCCACTCGCTACGCCTGAAGCCCCTTGAACATCGATTTTCTGGCTTCACTTTCTGTGCCCGACAAATTGGAATCCGCTAATATGACGATGTGCGGCGGCAGGCGCAGGGATTAAACCAGGGCTCGGCTCGCGGCGCAGATCGGTTGCAGGGGATGTGCGATGGAATTTACGGTACATAACCAGGTATTGCTCGCAGTGTTCGTGGTCGCCGCGATCATGGGCGCGGTCGCCAACAAGACCAGCTTCTGCACCATGGGCGCGGTTTCCGACTGGGTCAACATCGGCGATACCGGCCGCATGCGCGCGTGGGTGTTCGCAATGGCGGTGGCGTTGACCGGCGTGATCGCGCTCGAAGGCGCGGGCATCGTCAACCTCTCGGCCGAGACCTTCCCGCCGTACCGCACCGCCAATTTCGCGTGGCTGCGCTACCTGCTGGGCGGGTTGATGTTCGGTGTCGGCATGACGCTCGCGAGCGGCTGCGGCAACAAGACGCTGGTGCGCGTCGGCGCCGGCAACCTGAAATCGCTCACTGCGCTCGCGATCGCGATGATAGGTTCCTATATCATGCTGTGGACGCCCTTCTATGAGAAGGCGTTTCATCCCTGGATTTCCGCCACCGCCATCAACCTCGCGCAGCACGGCGTGCCGACCCAGGAAGTGGGTTCCGTCATCTCGGGCATGTTCGGCCTCGCGCCCTCGCGCGCGCTCAACTTCATGGTCGCCACGCTGGTCGCGTTCGGCATGTATGCCTTCGTGTTCCGGTCAACGGATTTCCGCGGCAACTTCGACAACATCCTGGGCGGCGCGGTGATTGGACTGGCGATCGTCGCCGGCTGGTATCTCACGGGAGGCGCGCTGGGGCAGGCGTGGAAGGAATACGCCGACATGGCGACCGAGGTGCCGAGCCGCGTGCAGGTGCAGTCCTACACCTTCATCAGCCCGATGGGCGACTCGGTGCGCTACCTTTTGAACCCCACGAAACTGTCGCTGATCAATTTCGGCGTGATGGCGCTCGCCGGGGTGATCGCCGGTTCCTTCCTCTACGCGGCTGCGACCCGGAGTTTCCGCATCGAGTGGTTCGCGTCGTTCAAGGACTTCGTCAACCATGCCGTGGGCGGCGTGCTGATGGGCGTGGGCGGCGTGCTGTCGATGGGCTGCACCGTCGGGCAGGCGATCACCGGCGTATCCACGCTCGCGATCGGGTCGATTCTTACCTTTTTCGCGATCGTCATCGGATCCGCGGGCACCATGAAGTATCAATATCGGAAGATAATGCAGGAAGCTTAGAACCAGGATCGAGGATCTAGGATTCAGGATCGAGCGGTTCCGGCGCGATAGAATTTCCCGCAATGCGGTCTTAACCAGTCACCAGTCACCAGTCACCAGTCATTTTCTTCAATACCCCCCTGAGGGGTACGAATCACCAGTCACGAATCATCAGTCACGCTTTTTCTGGAGCACAGCGCAGCATTTTTGATTGACCCCTCCCTCTCGTGAAGGTAAACTCTCGCGCTTTTCGTGGGCGGTTAGCTCAGTTGGTAGAGCAGCGGACTTTTAATCCGTTGGTCGGGAGTTCAAATCTCCCACCGCCTACCAAGATTCAAGGAGTTAGCGAGCCGCTAGCTCCTTTTCTTTTGCAGACTGTGCCGTATTTGTGTCGCTGAGGAGGTTAGCAACGACCTCCGCATGCTTCACAAGGTGCGCGGGCGCGAGATGTGCGTAACGCCTGACCATCTCCGCGGATTCCCAAGCTCCCATCTCCTGCACTACGTTAAGCGGTGTGCCGTGTTGCACGAGCCAGCTTGCCCAGGTATGCCGGAGAGCGTGCCAACGGAAATCCACGACCCCTGCACGCTTGAGCGCCTGCCGCCATGCTCGCGTGTTTGCCTGTGTGTAAACTATCACGCAAATTTGACCAGATATCGAGCATTTCTTTCACGAAGGGCTAACCATTCCAGCAAGCAAAAAAATCTCCTTGCGACATGGGGATCAGTGATACCTAGTTGATCTGCCATTCATGATAATCTCTGGTCTAGTTTCTGTGACAATTGACATTCGAAACGCCAAAATAATGGCAAATATGCGTTTAGGCGGCGCGATGATCAAAGCATTGCGCCGCAAGCGTCTAATTTTAACGAGTTAAGGGACAGGACTTCCCACCATGCCAACAATGAACGGGGGAAAAGCGGTGATCGAATCACTGTACGCACAAGGCGTCGACACGGTATTCGGCGTGCTCGGCAGCACGTTACTGCGGCCATACGATGCACTATGCGACCGCTCGGACATGCGACTTATCGCGCCGCGCAGCGAGGACGGTGCCCTGCATATGGCCGACGCGTATGCGCGCGTGAGCGGCAAGGTCGGCGTTGCGATGGTCACCGTTGGCGCTGGAGCCGCCGCGAGCCTTTCAGCGATGGGCGAGGCCTATGCCGAATCATGGCCCGTGCTTAACATCGTCACCCAGGTGCCCACGCCCTATCTCGATCAGGAAAAGGGTGTGTACCACGAGTCGCCGGGCCAGCTCGCCATGTTTCGCCACGTGACCGGCTGGTCTCACCGCATCACCAAGGTCGGTGAAATCCCAGAGGCGATACGCGAGGCCTTTCATCGCATGCGCTCCGGACGTCCACGACCGGTAGTGCTCGAGATCCCGGCCGACGTCTTTAACGCCGAACAAGATGTCACCATCTTGCCTCCCGCCGAGACCTCGCTGGTGCGTCCCGACGATGCCCTGATCAGCAAGGCGGCGGATCTCCTCGCCGCGTCGAAAAAGCCTCTGCTATGGGTGGGCGGCGGCTGCGTGAAATCCGGCGCTGGATCTGAGGTTGCGGAACTAGCCGAGCTGCTGCAGGCGCCCATCCTCGCGACGAGTGGGTCCAAAGGCATCGTTCCGGAAGACCGTCCGCTGATGCTCGGCAATATTCTGACAATGAGTTCAACCGTTGAGGAAGAAGTGCTCGCCACGACAGATGCAATGCTCGGGGTCGGGACGCGCTTTTCAGAGCGTGCGACGCGTACCCGCCGCAAAAGCGGCCCTGCCGACGTGACGGGTCGCTCGGCGAAGGGCTGGACTATTTCCATGCCGCCCACGCTGATCCACGCTGATATCGACGCAAACGAGTTTGGCAAGAACTACACCGCGACGCTGTCGATACAGGCAGATGCGAAAGACGTCCTGCGCCGGCTAATCGGTGTGCTACAGGCACGCAAGCTCCCGCCGCGTGCCTCACGCGAGCGCGAAATGTTGGATATCAAGGCACGCGCCCGCACGGAACTCATGCAGCGCGTTCCTGACGAGATCGCGCTCCTCGACAGCATTCGCGCCGCGCTCCCGCGAGATGCGATCGTTTCCGCTCAGTCTATCGCAGGCCACTGGGCGCGCTACGCGCTCGAAATGTACCAACCGTCGAGTTTTCTATTCGCCAACGCGTTCGGCTCGATGGGATTCGCGTTTCACGCGGCCATCGGCGCCAAGATCGCGTGTCCCGAGCGCCCGGTAGTGGCGTTTTGTGGGGACGGCGGTTTTCTCTTCGGTTGCGGTGAAATGGCGACCATCGCCCACTACAAGCTCAACATTCCGGTCGTGGTCTTCAACAACGGCGGCTACAAGATACTCAATAACACGCAGAAGCGGCGGTTCGGCCGCACGATTGGCACCGAGCTCACGAACCCAGACTTTGTCAAGCTCGGAGAGTCGTTCGGCTTCCGCGCGGTGCGTGCCGATGGAGCGAAGGCGCTTGCGCCGGCGCTCAAGGAGGCGCTTGCGGCCGACCGACCGACGCTGATTGAAGTGCCGATCGAATTCGTGCCGTACCGATAGGCGCCATGCCGAAAATCGCAGCTCGTTTAGTCACCGGTATTCTCGCAGCGGCGTTTAGCGCCGGGGCCGGCGGACAAGCCTGGAAACCCACGGATGCCGTCGAAATAGTAGTCGGCGCAGGTCCCGGCGGGGGTAACGACAACACCGCACGAACTTTGCAAAAGCTCATGCAGGACGCGCGGCTCATCGCCGTGCCGATTAACGTCGTGAACCGCCCCGGAGGCGGAGGCTCGATCGCATTCACCTATCTCAACCAGCAGACCGGCAAGGGCAACCTCATCGCTGTCACGTCCAACACGCTTCTAACAAACCATATCACGCGGCTTTCCCCGCTCTCTTACACCCATTTCACACCGCTCGCCGTGCTTATCAGAGAGTACATGGCCTTCAACGTGAAGGCGGACTCGCCACTTGCCGCCGCCAAGGATCTGCTCGCGAAACTCAAGGCAGATCCGGGCTCGGTCGTGCTCGGCATATCCACTGCCTTGGGCAACATCAACCATATCGCGTTCGCCACGGCCGCGCGCGAAGCAGGCGTGGATCCAAAAAAGGTAAAGACGGTTGTGTTCAAGTCTTCTGGCGAGTCGATCACTGCGTTGCTTGGCGGTCACGTTGACGTCGTTGTCGGGCCGACCAGCATTTCCGCACGTTTTTTCGAGTCACGCCAACTGCGCGTGCTGGCAGTAACATCAGCCGCACGGCGGCCGGGCATGTTTGCCACGGTGCCGACGTGGAAAGAGATCGGTATCGATGCGATCATTGACAATTGGCGCGGTGTGATCGGCGCAAAAGGCCTGACGCCGCAGCAGATTGCGTACTGGGACAGCGTTTTTTCGAGGATGTACAAATTGGAGGAATGGAATCAAGATGTTGCGCGCAATTACTGGGACAGCGCCGCGCTGACGAGCCGCGAGACGGCAAAATACCTCGACAAGCAGTACGATGTGCTCAAACGCGCATTAATCGATCTCGAAATGGTGAGGCATTAGAGGCATGCATATCGACGAACACTTGAAGAAAGCGGACGCATTCGAGGCAAGCCTCGCGCGGCTCGACCCGCTGCGCGACGGGGAACTCTACGCCGTGTTTCTGATGCGCGCGGGCACTAATCGCATTAACGCCGCACTGCATGTACTTGGCACTACGACCGATGGCCCCGCCACCGAACAAAAACTCGGCGATCTCAATCACACCTACAAGCCGCCTATGAACTCGCCAGCCCCGGAGTCGCTTAAGGCGTCGTTCACGGCACTCGCTTTCATCGAGAACCTGCGGCCGGATATTGTGCGCGGACCAAAACGCCTCGATGCGCCTGCCGCGCAGCGGGCGCTCGACGCCTACACGCTAATCAAGCGCGATACGAATTCCGTTCTGGGAAGGAAATCGCCATGACACCGGCGGAACACCTCGCGAAAGCGGAAAGCATCATGGCGGGCGTGAACAAACTCGCATTCCCGCAGGACTATCTCGCCATCGTAGATGGTTCGCTCGTCGCTGGCTATCACTACGGCAACGCACTGCTTCACAGCCACGGCGTGCTGCCGGACGCGGAACACGTGAATACACCGTCCAAGCTCGGCATCGCGGCACCTGCACTACCGCCGGCTATACAGCCGGCGTTCGCCGCTTTCACCGAACTCGAACGCCTGCGCTCCGATTTCGTGCGCAGCCCCTCCACCTGCGACGCCCGGCTTGAGGGCCAAGTGCGTGAACTGCTCAATGTGATGCGTCGCGCGAGTGCGCGTTGACCATTTTCTGTCAGGGCAGACGCGTGTTTGACAATCAGCTTCAATAATCAGTCGACGCGCAGGTTCTACGAAGACGAGTCCCAATAATGCGGGAGGCACAGATGAGTAGGAATTACGTCAATTTCGCAGCCATCGGTGATGTCGCGACCGCGGCGGACAACTCCGAAGCTGTATTCGACAATGTGCGGGAGGTGCTCCGGGGTGCAGACCTACGCTTCGCACAATGCGAGCGAGTCTACTCCGAGCGTGGCAGCTTCCAGCAACAGGGCCTAGCACCCCATGTGCGCCAGCATCCACGCTCAGCCAACGCGTTCAAGAGCGTACCATTTGACGTCGTAGGGACCGGCTCCAACCACACCGGAGACTGGGGCCCTGAAGCAGCGGAAGACACTATTGATGCGTTTCACAGGCTCGGCATAGCGACGATCGGCTCGGGGCGCAACATTCATGAGGCGCGAAAAGAGATCGTGTTTGAACGCAACGGCGTGACCGTGACGTTCTTAGGCTACGTCTCCGTTATGCTGCCGCAGTACTGGGCGACGGAGACCAGGGCCGGCTCCACGCCGATGCGCGCCCATACTTTCTACGAACCGTACGAATATCAGCCGGGATCTCCTCCACGCATCGTCACCATTCCGCACGCGAAGGATCTGGAACTCCTGCTGGAGGACATCGCGCGGGCAAAACGCGCTGCGGACGTCGTCGTCGCATCCTTCCATTGGGGAGTGCACTACACCGCGCGGCCAATCGCCGACTACCAGCAAACCGTTGCCCACGCCGCGATCGATGCCGGCGCATCGGTGATCCTCGGCCACCATCCACATATCCTGCAGCCGATCGAACTTTACAAGGGTGCGGTTATCTTCTACAGCCTCGGCAACTTCGCGATGATTCGCAAAGCGGGATCGCCCAACTTTTGCTGCCCAGGCGGCGAGTACGAATTCAACCACGTATACACCAAGCACATGGACCCGGGCCAATCATTCGCTTACAATCGCCATAAGGATGAAGGTCGGATCGTGTTCATTGATCTGGACAAGAGTGGCGTAAGAAAAGTGAGCGTGCTGCCCACCGTCGTCAACACGGCGAACAGCAAGGCGGAAATTGTGAGGCCTGGGGACCCTCGCTTCGAGCAGTATCGTAAGTACATGGAGTGGGTATCGAACGACACTCAGGGCGGCATTACCCAGGTGGGTGTGGAGGGTGACCGCTACCTCCTCTACAGGCGTGCGGACCTCGTGTAGTCGCATCGCAATTGGCGACTCGGTCGTGACGACGAAGGCAATAAAGACCGATATCCGGCGCGCAATTGCATCGCTCGTTGTTGCGCTCGCATGGCTCACGGCCCTTTGGGTCGCTCCGGTATTCGCGCAACAGCCCTATCCAAACCGGCCGATAAGGATCGTGGTGCCGTTCGTGCCGGGCGGTGGCGCGGACACCGTAGCGCGCATCATCGGCCAGAAGTTCACCGAAAGCATGGCCCAGCAGGTGATTATCGACAACCGGCCGGGGGGCGGCAGCGTGATTGCCTCTGAGGTTGTCGCCAAAGCGCCGCCGGACGGCTACACGGTGTACCTTGCGAGTGTCACGTTCACCGTTGCTCCAATCCTTAACAAGAAGGTGCCGTTCGATCCGATAAATGATTTCGCGCCCGTATCGCGCGTGTCGATCACGCCAGCAGTGTTGGTGGTTCATCCGTCGCTACCGGCGCGCTCGGTGCAGGAGTTGGTGCAGCTCGCGAGATCGAAGCCGGGGCAGCTTTCATTCGGCTCGGCAGGCATCGCCTCTGCATCGCACCTTGCAGGGGAATTGTTCAAATCGCTCGCCAAAGCCGAGATGCTGCATGTGCCGTACAAGGGCAGCGCACAAGTCATTACCGCGCTTCTGGTCGGCGAAGTCACGCTCGCATTGATCAATCCGCTCAGCGCACTTGGTCCGGTGAGAAGCGGCAGACTGAGGCTTCTCGCCGTGTCCACGGCGGAGCGCTCCCCTGCGCTTCCCGATGTGCCGACAATCTCGGAGGCTGGCGTGCCCGGGTACGAAAGCATCATTTGGACCGGGATGCTTCTGCCGGGGGCAACGCCGCAGCCAATCATCACGCGGCTAAACAGCGAGATCGCAAAAGCTTCGCGCGCGAAGGACGTCATCGAGCGGCTCGCTATTGATGGCTCGCGGCCAGTTGCCGAATCCCCGCAGGATTTTGCGGCGTTTCTAAAGGCACAGTTTGCGCAATGGGGGAAATTGATAACAGACCTGCGGATTCGCGCCGAGTAGCCCAATGGGGCCGCCGCGGTGCAAGCGGTGACGTAAAAGGGGTCCCCATTTACGAAACGTCGGCACGATACAGCCTCTTCGACCGGCCGCCAGCCCGCTGATGCCGTGACTCGACCCAATGGTGCAGCGCGCAACTGCCGCGCTATGTGAACAGCTCGCACTCGAGCAGCCGGGCGAGTGAGGGGTACACGCCCAGGCAAGCGGGTCAGCTCGTGCGCAATGAAGTCTTGCGGCGAGCGAAGGCGCTACAAGCACCCGGCTCGAGTGAGACGGGTTACGTCTGCCCCTGCTCCTGGTTCAGGAAAGCCACCCCGCTAGATCGCTACTAGGCGGGTAGTCTAGCGCTGATATTTGCGAACGTTCAGATGCTACGTGTCCGGCCACCGTCCACGTTAATGGCCACCCCACTGATCATGCTGGCCCGGGATGATGCAAGAAATACACACAGATCAGCAACGTCCTCCGGCTGAACAACACGCCCCATCGGCACTTCGCGGTTAAGGTATTTCTCGGCTTGCTCCCTTGAGACGCCACGTTTACGAGCAGTCATATTAACTAGCTCCGCCCAGCGGCCCGTGTCGGTGGAACCCGGATTGACCGCATTCACGGTGATGCCTTGCGGCCCGAACTCATTCGCCATGGCTTTTGTGACCGCGATCCTCCGAGATTTGTGCGCGCTAGGTCCCGGCCGGCCGGGGATCATTGCTCTTGACCGAGCGGGAATAGAGTATATACTTTACACATATACTTTATGAGGTGATGAAAATGAAAACGGCCAAACTGTTTCAGAACGGGCAAAGTCAGGCTGTACGGCTTCCGAAAGAGTTTCGCTTCGAGGGCGATGAGGTATTCATCAAGAAATCCGGCAGCGCCGTGGTTTTGATCCCTCTTGTCAATTCATGGGATTCCCTGATTGGCAGTCTCGACAAGTTCACCAAGGACTACATGACCGACAGGGATCAACCCAAGCAACAAAAGCGCGAGGCGGTATTTGAATGAGGGTCATGCTCGATACCAATACCTGCATTGCCATTATCAAGCGAAAGCCGCCGCAAGCGTTAAAGCGTTTCACCGCTTACAAGGTCGGTGAAATTGGCATTTCCTGGGTGACGCTTGCCGAATTGGAGTTTGGAGTTGCCAAGAGCCAGCACCTGGAGAAAAACCAGGCAGCCCTCGACGAGTTCGTCTTGCCATTGGAGATTGCAAACTTCGATCGCGAAGCGGCCAGAGTTTACGGACGGGTTCGAGCAACGCTGGAAAAAAAGGGGACGCCCATTGGCTCATTGGACATGATGATCGGGACGCATGCCCTGGCCCTGGGCGTAACGCTCGCCACCAATAACACCAGGGAATTTTCTCGCATCAAGGGATTGACCGTTGTTGACTGGCTCGATAGCAGCAACTAGATTGGCCCGTCATCCGGAGGGCCCGACTCGAAAGAGGCAATACCTCGGACACCAACCACACAGCCCCTCAAGCTCCTAGACGATCCTGAGCAGCTTTTTTCCCGCGCCGCCGCTCCATTTTCCGACTGGTTACATATTCGCCCACTTTGTGGCACTCTGTAGCCGTACGCTCCCGTGTTACCGCAACGGCGGCCGAGCGTTCCCTAATCATTCCCATGCTCTCCGTTGTGCTTCAACCTGGAAACGTATCGTCTACGAACTAAAAGCAGACACGCGACCGTGAGCCAGCTTCTCATCCAGCAATACCTCAACCAGCTCGCCATGCTGAAGAAGGTGTCCGGCACTACGCGTGAAAGCGTGGTGCGCGAGGCCTTCAAGGATCTGTTGAAGGGCTGGGCACGCGGGCAAGACCTGGTCTTCGTGCCCGAGTACGAGTTCGAGACGAAGACCAAGGAGCGGCGCTACGTGGACGGCGCGCTGCTCTATGAGCTGCGCATGCCGTTCGGCTACTGGGAAGCCAAGGACGAAAAGGACGATCTTGACGCCGAGATCGAGCACAAGTTCAAGCGCGGCTACCGGCCTGCCGATGCCACGAGTTGGCGATCTGCTACTTGAGGCGAAATAGAGACTTGATTGCCGTGATATTCTTTGCGGGGACCCGCCATTCCTGTGCGAATCGATCCCAATTTTTCAATGCGGCACGTATGTTGTCGATGATCGGCTCGCCGTCGTGCTTGATGCCGAATTTCTTGCCAAGGGCAATGAGGTCGCGTGACGTGAAGCCATCACGTTTGCCGCCGAGACTCATCTGGTGCTGGCGCGTATATCCCGCGCCTCGAGCGTAGGTCATATCGAACGCGGGTGCCAACCGCCACCGTTCGGTCTCGTCCATCAGAAAGTCGATATTCTTCACGTGGTCGTCCTGGTTGACGGCCATGATGTTGAAGCAGATCCGCCGGAAAGCTTGCTCCAGGG
>Ga0156176_1200_pt1 | contig 23927 bp, 27 predicted proteins | sample RifCSPlowO2_12_FD_107829 | JGI IMG/M metagenome (GOLD analysis project Ga0156176, IMG submission 107829) | Betaproteobacteria bacterium RIFCSPLOWO2_12_FULL_62_58
TCGGCAATCACCTTGTTCATGTCGACGTCCACGCCCCACGCCTTGAACAGGTTGTAGAGCATCGACTGGCCGGCCTGCGCGCCGCCAAATGGATTCTGCAGGTCCGGCTGCTGATCGAAATAGGCATAGGGATCGACGAACGCGATAAGTTTCCCGCCGCGCAGCATGAACTGGTCGATCGCGTACTCGGTCGTTTCCGAAATGTTGCGCGGATGGATCACCAGCAGCACCTTGATGTCATCAGCGATCCGCTCGGCGTCCATGTCGATCTTGCGCACGTCAAACACGCGCTTCAATTCCGATGCCAGCACCCACGGCTCGGCCGGCTGCTGCTTGAGCATCGGGCTGAGCGGGCGGCCCAGCACCGGCAGCGCGCTCATGATGCCGATCACCGGTTTCCTGGTCGCCGCCACCTGCGAGACGGCACGCGTGATGTCGTATTCGAGCAGCCGCTCGCGGTCGGGCGCCAGCACCGGGATCGCCGCCTTCTGATCGAGGAAGGACACGGCGAGCCCGAGGTAGAATTTTTCGCCGGTATTGGTCGTCTGTCCTTCGACGCTGTCGAGCGCGGCCGAATCCTCCGCATCCGAATCGGGCTCGGGGTTGAATTTCTCGATCACCACCTTGCCGCCGGCTGCGGCCCGGTACTCGGCGAGCAGGTCCTCGACGCGCTTGGCGAACGTCTTGAGGCCCACCGGCACCGCGCTGCTGCCCTGCGAGTAGTAGAGGCGGATTTTCACCGGCGCCTCCAATTTCGACAGGATGGCCTTGGTGCCCGGCGACAGCGTGTAGACCCTGCCCTCGGTGAGGTCGACGCGCGCGCTGAAAGCACCGATCAGGAAGTTGACCGCGACCAGTATTGCGGCGAGCAGGATCACGCCGCCGGTGGAATAAAGGAGAGTTCCGAGTGCTTTCTTCTGCATGATGCGCTCCCTATCCCGCTCTTTGATTGCGAATGATCACGCCGGTGGTGAACAGCGCAAAACCGATCACCGACGCAAAGAACAGGATGTCGCGCAAATCGAGCACGCCGCGCTGGAAACCCTCGAAATGCGTCATCACCGAGAACGCGGCGATGACTTCGACGATCACCGGATTGGCCCAGCGCACCAGCAGGTCCGTCACCGGCGTGTAGCCGGCCAGGATCAGGAACAGGCAGATCATCACCGAAATGATGAAGCTGATCACCTGGTTGCGCGTGAGCGCCGAGGTCATGCAGCTCACCGCCAGATACGCCCCGGCGAGCAGCAGGCTGCCGACGTAGCCCGCGGCGATAACGCCGTTGTCGGGCGCGCCCAGAACGTTGACGGTAATCACCACCGGGAACGTCAGCGCCAGCGCCAGCGCGAGAAACAGCCACGAAGCGAGGAACTTGCCGACGATCGCCTGCCAGGTCGTGATCGGCATGGTCAGCAGCAATTCCATCGTGCCGAGCCGCCGCTCTTCCGACCACAGCCGCATGCCGGCGGCGGGTACCAGGAACAGATACAGCCATGGGTGCCAGGTGAAAAACGACACCAGCGAAGCTTCGCCGCGGTCGAAGAAGCTGCCGACGGTGAAGGTGAAGAATCCCGTGAGCAGCAGGAAAATCACCAGGAATACGTAGGCGATCGGCGAGGTGAAGTAGCCCCCCAGCTCGCGCTTCATGATCGCTTTGATGTTGGCCCATGCCGATCCCTCACCCCAGCCCCTCTTCCAGGGGGAGGGCTGCTGATCTCTCCCTTCTCCCTCCCTCATCCCTGACCCTTCTCCCGGAGGGAGAAGGGAAGCAATTGCCTCCCCTCGCCCTTCGGGAGAGGGGCCGGGGGTGAGGGTTGGAAGGGTCGGGGATGAGGGCGTCACCCGCGATTGTTCAGTCATGTCGCCCCCCCTTTCACGGTATCGGGCAGCGTGAGGCTGTGGAACACCTCGTCGAGCCGCCCTTCCTCGGTATAGATCTCGTCGAGCCGCCACTTCTGCTGCGCGGCCAATTCAGCGACGCTGCGGGTGAGACCGCCGTTCGCTTTCGCCTTGTCGGGATAGACGCGGGCTTCGATCCCGCCGCCGGCTTCCCTGAGGATTTCGGTTTTCGCCACGCCGGACGCCTGCGCGAGTTGCTCTTTGAGTGCCGCCGCCGCCACGCCGCGCACGTGGATACGCACCGCGCCGGCTACATCGGAGCGCGCCTTGAGTTCCTGCGGCGTGCCGTTGGCGACGATCCTGCCGCGGTCGATGATGATGACGCGCGAGCACGCCGCTTCGACTTCTTCGAGGATATGGGTCGAGAAGATGATCGCCTTGTTCTCGCCCATGCGTTTGATGAGATTGCGCACTTCATGCTTCTGGTTGGGATCCAGCCCGTCGGTCGGTTCGTCCATGATCAGGATGTCGGGATCGTGAATCAGCGACTGGGCCAGGCAGGTGCGGTGCTTGTAGCCTTTCGACAACGTGTCGATGCTCTGATAGAGCACGTTTCCGAGATGACAGAGTTCGATCACGCGGTTGATCGCCTGCTTGCGCGCCTCGCCCTGCAACCCCCGCAGCTCGGCGGCGAACTTCAGAAACCCGTCCACCGTCATATCGGCATAGCCCGGCGCGTTCTCCGGCAGGTAGCCGAACAGGCGCTTGGCCGCAATCGGGTTCTCCACGATGTCGAAGCCCCCCACCGTGACCCGGCCGGAGGTCGGCGGGTAGAATCCCGTGACGATGCGCATGGTGGTCGACTTGCCGGCGCCGTTGGGCCCGAGAAAGCCCAGCACCTCGCCGCGCTCGACCGAAAACGAAACATCGTTCACCGCGAGCTTGGGCCCGAACGCTTTGCTCAGGTTTTCAACCTTGATCACTGCGATCCTCCATCGCACCGCGCTGCGGAACGACAAGCGCGGCGCACTTCTTGTGTGGAGGAGTTTGCCGGGGCCAAGTCCGACAAACTCCTAATGATCTGCCGGTACTAGCGGGGAGTGCTGCGCTATTTGACAGGAAAGCGGGGAAAGGTTCGCGGTGCATAGGACAATTACATGTTTTTTCGGTAATTTTTTTCAGTCGGCACCAGCGCGCAACAAAAAAGCCTTGCGCGGGCAAGTCCGCGGCGCTGCTGGTGCCGGGTAGAGGACTCGAACCCCCGACCAACTGATTACAAATCAGCTGCTCTACCAGCTGAGCTAACCCGGCTTGGGGCGCCATTATACCTGCGGCCAGCCGTTAACGGACAGCGAATCCCAACAAAAAAGCGGGGTTGCGGTTGGAAGCCTGCCGATATAATCGATAGCTGGCGCGCCAGGAAATGAATTCATGGAGAACGCATGGCAAAGACACGCGATCCGGTCGGCGTAATCGGCACCGGGCTGATGGGAACGGCTTGCGCCAGGCGCCTGCTCGCCGCGGGCCATGAGGTGATGGGCTACGACGTCGACGCACGGACGCTCGAGAAATTCAAGGAAACGGGAGCACGCGCCGCGCGTTCACTCGCAGAAATCGTGAAGGCGTGCCGCCGGATCGTGCTCGCCGTGTTCAACACCGACCAGGTGGAAGATACCATCGAAGGATCGCAAGGTCTGCTTGCCGCGCTGCCGGCGGACGCTGCGCCGCCGACCGTGGTGTGCGTCACCACGTGTGATCCCGACCGTATCGCGGCCCTTGCCGCGCGCGTCCCTGCCCACCGGCTGCATTTCGTCGAGGCGCCGGTCTCCGGCACCAGCGATCAAACGGCGCGCGGCGACGCGCTGGGGCTGATCGGAGGCGACCCCGCCGCGGCGGATGAAGCGCGTGCCGTCCTCGATGCGATCTGTCCGCGCCGGCACCATCTCGGCGCTGCCGGCAACGGCGGCCGCGCCAAGCTGGCGATCAACCTCATTCTCGGCGTCAACCGCGCGGCACTCTCCGAGGGACTCGTATTTGCGGAGCGGATGGGGCTCAACCCGGCCGCCTTCCTTACGGTTGCGCGCGACTCGGCGGCCTATTCCCAGATCATGGATGTGAAGGGCAGGAAGATGGTTGAAGGGGACTTCGCGCCACACGGCAAGATCACGCAGACGCTCAAGGATTTTTCCCTGATGCTGGAGCAGGCCGCGCGCCTTGGCCAGCAGTTGCCGCTGGCGCAGACCTACGCCGATCTCATCAAGGGCTGCGTCGCGCACGGTGAGGGCGAACTGGACAACAGCATCGTGATTCAGGAAATTCGCCGCCGCCAAAAAGGGCGGTAAACAGTGACAGGTGACGCGTGACGTGGTGCGGCGTACCCCTCAAGTACCCGTCAAGCGGGTATTAAAAGGAAGGGGTATTGAAAAGAATGACTGGTGAAGGCGTGACGTGGGCAGCCCACGTAGGGTCCCATAGCGCGCCGTCAACCACCGCGCAGGCGGGGGCATTCCGCCGAGACTGAAGATCCGGCGGGTTACGACCGCCGTCTAACCCGCCCTACGGGTTCTGGCCATCAGTCAACCCGGTACTTCTGCGACCCTTGCCCTTGATATCACATTTCGATATACTGTTATCATGATTCGGACTCAAATCAGCCTGACGGAAAGCGAATACGCCGCCGCGAAACGCGAAGCGCAGCGGCTGGGCGTTTCATTGGCGGAGCTGTTGCGCCGTTCGCTGCGCACGATGCTTCCCGCCGACGAGTCCAAGCCCTGGATGCGTTACGCGGGAATGGTCGAATCCGGAGATCCGCGGTCGAGCCAGAACATCGACGACGTCGTTTATGGGCAAAAGGATTGAGGCATACGTCGACACCTCGGCACTTATTGCCTTCGTCGACCGGTCGGACACGCACCACCCGCTTTTTCGCCGGCTGTTTTCGGAGCCGCCGGGAATCATCACCACGACCCTGGTAGTCGCCGAAGGTCACGCGTGGTTTCTGCGCCGCTACGATCGGACCCGCGCGCTCCAGTTTCTCTCGATGATTGAAGACATGAAGCCGCTGAAGGTCGCAACCGTAGGCGCGGCCGAGCAGGCGGGCGCGGCGAGGCTGCTGCGACGATACTCCGATCAGGACCTCACGCTCACCGATGCCGTGGGTCTTCACCTGATGCACGAGCAGAACATCAGAAGTTGCTGGTCAACGGATTTTCATCTCGGGTTGACCGGCGTGTCGCTCGTCACCGGCAAATAGAAGCGTAGCCCGGATGAAGCGCGATCGTAATCCGGGAAACAACCCATCGCTGCGTTCAGCCCAACCTGCGATGATCCGTCGCCGCTATTCCCACGACCAGAAGTCGTTGCGCTCCTGCATGTAGAAGCGGGCGAGCACCATGCGGTGGACCTCCGATGCGCCGTCGACAAGCCGCGCCTGGCGCGCGTAGCGGTAGATCCATTCCAGGATCGTGTCCTTCGAGTAGCCACGCGCGCCGTTCAACTGGATCGCGGTGTCCGCCGCCTTGTGCAGCACGTCGGCGACGGCGATCTTGGCCATCGAGATTTCCTTGCGCGCGAAATCGCCCTGATCGAGCTTCGCCGCCGCGCGCATCACCAGGAGGCGCCCGATCTCGATCTGCATCGCCGCCTCACCCAGCAGCCACTGCACGCTCTCGCGCTCGGAGAGCTTCGTGCCGTGCGCGTCGCGCTGCGAGACGTAATCGGCGGCAATGTCCATCGAGCGCCGCGCGAGACCCAGCCAGCGCATGCAATGGGTGAGCCGCGCGGTGCCGAGCCTGATCTGCGCGACCTTTAACCCGTCGCCGACCTTCATCAACCGGTTCTCATCGGCGATTTCGAGCCCGTCGAATTCCAGCTCGCAATGGCCGCCGTGCTCCTCCGGCCCCATGATCGGAATGCGCCGCACAATGCGCCAGCCGGGCTGGTCGCGGTCGAACATGAATGCGGTGAGCCCCTTGCGTTTGTCTTCCGAGGTCTTCGCTATCAGGATGAAATGCTGCGCCACCCCCGCGCCGGTAATGAACCACTTGCGGCCGCGAATCACCCACTTGTCGGCCTTCTTCTCCGCGGTCGTGAGCATCATGGTGGGATCGGAACCGGCGCCGGGCGCGGGCTCGGTCATCACGATCGCCGAACGCACCTTGCCGTCGATGATGGGCTGCAGCCAGCGCTTTTTCTGTTCCTCGGTGCCGATCTTGTCGAGCACGATCATGTCGCCGTCGTCGGGCGCGGCGCAGTTGAACGTGACCGGCCCGAAGATCGAGTAGTTCGCTTCCTCATAGCACGCGGCCATGCCGACGACGTTCAGGCCCTGCCCACCGCGCTCTTTCTGCATCTGTGGTGCCCACAGGCCGGCGGCCTTCGCCTTCGCGCGCATCGTCTCCAGCACGTCGAGCCGCATGTTCTCGTGATCGTCGTAGGCATTCGGGTCCTCCTCCAGCGGCAGTAAGTGCTCCGCGACGAAAGCGCGATAGCGTTTTCGGTAGTCTTCGATATGGGGCGGCAATGTGAAATCCATAATGGCTCGTGACGAAGGAATGTTTCAGGAACAGATTGCAGCCGCCCGTCCCCCATCCCATGCCCTTCCCCCGCAAGCGAGGGAAGGGGATCTCGAGCCTCCCCTCTCCACGAGGGGAGAGGGGTCGGGGATGAGGGTCGAACGCCGATGAACGCAGATAAGATCAAACCCCAAAGGCTTTGCGCAACGAGAGCATGGAGAAGACGGAGGATTGGGAAGCAAGGCTCTCGTTTCCCGCTCCTCTTCGTGACCCCTGTATCCTTTGTCATTCATTGTTCTTGCTACCTATCGGCGTCTATCGGCGTTCATCTGCGGCTGATCATTAGGTCTTTGGCGCGGTCGCGCAGGACGAACTTCTGGATCTTGCCCGTCGCGTTCTTCGGCAGCTCGCCGAACACGACTCGCTTCGGCGCCTTGAAATGCGCCAGCCGTTCGCGCGCGCAGGCGATGAGCTCGTCTTCGGTCGCGGCTGCACCAGCCTTGAGGGTGACGAACGCAACGGGCACTTCGCCCCACTTCGGATCGGGACCCGCGACTACCGCGGCTTCCATCACCGCCGGATGAGCGCAGAGCGCGCGCTCGATTTCGATCGAGGCGATATTCTCGCCGCCCGAGATGATGATGTCCTTGGCACGGTCCCGGAGCTCGATGTAGCGGTCGGGATGCATCACGCCGAGGTCACCGGTCCGGAACCACCCATCGGGAATCGCCTTGCGGGTGGCAATCTCGTCCTGGTAGTAACCCAGCATCACGTTATTGCCGCGCAGCGCGATCTCACCGAGCGTCCTGCCGTCCGCCGGGACGTCCCTGCCGTGCGGATCGACGACGCGCAGCTCGCACGAGATCACGTTGCCCACGCCCTGGCGAGCCTTGATCTGCGCCTGTTCCGCGAGCGCGAGCTCGTTCCACTCGCCGCGCCATTCGCAGATCACCGCAGGCCCGAAGGTTTCGGTCAGACCGTAAAGGTGGGTGACGTCCATGCCGAGTTCGGCCATCCGTTGAAGGATCGCCGGCGTCGGCGGTGCGCCGCCCGTTGCCACGCGCACCGTGCGACCGAGCTTCGCGGCCCTCGGATGCCACGCCAACATGACCAGCACCGTCGGCGCGCCGTTGAAGTGCGTGACATTCGATTCACGCAGGTGCTGCCACGCCGTGCCGGCATCGAACTTGCGCAGGCAGAGATGCGTCGCCCCCGCTGCGGTCACGCCCCACGGGAAGCACCACCCGTTGCAGTGAAACATCGGCAGCGTCCAAAGAAAGGTGCTGTTGCAATCGAGCCGCGTTTCCATCGCCATCGCCAGCGCCTGCAGATAGGCGCCGCGATGGTGGTACATGACCCCTTTCGGTTTGCCGGTGGTGCCGCTGGTGTAATTGATCGAGATGAGCCCGCGCTCGTCCGCCACCGCGCGGTGCCAGGGAGCGGAACTGTTGAGCAGGTGTTCGTATGGGTCGTCGGGGCGCCCGGCGCGCACCAGCCGCAATTCACTTCCGACCTGCGCGGCAATGTCCCGGGCGACACCCTCGAACTCGTAGTCGTAGATCAGTACTCGCGAGCCGCTATGCGCGACGATGAATGCGAGGTCGCCGGCGGTGAGCCGTACGTTGAGCGCCACCAGCGCTGCGCCGGCAAACGGTATGCCGTAGTGCGCCTCGAGGAGCACGTGAGTGTTGGGGGCGAGCACCGCGATGCGCCCGCCCGCCGCAACACCCATGTTGCGCAACGCACTGCCGAGCCGGAGGCAGCGGTCGAGGAATTCGGAATAACTGAAGCGGCGCTCGCCGTCGATGACCGCACAGCGGTCGGCGTAGACCTTGCCCGAGCGCAACAGGAAGGAGGTCGGGGTGAGCGCTTCAAACGACGCCGTCGCACTCATCGTCCCTGCAGTGCCTTGGGATTGGAAACCGCAAGTTTTTCCTCAGTCGTCCGGCGCAGGTTTTCGAGCATCGCGGCGCGTTCCCGGCCGTCAAACCGCCCGGCACGGATATCGTTTGCGAGGCGTTGATTATAGCTCGCCAATGCGCCGTGGAGCACGTCTCCCGCGAGCGGCTCGGGCCGTTTCGAGAAAAGCTTGCCCAGGCGCTCCCACTCGGCGCGGGCTGCGGCATCACCCGCTTCGATTTCGCGTTGCACGATCGCCATCGCATTGGCGACCATCAGACCGGTGTAACGCAACTCGTGCGCCAGCGCGGGCAGGATTTCGGCAGTAAAGGCATCGCGTGCCGCCTGCAGCAATTCGCGGGCATCGGGCCGGTCGTTCATGTTTGCTCCGTGAGGTCGAGAATTTCGAGTTCGAGCTGGCCGATGATATGGCCGGTGAGCGCCAGTTCGAGCGAGCGGTCGGCTCCCGACAGATGGCGCTCGACCTGCTGCAGCGCGATCACCGCCCAGCGCAGGTGCGCCATCACCTGCCAGTAGACGAGGTCGGTCCGCGATACGTGGCGGCCGGACGCACGCTCGTATTCGGGGATGAAGTCTTCCAGCTTCGCAACGCCGCCAACTGCGAGATCGGGCCGCGCAAAGCGCCAGCAGCGCGCGCACATCCAGCCGACGTCTTCAAGCGGATTGCCGAACGCCGGAAATTCCCAGTCGAGCAGGCCCGCGAGATGGCCGTCGTTGACCAGGTAATTGCCGGTGCGATAGTCGCGGTGGATGAAAGTGGTCTCCTCGCTTGCCGGAGCCTTGATCTCGCACCAGCGCAGCCCCCATTCGAGGACCGGATACGCACGGGACAGCGTGTCGAGGTAGCTGCGATAGTGCGCGATGTTGTCCCGGGCCAGCACGGTTTTCAGAAAACCGAGCTCCGGGTGCGGCGGCTTGATCCGATGCAAACGCGCGAGATTCGCGGCGAGTTCGCGCGCCAGCCGCGCCGGATCCGGCACCAATTCGGGATCGCGCGTGACCCTGTGGCCCGCGGCAACGCCCGGCCGCCGCTGCATGATGAAAAACTGCTGACCCGTGACCGCAGGGTCCGCGCACAGATACAGCGGCTCGGGCGCGAGCACGTTGGCCGCGTGCGCGACCTTCAGCACCGCGAATTCCTGCGCGCGGGTCAGGCTCTCGCGCACCGGCGCCCGCGCATCGGTGCGCAGGACCCAGCGCCGCAGTTCGCCGTCGAGTTCGACGTCGAGCGCCCAGTTTTCCTGCACCGCGCCGCCGCTCATCCGTTCTAGTGCCACGATGGTGGCGTCGCGCGCACCGGCGGCGCGGGTGATGAACCCGGCCAGGCGCTTCCGGGTGAGAGATTCGTTGAGGTCCGTCACACCGCCAAGTACCTCCGTATCACCTCTTCGTGCGCCCACAGCTCTTCCAGGCGCCCCGAGTGACGGATATGCCCCTCTTCCATGATGTACCCCCGGCCGCCAACGCGGCGCGCGAACTTGACGTTCTGATCGGCAACGAGAAGAGTGATGCCCTCCCCCTGAATCTGAAGGATGGCCTCGATCAGCGTCTTGACCATCAGCGGGCTCAGCCCCTCCGAAGGCTCGTCCAGAATGAGCAGGCGCGGATTGCCCATGAGCGCGCGGCCGATGGCCAGCATCTTCTGTTCCCCGCCCGAGAGGGCGGAACCGTGCTTGAGCCGCAGCTCCGTCAGCACCGGGAAGAGCCGGTAGACGCGCTCGATCGTCCAGCGCCCGTCCCGGCGGGTCACGTGCCGGACAATCTTGAGGTTTTCCTCGACCGTCAGGTCCGCGAAAATCCTCCGGTCATCCGGGATGTAGCCGATCCCGAGCCGCGCGACCTCGAACGGCCGGCGTCCGGTGATATCTCTCCCCATGAATTCGACCCTCCCGCTCCGCGGGGGAGTCAGCCCCATGATGCTGCGCAGCGTGGTGCTCTTGCCGGCGCCGTTGCGCCCGAGCAGGCAAACGACTTCCCCGGCCTCCACGTCGATGGACACGCCGTGAATCACCGCGCCGAGACCGTACGCGGTCGTGAGGTCGCGGACCGCGAGCATCATGCCGACGATTCCTCGCAGCAGCCCGTCGGACTCGACAGTTCGCACAGGCTGCTAACAGCAAAACCGGCTGACATTTCGGAAGAAAACCTACCCGCAGCGGTGGAATGTGAAGAAAAGCAAGAGTGAATTCGCATCTCTGTCATCATCTTCTGCAATGTTGCCGGCGCCGGTTTTGCACAAGGAGTTTGTCGGGCTAAGTCCGTCAAACTCCTAGATAGACTTCGCGGACGGCGCGGTTTTCCCGGATCTCGGCGGGCGACCCTTCGGTCAGCACCTCACCCCGGTTCATCACCACGATCCAGTCCGCGAGGGAAAACACCACATCCATGTCGTGCTCGACAATGACAAAAGTCGTGCGCTGCTCGGCGGAGAGCCTTCGTATCAGCTCCATCACCGTCGAGCGCTCCACGGGGGTCAATCCCGACGAGGGCTCGTCGAGGAAACAGAGTTCGGGCGCGGGAGCGATTGCGATTCCCAATTCCAGGAGCCGCTGGTCTCCGTGCGACAGGGCGCCGGCGGGAAGATTTTCCTCATCCAGCAGGCCGATCTCGCGCAGGATCCGCCGGGCCTCGGTCATGGCTTCCGACTCGCGCTCCATCCGGTGAAAAGGGAAGCCGGCACGCCCGCGCCGGGCAAGGACCGGCACGAGGATATTCTGGAGCACCGACAGGCGCGCGAAAATGTTCATGATCTGGAACGATCGGGACAACCCTTTGCGTACCCGGTGATGGACGAGCAGATGCGTGATCGCTTCCCCCTTGAAGTACATCGCCCCGGAGTCGGGGACGAGCGCCCCGGTCGCGAGATTGATCAGCGTCGTCTTGCCGGCGCCGTTCGGGCCGATGACGGCAGTGAGCCGTCCTGCGGGAAGCTCCAGGGTGACCCCGTTGACGGCGACGAAGTCCCCGAAGCGCTTCGCGGCGCCCTCGATTCGGAACAGCGTCGTCATGTAGTCTCGGAGGGGCCGCTTCCCCCCGCCGGCTGATTATCATCCGGGCGCGGCGCCACCGGACGGGAACGCCCCGCGAAGATGCTCATGACGCCGCCGGGGAAGCCGATGACCAGCGCTACCACGATGACGCCGAACCAGATGAGCCAGTATTCGGTGAAGCGGACGATAATGTCTTTGATCACGAAAAAGAGGAACGCGCCGACAATGGGGCCGGCAAAGGCGTGGACGCCGCCCAGTAGCGTCGCCAGCACCGGTTCGGCCGAAGTGCTCCAATGCGCGATGGGCGGAGTCACCGTGTTCTCCAGCGGCGGGAGCAGCGCTCCGGCCAGCCCGGCGTAGAGCCCGGCGATGGTGAACGCGACGAGGCGATACTTCCGGACCGGCACCCCCGCGAACTCCGCGCGGCTGTCGCTATCGCGGATGGCCTGGAGCGTCAGTCCGAGCGGGGAGCGTATCAGCCGGTACATGACGAGAATCGCGAGGAGCGACAGCACCAGCACCACGTAATAGTAGCGGTCCATCGCCGCAACGCTGACGCTCACGATGCCGGGAATCTCCAACGGCGCCCGCGGAATGCCGACGAGTCCGTCATCGCCGCCTGTGAAATCCCGCCACTTCCAGGCGATCGAATAGATCATCATGCCGAACGCCAGGGTGAGCATCGAAAAGTAAATGCGCGTGTGGCGGACGGAGAGAATCCCCAGCAGCAGGGCCGCCACCCCGGCGCATGCAACGCCGCCTGCGATGCCAAGAATGAGGTTGGGTACCGCAAGAAGGATCTTCGCGCAGGCGTAGGCCCCGACCGCGAAAAATCCAGCCTGGCCGAAGGAGAGCAGCCCGGTATAGCCAAAGAGGAGATTGAAGCCGAGCGAAAACACGGCGAGGACCAGGATCTGCATCGTGAGGTACACCGGATAGCGCCCGGCCACCCACGGCAGCAGGAACAGCGCCAGGACAATGAGCGCGACCAGCGTCGTGAGTCGGGGAGACAGGCGGCCGGTCACAGGCAGGGCTCAGCGTGTGAACAGCCCCTGCGGGCGGATCAGGAGGACGACTGCCATGATGACGAAGATGAAGAACAGCTCGAACACGGGGAAGAAAAGCGTGCCATACGCGCTCAGGATTCCGACGATCAGGGAACTGACAAACGCGCCTTTGAGATTCCCCAGGCCGCCAATGACCGTGATGATGAAAGCCTGGATGATCATCGCCGCTCCGATCCCGGGTGCCGCCACGCGCACCGGCGTCCCGATGGCGCCTCCCAGCGCGGCCAGCATCGAGCCGACGACAAACACCCCGGAGAAAACCCGCGGAACGTTGATGCCGATGGCGCTCGCCATTTCGCGGTCCGCGGCAGTCGCACGCACGATCCTTCCCCACCACGTCTTCTCGAAGAGCGCCCAGAGAACCACGGCGACGACGAGCCCCACCGCGATGACGAACGCGTTATAGACCGGAAAGGACCTGCCGAACACGGGCCAAGCGCCGTCGAGGAAGTCGGGGATCGGCGGGATCTTGAAGACCCCGCCCCAAATGATCTTGACGGCGTCATCGAGGATCAGGATGAAGCCGAAGGTGAGGAGGAGCTGGTAGGCCTCGTCGAGCCCGTAAATGCGGCTGAGAAAACCACGCTCCATCACAAAGCCGAGCAGCCCGGTCCCAAGGAGACTCAGGAGGATCGCGAGCGCGAACGGGAGCCCCATCTGGCCATAAAAAGTGTAGGCCAGGTAGGCGCCGACCATGAAGAGACTTCCATGGGCGAAGTTCACGATCCCAAGCACCCCGAAGATGATCGTGAGCCCGGCTGAGATCAGCCAGAGGTACATCGCCAGGGACAGGCCGATGAGCCCCTGGAAGGCGATATTTTCCATTGGGCGAGAGAGAGCCCCGGCCTGGGTCAGGCGCTCGTTGCCGAAGCGTTTACTTCGTCACCGAGACCGGCGTGAAGGGCGGATGCCGGTAGTAGTCCTTGGCCGCGAATACCTTCAGGTCACCGAGCACCGGGATCGGGTACTTCGCGTCCATCATCGGGCGCCCGGCCGGCACGTTGTAAACGAATTGCTGATCCTCAGACCTGAAGACCCGCACGCCGCCGGGATTCCTGATCTGCATGCCCTTCAAACCCTCGAGGACCTTTGCGGTATCGAGGCTTCCGGACTTCTCCACGGCCGCCTTCATGATGAAGAAAGCGGAATAAGTGGTCTCGGCCGAGTAATTGGGAAACCGCTTCCACCGCTTCCTGAAGCGCTCGATGAAGGCTTTGTTGTCCGCGGTGTCGGGCCAGTTGTGGATATAGCGGGCCGTCGCCCAGAGCTTGCCTTTGAAGCGGTCCTTCTGGACCTCCGCGGTAATCCCCTCCAGCACGTCCACGGAGCCCCCCATCGCCTGCCACCAGACCTGGACATTATCGAAGACGCCCTGACCCAACGACTGCCGCAAGAGCTGGACGGCCTCTCCCGCCCACGGCGTGGCGAAGATCGCGTCAGGCTTTTGCGCCATCACGGCCGAGATATGAGGAGAGAAGTCGAGCGTCAGGAACGGCGCCCAGGCCTCGCCCACGAATTCCACGTCCGGCCGATATTTCCTCAAGGTCTCCTTGAAAAGGTTCCAGGATACGTATCCGTACTCGTAGTCCGCGCCGATATTGGCCCACCGCTTGATATCCTTCCGGTCCTTGAAGATCAGGGCCGCGATGATGGCGTCCTGGTAAACGGGGACGCTCACCCGGACAATCTCCTTGATGCCCTTTACCGCCACCAGGTCCTCGGTCAGCCGGTGGGTCGCCGCATGGGTGAAGAAGTGGATACGCTTCAGTTCCGCGAGCACCGGCCCGAGAGCCATCGCAACGCCGCTCGAGTCGGTCCCGACCATGAAGTGAGCGCCCCAGTCCGTCACCAGCAACCGGGCATTCTTGACGCCGGTGGCAGCCTTGTTCTCGTCATCCATGAACTTGATCTCAATCTTGCAACCGCGGATGCCGCCGGCCGCATTGATTTCCTCCATCGCCATGGTGGCCCCCATCTCGATCTGCCGCCCGTAGTCGGCGTGCGGGCCGGAGGCCGCTCCTTGCACGCCGACCTTGATCGCGGGCACGCCGAGCTGGCACTGCGCCTGCGCGGGACCAGCGGCGAGCAGGAAGACGATAAGGGGAAAAACGATACTCAGAGCCGCGAATTTGTTCTTCATCATGGGCCTCCTTGGGTCAGCCACGATCGGCGTAGAGACTCTAGGAAGGATCGATCTCCCTGTCAATAGCACAATCCCGCTGGAACCGACGTCAACGAGAGCGCATACCCATCGGGGGTTTTAGCGACGATGGCTGCGGCTGGCGACCACGGATGCCGCAAGCGCGGCGAAACAAGCACAACGCATGGGACTCACGTTTCTCCCTCCCGAGTAGTAGCGACACGAGTCCCGGCGCTCAAACGACACGCACGCCGTCCCAGTAGCGCGCGAGTAGCGCGTCATTGGTCAACAGCGTGAGCGGCTCGGCGATGCTCTGAGCGATCAACAACCGGTCAAACGGGTCCCGATGAATAGGCGGTAGCTTGGTGACGCCTATGGCATGGGCAGCACTTACCGGCAACTCGGTCAGCCCCATGCGCGGCAGGGCCGACTGTAAGGCCGCAAGGTCGATACGAAAGTCCGTGCGCCCGAGCGAACTTTTGATGGCGATTTCCCAGATGCTCGCCGCGCTGAAGAAAACTTCGTTTGCGGCGTCTTCAACAAGCGTGCGCGCTTCACCCGGCAATCGTTTGCTGCTCGCCGCAGCCCACAGCAGCAAGTGGGTGTCGAGCAGCAGCCGCACTATTTCCTGCCCTCGAACGCCCGCAGAACGGATTCAGGCAGCGGCTGGTTGAAATCATCCGGAATCTTGAACTTGCCGTCGAGCAGACCGAGCCGGCGGCGGCCGCGAACCCTGGTCAACGGAACCAGCTTCGCGGCGGGCTTCCCGGCGCGGGAGATGATGATTTTCTCCCCGGCTTCCACGCGTTCGACGAGCTTCGATAATTCGGTCTTCGCCTGATGAATGTTCACCTGTTTCACCGCTGCCTCCGCGCCGGTGCCCGGCATTGATTAGCTAATTCTAGCTAACCGCGCGTCAAAGTCAAGGTCAAATCCGGATTTAATTCCATTTCATCCGGGCTACGTCGAATCGAAAGGGCCGTGAGATCGAGAGGTCATGAGCGAGGCAGATCGGAAAGCCGGGAGATCGTGAGATCGGGAAATCGGGAGATCGAAAAAAGCTCCGTTTCGCCCTCACGCCCTGACGCGCTCACCCTCTCCCGCTCTTCCGCCCTCCCGTCCTGTCGCCTCTCCCCTCTCGCCTCTCGTGCCCTGTTTCATTTGGATCGGAGGCCGGCGGCTATCACCAGCTTAGATAACGTCTCGATTTGAGCGCGCCGGATCTTGTCCTGTTCCTCGGGCGTACTCGGCGCAGGAACAAAGCCGATGGCGTCGAGCCGTTCCGTCACATCCGGCAGCGCAAGGATGCGTCCGACCTCTTGACTGATCTGATCGAGGATGGGGCGTGGCGTCCTGGCGGGCGCCAGCAATCCGCCCGTTGCTTCAGGTCGCTTGAATTCGGGCAGCGTCTCCGCCAGCGCCGGAACCTCCGGCAGGAGCGGCGAGCGCTGCGGCGTGGTCACCGCCAATGCCATCCCGAATTGCGCATTGCTCCATGCGGGCTACAGTTCTACGCGATAATCCGGTTCTTCAAGCGGCCGCGGTTGTCTGATTCCGCAGGCGAGTATGCAATGCGTCTGGCGCAAGGTCGGCACCATTGGGCCAGCATACTGCGCCAAACTCATCAATGCCTACCTGCCGAAAATAGGCGGGGTCCTTGAGCGGCTCGAATACCGGCCCAAACAAGCGCTCGGAAAGGTCCACAATCCCGGCCACGCCATCATCAAAAATGACACGCAGGCGGTATCCATCCAGCGCCTCGACTTTGACGATCTTGTACATCGAATCACCCTCCTATCTCAAACTCAAACAAGCGCGGGAATCGGCTTCAGCGCCTGGTGCATTTCCGCAAGGCGCCAATCCTCGCGCAGCTCATCGCGGCGTTGCTGCGCCCATTCCACCACCAGCGCCAGAGCGCGTTTCGGCAAGCCGCCCTCAACCACTTCCAGCGTATCAATCGCGATGACGGCGATTGTGTAGCCGTCCGGGGCCGCCTTCGCGGTGAGGTCCACGGCGATCGTGCCCGATGCCCCGGTGCGGTTCTCCACGATGACGGGTCGGCCCCAGGCATCAGCAAGTTTCTGGGCGATGACGCGCGCGGTGGTGTCGGCGCTGGGTAGTGGTCCCTTTTCAAACTAAGACCCGTTTTTCAACTGGTTCTGCCAACGCGGCAAGCTCCTCAAGCGACCAAATATGATCGGTTAGGCCGGCTTCCATAGCTGGCGTTACTCGCAAGGTCTGATGCACACGCCCGAAATTGTAATACGCGAAATATAGCGACAGCGCGTGTATGTGGTTTTCAATCTTCTTGCTAAACGCGTTCGTTAAGCGTGTGAAGCGACGCACGCCCATGCGGATATTTAGATTCATGCGCTCAACGTGCGACGTAGAAATATGCTTTCTATCGGGATTGCCGATCATCCGTTCCTTGCGTGCGCCAGTGCATTCTGAGGGGCTATAGCGGCGCTCGTTTCCCTCACCCTGTGGCGCACCATACAATTTTATAAGCATGGCGTAATCAACGTCGCCGCCGAAGGATTCTTCAACAGCCACCATATAAGCTTTGTGTCCATCTGTTGTAAGTTGCACGCGGTTCGCCAAACGTTTTTGCAAATCATCAGTAAGATGAAGTGCGTCTTGTGCATCACGAAAGCCGACATGGTAAGAAATAATTAATTTACTGTCAGAACAAAGCGCGGTCCACGTCCACACATCACCGAATCCAAGGACGCCCTTGCAATCCGCTGGAACATTCTTTTCTTTGGCGTGGCAAAACGCCCATATCTCATCACACTGTACGCGAAGTGATTTTACGTTGCAGACCTTCTCATCGTGTAGCTTACGGCACGCAGCCCCAAATTCCGCTAGCAAACGTAATACCGTTTTCTTGTCTGCTCCGGTCATGCGAGCAGTAGCACGGATTGAATTTCCTTCAACCAAACAACCGAGAATCTTGGCCCGCTCTTGAATGCTTAATCTGTTCATGGCCTAACCTCCATGAACAGATTATGCTTGAACGGATCAAGCAATGTCAAGTGTTATTCCCGACAACAAAAAGCCGAGCATCTTACGATCCCGGCCATGTATAAACGACGTAAATAACCTATTTGTATTCGACTATTTCCAATTTTCCCTTTATTAAAACAATCTTGGTTCGTACGAACGGCTCAATAGGAACCACGGAGGATGATTCCATTGCTTTATTTGGCATGGCACCAGATCGAACGTCCGTCAAGGGGGAAATGGTTTTAGAAGTGGACTTTTTATCCGCCATTTCCCCGCTCCTACTATTGCTATAGACCACGGTCATATCCTAGATTTGTATGAATTAAATCTGGCTCATTCTTCATCTCAAACTTGCCTTTTGTCAATATGCCGATGTGAGTCCGGCCACCTACTGTCGGAACACCGCGCACGTATTTTGCTTTCCCTGACTGGATTCCGACAAGGTAAGAGACAAAATCTAAGGCGCTTTGAAGAGGAAAATTCGCGAAATCTATAGAGAGTATGAATTGGTTCCAGCTAATTTTGACATTTGGCTTAGGCGGTAGTTCCGTATTAATCCCTTCAGGCAGGTTAACATTATTCAGCGCAGCTAGCATTTCTGCCAATATCCTAAGCACCGCATCTGACATGGACTTATGCAAATTATTTATCGCAGTGGAAATTTGATTTTCAATATATTGCTTTACTGGATCATCCCAACCAAAGAGTAATCTCTGAACGCTATCCGCTTGGCCAGCCCATGCGGCTCCGGTTTTGTCTTTGAATCCGATTCCGCTACCGTAGAGAGGTTTTATTCGCTTATCTACAGCGTCGATCAGATTGACGCGATAGAGGGATGGAAAGTCGTCGCTCTTCCCAAATCCACCGATCAAGAATTCAACATCTTCCCGAAGTCCTGGAGGTGTATTCATTATTTTATTATGTTGGTCATAATGCGCGCCCATCGTATCGACAAATTTTTCCACTACAGAAAGGACGGAATCGCAATCTTTAAGCTGTTTTGAAAAATCATTAGCAAGGGAGCTGATCGGTCGGTCATTAAGTTTTGCTAGGCCGGCAGTTACAGCGGCGACAGGATTTTCGTCTCCGCAAAGCCGAAACATTTTTGTAACCCCACCCCATGCGTCAGTAACAACGCTTTGGAGATCATCCCATGCGAAGTGCGCGACATATCTTCCATCTGCATCAGTTTCAAAATTCCCCGCCGCGTCTTGCGGAACGTGCCGAACAGGATTGAGATATTGCTCCGTAACACTTGCCACGCTATCGCACCCAAGGATAACAGCTTCACTAGTAACCAATGCTACATTGATGGTCATTTCTTATTCCATCGAATAAGGGCTGCTTTCTGAGCTATTTTCGATCTTTGCTTGGATGAGAGGCTTTCAGCGCGAGCCTTTCCTCCTTTAGGCCCTCCAATTCTGCCTAGAGCAGACATTACTCTCCGAATTTCATCGGAAGTAGGTATTTCTGATGCCCGCTCATCTTTGACCTGTTCTGTAGCAATATCACCGACCAGCTTCGCGAGCTGCATCGGATCGCTCGGGCGCTTCAATCGCTTCGTCGTTGGCTTGTCCATGCGAGAAAGTATGGCACAATCTCCCATGCTTGAACAGCCCAAGCTATGTGCTTGAACGGACTAAGCTAATTCAAATGGGACCACTACCCGGCGCTGCCACCCGCCACAAACCCTACCATGAAACGGATCGGCTTCGTCGGAAATTCTTGCTGCGCCTGCGCAAGAGTTGGTGCCCCGATAGCAAACCCCGTTGCGATTACGGTTGCGAACGTGATCAATCGTGAATTGCGCATGGCACCTCCTTTACGTTGCTGCTGTGTTGCCAGCATTTGTAGGGTGCGTATCACGCACCAATGAACGGTGCGCGCAGCACACCCTACGTCCTCTAAAGACCCGTGAAATCGGGAGGTCGTGAAATCGGGAGGTGGATTTTCGCGCACACGCCCTGACGCGCTCACCCTCTCCCGCCCTGTGTCACTTTGCCTTGAGGCCGGCGTCCCTGACCAGCTTGGATAACGTTTCAATTTGAGCACGCCGGATCTTGTCATGCTCCTCAGGCGTGCTCGGTGCCGGGAAATAGCCGATGGCATGAAACCGTTCCGTGACATCCGGAAGCGCAAAGATGCGCCCGATCGCTTTACTGATCTGATCGAGGATGGGGCGCGGCGTCTTGGCCGGCGCCAGCAATCCGCCCGATGCTTCAGGTCGCTTGAAGTCGGGTAGCGTCTCCGCCAGCGTCGGCACCCCTGGCAGCAGCGGTAAGCGCTGCGGCGTGGTCACCGCCAACGCCAGCAACCTGCCATCCTTGATGAACGGCTGCACGACCCCCAGGGCCAACACGGCATAGTGGACGCGGCCGGCGAGGACTTCGATCGGCGCTTCCGACTGACCCTTGAACCCCACGTGCACGACTTTGATGCCGGCGGCAAGCCTGACCCTCTCACCATTCAAATGGGCTGCACCGCCTGCGCCCGCGGAACCAAAGAGAGTCTTGCCGGTTTGGCCTGAGCGAGCGCGATGAGGTCCTTGACGGACTTGACGTCAAGCGCAGGCGCCACGATCAGCACTGCAGCAGGGAACCCCAGTTGAGTGATGCCGGCGAAATCCTTGATCGGGTCGTAGGGAAGGTTCGGCTGCAGCGCTGCGTTGGTGACAAAGGCAGCAGGGGCCAGTAAGAGCGTGTACCCATCGGGGGCAGCCTTGGCAACTTGGGCTGCGCCCAGCGCGCTGCCCGCTCCCGGGCGGTTTTCCACCACCACCGGCTGCCCCCAACTCTCGCTCATCTTGTGGCCGATCATGCGCGCCAAAGTGTCGGGCTGGCTGCCGGGCGTGTACGCCACTACCAGGCGGATCGGCTTCGTTGGAAATTCTTGCTGCGCCTGCGCCAGACCTGGCAGCGCCGCGAGTGCAATGCCCATCGTAACGACTGCTGGGAATGTGACGCGCTGCAAAGCACGCAGGCGTATCGGTCCGTGTAGGGCGCAATAGCCCTTCGACGTTGCTCAGACCATTCGGCGGGTTACGGCTCGCGCCTAACCCGCCCTACGCGTTCTTGACCACTATTGGTCACGCTGCACCGGTTACGATTCTCCAGTCACGCTTCATCAGTCACGCATCACCGTAAGCGCCGAGTGAACGAGCACCGTCTACGATCGTGGCTTGTGAACGGACATCAGAGGTACAATACGTGCGTGAGCGATGCAGACCTTAAGCGATGGGCTGAGACTTGGGAACGCGCCGGGCGCGAGCTTGCGCTCATCCGGCGTCGGGAACTCGAGCGCATGACGGACGAGCAGGCGAAGGCGGCCGCCTTGGACCTTCTCACCATGCCAATGCCGGAAGGGCTGCCGGCGCGGCGCGGATCCGGCCTCGTCGAACAGCAGCGCCGGTTTTCGAGGCTGCTCGCCTGTCGATGAAGACTGTCCTCGGGGCGGCCCTCGAGGTGCAACGGTACCTGTCTCAAGCGGGCGAGCGATTTTGCTTCATCGGCGGGCTCGCCCTGCAGCGCTGGGGCGAGCCCCGTCTCACCCGGGACGTGGACGTTACGGTCATCTCGCCGTTCGGAGAGGAGGAACGCAGCGCTGACCGGCTGCTCGCGAGCTTCCGTCCGCGTATCGAGAACGCGCGCGAGTTCGCTGTTCGCAACCGCGTCCTGCTCATCGAGAGTGAAGGCGGCATTGCGATAGACGTTGCCTTCGGAGCGGTGCCCTTCGAGGAACGCTGCGTGGCGCGTTCGAGCGAGTGGGCCCTTGCGCCGGACGCGGTTCTCCGCACATGCTCGGCCGAGGACCTGGTCGTTTTGAAGGCGTTCGCTTCCCGGCCGCAGGACTGGCTGGACGTCGAGTCGGTCGCCGTTCGCCAGCGCCGCGTGCTCGACTGGAATTTGGTATTCGAGGAGCTCGAACCGCTCGCCGCGGTGCGCGAGGTGCCTGGACTGCTGGATCGGCTGCGGCAGCTTCGGAACAGCGCGTCGCAGGAGCCCATGTAGGGCGCGAGCCCTTCGACGTTGCTCAGGACAGGCTCCGCGCATTGCGCCGGATGTGACCGTTCGGCGGGTTACGGCCGCCGCCTAACCCGCCCTACAGGTTTTATTGCGACCAGCCACGAATCACGCAGTATCAGTCACGCCCTATCAGTCGCGGATCACTGCGGCTGGATGCCGGCGGCCTTGACGACCTTCGCCCATTTTTCGGTTTCGGCGCGGAGGTAGGCGGCAAACTCCTCCGGAGTGCTGGCGACGACGATTCCTCCATCGTTGGCGAGACGCCCGGTCACCTCCGCGGAGCGAAGAATCGCCACAGCTTCCTTGTTCAGCCGCGCAATGATCTCCTTGGGTGTGCCCGCGGGCGCAAGCAACCCGTACCATTGCAGTGCCTCGTAATCGGGAACGCCGGCCTCGGCGATGGTCGGCACCTCGGGCGCTTTCGGGACACGGGTTGCGCTGGTGACACCGAGCGCGCGCAGCCGACCGGCCCGGACCTGCGGATACGCGCCCAGCATCGACGCCGCAGTCACGGAAACGTGGCCTGACGCGGCAGCGATAATCGACTCGCCTCCTCCCCGGTACGGGACATGCAGCATGCGGGTTCCGGTCATATAGAGGAAAAGTTCCATCGCCATCTGCGGGTTGGTGCCAAAGCCCGGTGAGGAATAAACGACGTCGCCCGGCCGGGTTTTCGCAATCGTGATGAGTTCTTTGACGGTCTTCGCGGGAAAGGATGGGTGCGCAACCAACATCAGCGTCTGTTTGACCGCATGCGTAATGGGGACGAAATCTCGCAATGCATCGTAGGGGACTTTCTTGAAAGTCGCGGGATTTATCGCAAGTGTGCTGATGCCCATGAGCAGCGTATACCCGTCCGCCGGTGCTTTTGCTGCCAGCTCACCTCCAATCATGGTACTCGCGCCGGCGCGGTTCTCCACCACTACCTGCTGGCCGAGGCGTTCCGAAAGCGGCTGCGCGATCAACCGCGCAACGACATCGGCGCCGCCGGGAGGGGAAGTGGGCACGATGATGCGCACCGGCCGGGCGGGATAGACGCCCTGCGCCAGTGCTTGAGGCATCCCGCTTGCCAGCGCGAGCGCAACGGTCAACAGCAGACGAAGCGACTTGGGTACTTGGATTGTCATCTATTGCGCAGTCCAGCCCCCGTCAACGACCAGGCTGGCGCCCGTGATCAGCGAGGCTGCGGGAGAAGCGAGAAACGCCACGGCAGCCACGACTTCCTCGAGCTTGCCGAGCCGGCCGAGCGGGATGCGGCTAAGCACCCAGTCCCGGAAACGCGGCTCCTCGAAAAACGGCGCTGTCATCGGCGTCTCGATGAAAGTCGGCGCAACGGAATTGACGCGTATGTTGTGCGGGGCGAGTTCCACCGCCAGCGCCTTGGTCAATCCCTCGAGCGCGTGCTTGGTCATGCAGTAAACGGACCGGCCGGGAGAACCGACATGGCCCATCTGCGAGGAGATGTTGACGATGGCTGCACCGCGTTCCTTGCGGTCAGGCGCCTCAAGCATCTTGCGCGCCGCCGCCTGCGCCACCAGGAAGGCCGCCCTCACGTTGAGCGCGAGCACGCGGTCCAGATGCTCTTCGCTGACCTCGACGAACGGCTCCGGAATATTCCCGCCGGCATTATTGATCAAAATATCGAGCCGCGGGATGCGCGCCAACGCCTGTCTTACTTCCGCGCCGTCAGTGATATCGCACACGACCGGGATGCCGGCGCCGCCGGCGGTCCGGATCGAATCCGCCGCCTGCTCGAGTTCGCGCCGCGTGCGGCTGACGAGATAAACTTCCGCCCCCGCCTGCGCCAACCCGATCGCGATCGCGAGCCCGATGCCGCGCCCGGCGCCGGTAACGAGCGCGCTGCGTCCGTCGAGCCGGCAGCCGCGCAAGACATCGGGCAGCGCGGCCGGCGCGGTCACGGCCGATTCCTTCCCGCGCCGTGCGGGCCGACATCTCTCCCCCCATAGCGGCGCAACCTCAGATCCGCCTGCTCCTTGTGGCCCCAGAAGCGCTCGATCGCGCACAGGCGCGAACAGTAATCGCCGATCACGACGCTCGCTTCCGGCGTGCATTCCTGGTAGGTGCAGGTCTTCACGAATTTCCCGACCCACAGCCCGCCGGTATAACGCGCCGCGCCGCGCGTGGGCAGTGTGTGATTGGTGCCGATCACCTTGTCCCCGTAAGCGACATTGGTTTCCGGGCCGAGGAAAAGCGCGCCGTAGTTCTTCATGCGTTCCAGAAACCAGCGCGGATTGCGCGTGAGCACCTCGACGTGCTCGGCGGCGATGCGGTCGGCCTCGCGCACTGCTTCCTCGAGGCTCTCGACGAGAATGATCTCGCCATAGTCGCGCCACGCCACGCCTGCGACATCCGCGGTGGGCAGCACCCTGAGCTGCCTCTCGATTTCCGCGGGCAGCGCTTCGGCAAGT
>Ga0156176_1163_pt1 | contig 23911 bp, 26 predicted proteins | sample RifCSPlowO2_12_FD_107829 | JGI IMG/M metagenome (GOLD analysis project Ga0156176, IMG submission 107829) | Betaproteobacteria bacterium RIFCSPLOWO2_12_FULL_62_58
CTTCCGCAGCCGCCGGCGCCACCCCTTTGAAGGGGACATGCACATACTCGAAGCCCACGAAGGAGCGAAAGACCTCGGTCGTCATGTGCATGAAAGCGCCCTCGCCGTTGCTCGCGAAACTCACCTTGCCCGGGTTGGCCTTCAGGTACTTGACGAATTCGGCAACGTTCTTGAACGGGGTGGTTGGGGACACCACCAGAGCGAGATAGTTGGTCGCGATCAGCGCGACGGGCTGAAAATCCTTCATCGCGTCGAAGGGCACGTTTTTCATCGTGTGCGGAATGACCGACATATTGCCGCCTTGCCCGCAGGCAAAGGTGTAGCCATCCGCAGGCGCCTGCGCGGCCAATGCCAGGCCGATCGTGCCGCTCGCACCGGGCCGGTTGTCGACCACCAACGGCTGGCCAAGGCGCTCGCTCATATGCTGGCCCAGCAAGCGGCCAAAGGTGTCGCAGGGATCGCCGGGCGCCTGGGGAACGATGATACGTATCGTCTTGGTGGGGTACTTCTGGGCCAGCGCCGGACCCGTCACACAAGCGCATGCGACGAGCATCGTAACGATACGTGCAATATGAGTCATGGTTCTCCTCCTAATTGTTCGAAATTATCGCCGGGCTCTGATCCCGGCCCCAAATTTGCCGGCCACGCTCGAAATTACCGACCCACCTCGATGCCGGCCGTCCTCACCGCTTTGCTCGAGCGCTCGATGTCGGCGCAGATCCACTTTGCGACTTCCTCGACCGTGTTACCGGGCATATTGTGCCCGAAACCCCCGATATACTTCAACATGGCCCGCGCATTCAATGGCCAGCCGCGAATAAACGGCGTTGGTGGGGTCAGGTCTTGCCTTTTACGCGATGATCGCCCGCAGCGCGCCAATCATATCCGGCGCCCTGCACCCGCCCTGGCAAGCCGCTTGACCGTCATGGCGCGCGGTGTTACCTTGGTGGCACCCTGCGGAAACCGGCCATGGCCACGACGACGACGCTAAAACTCCCCGAAAACCTCAAGAAGCGGATTGCGCCGCTGGCGGAATCCGCCGGCAAGACGCCTCACGCGTGGATGGTCGAGGCGCTCGAGACGCACGCGACGCTCGCCGAAAAGCGCAGGGCGTTCGTTGCCGACGCGCTCGCCGCGGAGAAGGAAGTCAAGAAGACCGGTCTGGTATACCGCGCCGGGGACGTGCACCGCTACATCCGGGCCCGCGCCGCAGGGAAGAAGCCTGCACGACCGAAGCCCGTCAAGTGGTAACACCCGGCGATGGCGGGCGTCTCCTACTCGCCGCGCGCCGCATCCGATGTCCTGAAACTTGTTGATTTCCTGGCGGACGACGATCCCCTCGCGGCCGCCGAGACCGCCGATCTGATCGCAACGGCTGTCGAAGCGCTGGAGCGCCACCCGTTGCTGGGCCGCCCGGTCGAGTCGGGTTATCGGGAATTGGTGATTTCGCGCGGCAGAAGCGGCTACCTCGCCCTTTATCGCTACGACGAGGCGCGCGACCGCATTCTCGTCCTGGCAATCCGCCACCAGCGCGAAGCAGGCCATGTCTGACGTTGACGAGCGGGATGGTCGCGGGAACCGCCGAGGTCATCATGTTATCCTTGCCGCGCACCAATCATCATTCAGAAAAGGGGACTCAATATGGCCAAGGCATACTGGATCAACATGTTTCGCTCCATCAAGGACCCGTCGAAAGTCGATGCATACCGCAAGCTCGCGGGCCCCGTAATGCAGGCGTCCGGCGCGAAATTCCTGGTGCGCGGCGACCCGGCGAAAACGTACGAGGCAGGCCTCATGCAGCGCGTGGTGGTCATCGAGTTCGAGAGCGTCGAGAAGGCGATCGCCGTGCACGACAGCCCCGGCTACCAGGCAGCGCTCAAGGCGCTCGGCGACGGGGCGGAGCGGGATTTGCGGATTGTGGAAGGGCTCTAGAAGAGGAGTGATGAGTGACGGGGCGGGTGACGGGTGCCCTGTTCCGGATTCCGCCGTCGGAATGACGATTTCCACAACGCCGGCGGCATGCGGTATTCTTCGCAAGTCCGCGCAGGCTGAAACAAGGACGTGAAATCGCAGACCGAACGACCTTTGTCTGTCCGACGGTCCTGACCCGCAAGAATTGGCGCGGCCCATTTCGCAAGCATTGCGTCATTCGCACAAGGAGGGAGAACCATGTCAACAGCAGCTCAAAGCGTCACCAACGGAGCAAACCGGGAGTGGATCAAATGGTTGGTCGTAACGCTCGTGCTCGCCGTCATCGCGTTCCTGGCGAGCCCCAATGGGCCTTTGGGCGGCTTTTGGCGCCCGTCGGCCGACTTCCCACAACCCACGGCCGGCCAGCTCCCCCTGTTCATACTGCTGAATGTGGCCGAAGCGCTTGCGTTTGGATTGGGCATCTCGTTCCTGATCTTCGGCTACCCACTGATGCAGACCATGCTGCCTGCGTCGAAGGGGTTGACGCGTTGGGCACACCTCTGCATTGCATGGCTGCTGTTCGAGTGGTGGCCCCACGACAGCCTGCACGTCGCCAATGGACTCAACATGAACGGCTTACTGGCGATCGAGTATGGCTTTCATGTCACGCTCATGGTCGCGGGCGCGATCCTGGCGTACTTCCTTCTGGCCGTGGCGCGTCAGCGGGTAGTGAAGTCAGCCTGACCTGAAGCAACGGATAAGACCTTCACGAGGGCATCTTCTCCGCGCGGCGGGTTCCTTCGCGCGCACCACGCGGTGCGCGGCGATGGCGCGGAGCGGGATTGATCCGTCGTAGACCGCCCGCCATGCCGAACATCACCATGCTCGATATCGAGGAGCTTCGAAAGACGAAGCTCAGGCCCTATATCGACAAATGCCTCCAGCACCGCGCCCCCGACCCGGGCTTTCACGCGATGATGGGCCACAACATCGATCTGTGCGAGGCGATGTTCACCGCCTGGGACACGCTCTTCAACACCGGCCGCGTCCGCCACAAGCTGAAAGAGATCATCCGGGTACAGCTCTCCCGCATGGCCTCCTGCGTCTATTGAGGAAACGTCCGGTCCGCTTCGGCGAAGCGGCAGGGGCTCACCGAAGGCGACATCGACGAGGGCATCGCCGATTACGCGGCGAGTCCCCGCTTCACCGCGGCCGAGAAGCTCGCGCTGCGCTACAGCGAGCTGATGGCGCTCAACCCGGACCAGATCGGCCCCGGGTTCTACGATGAGCTGCGCCGGCACTATTCCGAGGAGGAGATCGTCGAACTTGGCGCCTTCATCGGTTTCAACATCGGCTATCACACTTTCTTCGGCACGTTGAAGTTCTATCCGATGTTCTCACCCGACGGCCGCCTGGTGAGCCAGGACGAATCGGCGCGCATCTACGGCGAAAAACCCGCTTCGCTGGAGAAAACGGATCAAACCGCCGATGAACGCCGATGAACGCCGCTGACATCAAGAGCGAAAGTCCTTTCGCGTTCGTCACGTCACTCGTTGCGTGTCTTCGATCATGCACATCGAACCGCTAAGGCCTGAAGAAATCCGCGACGCGGAGCTGTTGGAGCTGATCCGGCGCTGCGAAGAGCTGGGCGTTCCGGACAGCCTCTTCCCCCGAATCCTCGCGCGCGCACCCGCACACGCAAAGGCGCTGCTCCGCGCGCTGCTGCTCTCGCACACCGAAGGCAACGTGGACCACCGGCTGAAGGAAATCATCCGCGTGCGGCTCGCCCGGATCGCGGGCGACCCATACTTCGGCGGCCTGCGCTCGGCGCAGGCAATGCAGGCGGGGCTCGACGAGGAAACGATCGCGGCCGGGTCGGGAAAGTTCGAAGACGATCCGCGCTTCACCGCGGCCGAGAAATGGGCGCTGCGTTACGCGCGCGAGATGTACCTCAACCCCGAGACGGTGGACGCCGCCTTCTACGACGAAGGCAAGAAGCACTACACCGAGGCGCAGATCATGGAGTTGGGCGCCTTCATCGCATTCCACTACGGGATGCAGGCTTTCGCGCGGACGCTGGGTGCGAGACCGCTCCCAAGGAATGAGGGTTGACGGCGGCTGCTCCGCCTGAGCGGCGCCGGTCCACGTTGAGAGAACGTGGGAGGCACCGCCGCGTGTTGACGCCTCTCGGCTGGCCCGGTCTGTGAAACGTTTGCGTTAGATCAAACCTGGACTATGCCGTATGAGGTAGGGTAATGACTACGGAAAGCCAGTGGCGTTCGTGGCGCACCGCGTTGAAGCGCGTTTCCCGGACGCCGCACCATCAATGATCGGTTTCTACGCCGGTCGCTTGAGCTGTCCGGCGCTATAGCCGGCAAATCAAGAGAGTAGGCGAATGGCACGCGGTTTGCTAAGATCTGTGGGAAAGAATCACTTTGCCCCCACCCTAACCCTCCCCCATGGCTAGGGGAGGGAACATCTTTTGTTACGAGCTTTGGATCTCGGGTTGCCATGCCGATTAACCGCTCCATCATTCTCGCTGCATGCCTGCTGCTGGCGATCCCGGCGCGGGCGGAGGATGCCCCGCAGCAGCCGCCCGCCGTGGGTGACGTGGTCTATAAGGGGATCATCGGAAAGGCGCTGGATGCCGTGCCGATGGACCCGGACGAGCGGGTGACCCTGCAGCGGGCCAGCGCCGTCGTGAGCGGCACGCTCACCGGCCGCTCGCTCACGGTGTGGGCCGGGCTCGCCAACCCGATCCTGTTGATTGCCGGTGTGGTATGGGGCCTTTTCTCGGCGTCCAACATCAAGGCGGCGGAAGCCAACGCGGCGCCAGATACGAAGCGCGTCGAGCCCCTCAAGCCCATCGAGGCCGGACAAACCCAGGTTGTGCTGTTGAGCGGGCCGCCGGGGGAAGAGAAGTGACGAGGTGACGCCAACTGTCATTCTCGTGAAAACGGGAATCCATAAGATGGTTGGAGCACTATCTATGATGATCCGCCCTATGGGTTCCCGCCTGCGCGGGAACGACTTGGATTTAGAGAGCCCTCATCCCTCGTCCTTCCGCCTTCATCCCTGCCTCACATACCGCGGCTCGGTGAACAGCGACTCGATCTCGACCCTGCGTATGGCCGGATCGTCCGGGATAATGTAGAGAATGGGGGTGATCAGCTCCTCGAATATCCCGCGCAGGCTGCGGGCGCCGGCCGCCTTGAGCTTGTCGATCTCGTCGATGAAGACGATGCCGAGTTGGGCGCGGGCAAGATCGCCGTCCGCCTTGTCCACCAGCCGCTGCAGGATGGCCTCGATCTCCTCGTTGACGTAGCGGGTCTGCGCGAGCGAAGTGGCGTCCGCCGTCACGAACGGGACGCCGAGCACCCGCGACAGCGTCTCGCACAGCAGGGTCTTGCCGGTGCCGGACGGACCGATCAGCAGGACGTTGCTCTTGACCAGCTCGAGCGAGTCCTTCCGCGCTTTCTCGATCTTGCGGTAATGCGCATAGACGGCGACCGCGACGATCTTCTTGGGCTCGTCCTGGCCGATCACGTACTCATCGAGGTGTTTGACGATGGAACTGGGCTTGATGGTCTTGTCGAGCACGGCCGGGTCCTTGCGGCGGATTGACAGCGTGCAAGCTTCCGCCCGGCCCGCCGCTCCGTCAAGACTGTGCAGGAACCCGTGATGAGGAAGGTCACGCGGTCAGCCACCGCAGGCCTTTCTCCTTGCGCCTTCCGCCTTTTGTAATAGGATGGACGTCACGCCCGACGGCAACCCGGTGATGGCCAACAGCACGGTCAACTTTGTGGGGATGGTCGAGGTGAAGTAATCGCCGAGTACCGCCGCAAGCTGGCGAGCGTGCTCTACTGAACCAGCGGTCAAAAGCTTTACCTTTTTCTTCGCGTCCTTGGCGATCTTCGCCGTAAAATGGTCGTTCACGAGGATTTCGAGAGGAAATGACCCATGGGCGGCTCCACTCCCCCGAACTCGCCAGCCCCTGACGCAACGCCTGCTGCAGCACGGACGGGCGCGCTGGACATCAACGAGGTCTTCCGCGGCGGCGGGCGATCGGTCGAGTTCCTCGACCAGATCAATAAGGCCTCCATCGTCATGCTGGGCGAGGCCGGGATCGTGCCCCATCCGGTCGCCGGCCGGATTGCGAGCGGGATTGCACAGGTGATCGCGAAGGAGCGCGCGTCGCCGCGGCAGCGCTCGGCCGATTACCTGGACTACGAGCCCAGACTCACTGCCGTCGTGGGGCCGGATGCATCGCGGCTGCACACCGGGAGAAGCCGTCAGGACATCGCATCGGCGATCGCGCGCATGAACCTGCGCGACGGGCTGCTCAAGGAACTCGAGGCGCTGGTGACCGCGCGCGAAAAGCTGCTCGCCGTGGCGAGCCGGCACACGGAAACCATCATTCCGGCCTACACGCACGGCGTGCAGGCGCAGCCGACGACGTTCGCGCATTACCTGCACGCGCTCGCGGAGGCGCTGGGCCGTGAGACCGAGCGGATGCAGCAGGCGTATCAACGGGTCAACCGGAACCCGCTGGGGGCCGCCGCGCTCGCCACGTCGAGCTTCCCGATCGACCGCGAGCGCCTCGCCGTGCTGCTGGGCTTCGAGGGACTCGTCGAGAACGCCTACGATGCGAACCATCTTGCCCCCGTGGACAGCGCCCTCGACGTCGCGAGTGCGCTGGCCATCGCTGCCGTCCAGATCGGACAGTTCGCGCAGGACATCCATGCGCAATATTCCGAACCGGTGCCGTGGTTCATGCTGGCCACGGGCGAACTCACGGGCGTCAGCAGCATCATGCCTCAAAAGCGCAATCCCGCGGCGCTGGAGCAGTTGCGGGCGCAAAGCAGCATCATGCTCGGCGAAATGCAGGCCGTGTTCCTCATCGCCCACAATATACGCACCGGCATGTTCGACTACCGGTGCTACGACCCCGTCCCGTGCGCGCGACCCCTGCAGGTGTTCAAGCTGCTGCAGCAGGTCGTGGACGGCATCGTCGTCAACAAGGCGCGCGCGCTGGCCGAAGTCCAAGCGGATTACTCGACGACGACCGAGATCGCCGATGCGCTGCTGCAAAAGGCCGATGTTCCGTTTCGAATCGGCCACCATTTCGCATCGAAGCTGACCGACTACGGCCGCGCGCAGGGTCTCAAGCTGCACGAAATCCCGCATGCGGAGGCGGCCCGCATTTATGAGGCCGGGACGAAGCAGGCCTTTCCCCTGAGCGAAACCGATTTCCGGAACGTCATCAGCGCCGAACACATGGTGTTCGGGCGCAGGGGCATCGGCGGGCCGCAGCTTGCCGAGGTCGATCGCATGCTGTCGAACGAGCGCGCGAGCGTCGCCTCGGACCGCGCCTGGCTGAAGGACCGCAGCGACTATCGCGCGCGCGCCGAAGCGTCTCTCGACCAGGCCTTCGCTGTTCTGGCGGGCGGCTGATCCGATATCAGGCGGATGTCGGGGAACGCTGAGCGTACCCCGACCTACGCCCAGGATTGTGCAACGAACAAACGACTCACGATACTAGCGGTGCAGATCGCGGCTGATGAATTCGCCGTTGAGCGGCCAGGACATGTCGCTCGCGAGGAACACGACGACGTTCGAGAAATCATCCGGCTGATATACGAAGCCTGCAGCGAGCAGGCGCTTGATATCTTCCTCGCTCTTGCCGACTCTCCACAGCGGCGTGTCCGTCGCGCCCGGTCCGAAGCAGTTGATGCGCACACCCGTGTCCTTCAGTTCGAGCGACACCGCGCGCGTGAACCCGATGATCCCGGCTTTGGAGGCCGAGTACGCGGATCCTTTGGGCTGGCCTCTGATGCCTGTGCCGGAGGCTGTGCTGACAACGACGCCCCGCTTGCGGGGAAGCATGCGCCGGATCGCGGCGCGGGCGCCCAGGAACACGCTCTTGAGATTGAGCGCGATCACCGCGTCCCACGTTTCCTCCGTCATGTCCACGAGCGACACGCGCGGAAACATTCCGGCGATGTTGAGCAGGATGTCGAGCGGACCGAACTCCGCCTCGGCGCGATCGAACAGCTGCTCGAACGCCGCCGCCTTGGTGACATCCGCCTGGACCGCGATCGCCCGGCCGCCGGTCTTGATGATGGCATCCGCTGTAGCCTTCGCTGCCTCGAGGTTGATATCGGAAACGGCAACGGCCGCGCCGGCTTTTGCCATGGCGAGGCCGTAACAGCGGCCCAGTCCCCCGCCGCCGCCGGTCATTGCGACTGATTTTCCTTCAAGCAGTTTCATGCGCTTCCCTTTCGGTTCTATGGAATTCGATCGCCGGCTATCTTAAAGCATAAAGCGGGCGCGGCAAACGAACTGAACGCTTCACGAAGGCAACACGATGTCGTTGACAGGGAATCAGACGAGGCTCTAACATCTTCGCGCGCGTGCCGATTTCCTTACGGCTTGCTTCGCACGAAAATATTGCCGCCCTGAGCACGTGGCTCGACACAACAATCCGGGAGGGGAAACCATGAAAGCTATGAAAGCTGCAAGCGTGCTGCTCGCCGCGATGCTTTTGTCCGTGGCGCCGCAGGTGAACGCCCAAGGGTATCCGTCGCGGCCGATTCGGCTGGTCGTCCCATGGCCCCCCGGCGGCATCACCGATGTCATTTCCCGTGGGCTGGGCATCGCACTTGCCGAATCGCTCGGGCAGCAGGTGATCCCGGACAACCGTCCGGGCGCCGCCGGCACGCTGGGCGTCGCCATCGCCGCCAAGGCGAACCCGGACGGTTACACCCTGCTCATGACCGACGTGCCGAGCCATGCCATCAGCGCGAGCCTCTACACGAAGCTGCCGTATGATCCGCTCAAGGACATTGAACCGATCGCGCTGCCATCGCGCTCGCCGCTGGTTCTCGTCGTCAATCCCAAGCTCGGGGTCAAGACGATCCCGCAACTGATCGAATATGCCAAAGCACGTCCCGGCCAGCTTTCCTTCGCCTCTTCCGGCCCCGGCTCGATCACGCACCTGACGTCGGAACGGTTCATACGCGACACCGGCGTGAAGCTGTTGCACGTGCCCTACAAGGGAGGCGGGCCGGCCACGACCGCCTTGGTCGCGGGAGAAGCCGGCATGTATTTCGCGTGTATTTCCGCTGCCATTCCTCACGTCAAAGCCGGGAGGCTGACGCTTCTGGGCATCACTTCACCGAAACGCTCACCGCTGTTTCCGGACATCCCGGCGGTTGCGGAAGCCATCCCCGGGTTCGAAATGGGCTGCAACACGGGATTCTTCGCGCCCGGCGGCACGCCGAAGCGCATCGTCGAGCGATTGCACGCCGAAGTAATGAAGGCGGTGGGACAGCCGAGAATGAAAGACCTGCTTGCCGCGAACTCGGCCGAAGCAGCTCTCTACACGCAGGCTCAGTTCAAAGACCATGTGGCCAAAGAAGTGCGCGACTGGGGCGAGGTGGTACGCGGGGCGGGGCTGAAGGTCGACTAAGGACGCAGGCAATGGGTGAATTGAACGGAAGGGTCGCTCTTGTTACAGGCGCGTCGCGCGGAATCGGCCGGGCGGTGGCGCTGCGGCTCGCCTCTGAGGGCGCCGCGATCTACCTCGCGGCGGACGGCACCGAGGCGGAGCTAGAGGAAACCGCTGCGGCCTGCCGGAAGGCTGGCGCCCCGGACGCCGCATGGGGCGTGCACGACCTTTCGGGCACGGGAGAGGCCGAGGCGATGGTCGCCACAGCGCATCAGCGCATGGGCCGGATCGACATCCTGGTGAACAACGCAGGCATCCGGGCCCGCAAGGCCTTCGGTGAATTCTCGCACCAGGACTTCGACCGGCTGGTGGCGGTGAACCTGCGGGCGCCGTTCTTTGCGAGCCAGGCGGTGGTGCCCATCATGCGCGCGCAGGGCGGAGGACACGTCATTCACATGGCAAGCCAGCTCGGTATCGTTGCTTCGCGCTACGGGGCTGTCTACAACCTGACCAAGGCGGGTCTCATCCAGCTCACCCGCTCGATGGCTCTCGAGCTCTCCGCGGACGGCATCTCGGTCAACGCCGTCTGCCCCGGGCCCGTCTCCACCGAGGGATTCGTGGCGGGCCGGAACCCCGGAGAGCTGGAGCAGCGCGCACGCGACGTTCCGATCGGCCGTTTCGGAACCGTTGAAGAGGTCGCCGGCGTGGTTGCTTTTCTGGTCTCGAAGGACGCCGCTTACATCATCGGCCACGCACTCGTCATGGACGGCGGATATATCGTCCATTAGCCACGCGCAGGGTTCTAGCCCTTGGATTGCGATTTGACCAGCCTGCGGGCAAGCTCGATGGCTATTCGGCGCCAGAGCTCGGGGTGCAATCTCGCGATTTCGGTGAATCTTTGCCCGGCTACTTGTGCCGCAACAACTGTGTCCATTGCAACGACGGTGGCTGAGCGTCCTTTAAACGGCTCCAACAGGCCAATTTCTCCTACGTGCATTCCGGCACCGCAAGTTGCAATCTCCTCGTCGTCCACGCGCACAGAGACCTGGCCGGAGAGGATGAAACACAGATCGCTACCCCTCTCTCCCTGGGTGAACAGCGGCGTGCCGGGGGCGTATTCGTTTACCTGTGACGCTGACGCAATCATGTCAGCGATCTCTGAATTTCCATCAATCAGAAACTGGGTTCGCAGTGCCTTCAGGAGCGCAGCGCGGCCGTCTTTACCTTGAAAACGTTCCAGCATGATCCGAGTCCCCCGTTCAGTTCCCTGCGGGGCAAATCCCGCAGCGGTCGTTCAAAAGGGACACTCGACAGATGAAGCGACGTGCTCTCCCGGCGGGGAGAAAGTCAGGTGGACTACGAAGGGAAGTAATCGGGCGACACGAGAGAGATTACCGGTAGCCCAACAACCCGCCCTCGGCAATCTCTCGGCCATGGAGCGCAAGGCTCTTTAGACCAGTGACTTTGCGTCCCCGCCTTTCGGTCGGGTTTGCCCTTTTCGAAGCTGAGTGGAGTGCGCGTCAACGCATCCCACTCCGCTTCAACGATACCTTTAATCTTACCGATGCAAGTATGTCATTTGTCACGATCGAAGCGCGACCATAGCGACGCCGTGACGGGCGGCATTTTTTGGCGGACAGACGGCTAAGGTCTTAGTGGTCTTTCCCCTGCGGTTCTATCCGGCTGTCGCCGCGCCGACCACGCTTTTTGAGACGAATTTTGCGAGCCAGCGGCCGCGCACGATCAGGTTCTCCTGCCACACCGCTTCGATGTTGGCGACAGTCGAGGCCTTCACCGCCGGCGCGGCGAGCAGCACATCCCGCCAAGCGGCGAGATGCGGAAATTTCTCGATGATTCCCAGCGGCCGCAGCCGGTCCACGAAGGTGTAGCGCTGCAGGAACGGCGCGTAGGCCGCATCGACCAGCGAGAATTTCGGCCCGTTGAAGTAGGGGCCAGCGTTGCCGCGCTTCGCGAGCGCCTCGTCGAGCTTACCGAACGGGCCGGCTATCCTGGCAGCGCGCGCGGCGAACTCTTCCTCGGAATCGGCATATGCGGTGTTGGATATGGCGCTCGCGAAAGTCGTCACATAGTCGGTCCAGGCGCGGTTGCGTGCCCGCGCGAGCGGGTCTTCGGGGTGCAGCCGGGGCGCCACGGTTTCGTCCAGGTATTCGGCGATCGCGTTCGATTCGAACAGCGCCTCCTTGCCGTCGATCATCAGCACCGGCACCTTGGAATGCGGCGAGACGGCGAGGAACCAGTCCGGCCGGTTGTCGCGGTCGATATAGGTGATGTCGTAGGGAACCTGCTTCGCCCGCAGCACGATCGCGGCGCGCTGCACCCACGGGCAAGTCTTGAAGCTGCAAAGCATGAAACGGGACGTCATGAAACCTCCATTGATTGGCTGCTACGACAGCGCCAGAAACCATCGGCGCCCGACCGGTTGCGCCCCTCTGCCGCAGCCGCAAACAGAGGGGAAGCCGTCAATGCCTTTGATTCAGCCCGCGATCTTCTTCCTGAGCCGTTCGGTGTACTTGTCGACATCGATCACGAAGCGTTCGTGCTCGGCCTCGCCCACCTGCTCGACCTCATCGAACACCTTGACCTTGAACGTAAGCTTGCGGCGGTCGATGTCCACGAGTTCCACATCGGCACGCACCTTCTGGCCGATCGGCGTCGGCGCGAGATGCCGGATATTTACCGACAGCCCGACCTGCCCCTGACCGGGTTTCAGGTGCGGCGCCGCCAGCTTTTGCGCCGCCATCTCGACGAACTGCGTCATCGACGGCGTCGAAAACACCTGGTAGTCGCCGCGCGTCGTGCACAGCTTATCGGTGACCTTCCATTCCAGGGTGTTTTTCATTCCGACTTGCAGGGTATCCATGTCGCCGCAATTCCTTTGGGTTATCAGGGCCGGACGCTATTTTAAACAACTTCCGATCGCGGCGATGCGCTTCTGCTGGATCTCCTGGCGCTCATCGATGCGCGGCGTGGGCTCGTGCCGGATGACTGGGCAAGCGCCGGCTCACCAGGCCTGCTCAATCACCTCCAGCAACAGGGCGCGCTCGCGCACGAACTCGCGCTTCGGATCGGCGTTGAAATTCTTGAGCGCGTGCTCCAGGACGCGCGCCATCTCCGGCGCATCGCGCGCCCAGGGTCGACGTTAGCGGAAACGAAGGATTGACAATTCATGGACAATCGCGGTGCGGCCTGGCAGCGTGATGATTGACGTTACGAAGTTACAGAAGTTGACAATAGGTTGACGATCTGACAGCGTTGCCATGATGGACGCCAAACGCAGGATACTCGCCTTTCTTTCCCGCCGACGGTCAGCCAGCGGCGGCGAGTTACGGTTGCACCTCGGGGTGAGCCGCCAGGCGCTCAGCGTTCACGTTCGGAGTCTGGTCGAAGCCGGCAAGGGATGAAGGGTGATGTGTTCGTGTCCGCGCAGCGCTTCTTCAGGGGCACCCGTGTCTCATTCGCGATCCAGCGCAGCAGCCGGCGCCGGTTCGAGGATGTGTTCGGCGCGTTCGCGCCCGAGGAGTACGACTTCCAGTTCCAGAAGACCAACGTGCTGGTGAAGTTGCTGCAACGCGACTACGCTTCGCGCTCCGAGGCGAGGAGGCTCCTCGCCAACCTCGAAAAGTTCAGCGAGATCGTGCTCGATTTCCGGGACGTCAAATCGGTCGGGCAGGGATTCGCCGATGAAGTATTCCGTATCTTCGCTCACCGGCGCCCGGCCATCAAGATCGCCACGGAAAACACGAATCCCGCCGTTGCCGCCATGATTCGCCACGTGCGGGGACAATAGAACGCGCGGCCATGTCGCATCGGACACCGCCCGCATGCGGGTTTCAAAAAAAAGGTGGCAGGAACCTTTTTGACCGGCGAGAGCGATCGATGTACGCTGAGTAGTCATGGGGCGACCGCTGAGAGCCGCAGCCGGGGACGTTATCTATCATGTCCTCAATCGCGCCAATGCGCGCCTTCCGATCTTCGAGAAGCCAAGCGACTTCGAGGCGTTTGAGCGCGTGCTCGTCGAAGCGCACGCACGCATGGCGACGCGGATTCTCGCCTACTGCGTCATGCCGAACCACTGGCATCTCGTGCTGTGGCCGCAGCGCGATGGGGAGCTCTCGGAGTTCATGGGCTGGGTGACGCTGACCCACACGCAGCGCTGGCATGCGCATCATCTGTCGGCCGGAACCGGACATCTGTATCAAGGCCGCTTCAAGTCTTTCCCGGTGCAAGCGGATGATCATTTTCTGGTCGTGTGCCGGTACGTCGAGCGAAATGCCTTGCGCGCAGGCCTCGTCGTTCGTGCAGAGGAGTGGCGTTGGTCGAGTTTATGGCGTCGGGCGCAAGGCAGGCACGCGGCGCCCGCCTGGCTCGCAGCTTGGCCGGCCGAACGGCCAAGGAACTGGCTGGACTGGGTGAATAAGCCGCAGACGGAGGCCGAGTTGGAGGCCCTCCGGTGCAGTGTGCAACGTGGCCGGCCTTACGGCTCTGGCACGTGGGTGCGCAGGATAGCCGGGAAGTTAGGTCTGGAGAGCACGCTCCAGCCACGTGGGCGACCACCAAGGTGCCCCGAGGCAACAGTTAAAGGTTCCTGACACCTTTTACCCGCTATACCGGCAGTCCGTCACCACGCCGACTCGATCACCTCGAGCAGCAGATCGCGCTCGCGCACGAATTCGCGCTTGGGGTCGGCATTGAAGTTCTTGAGCGAGCGCTCGACGATGATCGGCAGGCTCGCGCGCGGAATGTCGAGCTCGGATAGGCGCACTGGCATGCCGATCGATTGGAACAGTTTTTCGAGCGCATCGGCCGCTTTGAACGGCGCTTGCGCGAGCGGCTCGCCGTCGTGCCACGCTTCGAGCGCACGCGCGATTCTCCCCATCGCTTCCGGATCGCGCGCACCAAGACGACGCATCACGGGCGCGGTCAACGCCGCGTTCGCCTCGCCCTGGCTGACGTGCGGGTGCAGGTTGAACAGCGCCGCGGCGAAGGCGTAGACCACCCGGACGACCCAGTGGCGCTCGAACATCGTGCCGCCGTTATCGGCATCGCGGTTCTGCAGGAAAGCGGCTGCGCACATGTCGATGCGCGGTGCGGCATCGTGGGGATCAACTACCCGCGGCAAAGCGTTCCTTGCGAGGCGGAACGCCTGCAGGCGATCGCCTTCGACCAACGGGCTCATGCGTGTTCCGCCCAGGTTCATCACCGCCCGCCATAGCACCGCCGCGCCGGTGGTGCGCGCAAGGCCGACCGGCGCGGTGAGCAGCGCTTCGGCGTCCCAGAAAATCGCGACCGGGCGTGTCTTGGGATCGAAAAATTCCATGCGGTGATCGAGTTGCTCGTTTTTCACCGCCGAGCCGGCGCGGTTCTGCGCCGAGGTCGCCGCGGTCAGCACGTTGATGATCGGGACCTTGGGCTCGAGCAGTTTGGGACTGATTGCGGGACCGTGCTCGGGGTACTGCGTAATCAACGCTTCGAGCGGACGCTTCTCAGAGAGGAGGATCGCCACCACGCGGGTCGCTTGAATCACGCTGCCGGCGCCGACCGCAATCAAGAGATCGGCATTTGCCGCGCGTGCCGCGTCACGCGCGCGCAGCACTGCCGGCAGGGGCGATTCCTTCTCCATTTCGTCGAACACGCTGGCGCAGGAATCACCGAGAATGCGGCGGATGCGATTGATGAGATCGGTCTTGCGCGATACGGTGCGACCGCAGACGACTAAGGCTCGGCGCGCGTTCTGGCGCTTGATCTCGGTTGGCAGATTTTCGAGCGCGTCCTTGCCGCTGTAGAGGCGCAGCGGATAACCGACGGCGCGAAAATCGTACGAGTACATCGCTGTCAGCTCCGCGCGTGCACGAAGCGCTCGTGCGTTTGCAGTGCAGCGAGCGCGCAACCCGCGTTCGCCATCTCGTCGTAGACGGGAATGCCGAGCCTGACGGCTCTGGCGCGGAATTCGCGCTTGCGATCCTCGAGCGCCGGCTCCCCATCGGAGCGCAACACGAGCACGAAATGGGATTTGCCGGGATGATGCTGCTGAACGCGCAGCGCGGCCTGCACCAGGTTGTCGAGCACCTCATTCTTGGTGCGGCCGACGAAGGCCGACAGATTCAGATGCATCACCAGGGCATCCGGGCTGCCGCGGTCGTAGATTACGTCGAGAATCTTCTCCGCCACGCGCCCATCGTCCTGCTGCAGGGTGCCGACCGGGCAGTCGACGGGATTGGTGATGCTGGTGCCGGGCGGCAGTTTCATCGAGGCCAGCGCGTCTATCGCCGGTTGGTCGAAAGGCGCGACATCGAGTCCGAGCCGCGCGTAAAAATCGGTGGCGAGCACGCTGGCGCCGCCGCCGTTGCCGAACAGCACGACGCGCTGCGTCGGATGCGCCGGTTGCGGCGTCAGCGTCTGGAAGAGGAGCAGCGTGTCGACGAACTGATCGAGTGTATCGACCATGACGCAGCCGGTTTGCCTGGAGAGCGCCACCCACACGCGATCGTCGCCGGCAAGCGACCCGGTGTGCGAGGCCGCGGCCGCCAGCCCTTGCCGGGTCCTGCCGCCTTTCAAGATCACCACCGGCTTCATCGCCTTTGCTTCGCGCAGCATCTCGAACATGCGCCGCCCGTCCTTCGCGGTCTCGATGTACATGCCGATCACCCTCGTCTGGGGATCAGCCAGATAAAACTCGATGATGTCGGCCGGCCCGAGATCGGCGCTGTTGCCGACGGTGATCAGCCCGGAAAACTTCAGCCCGCGGTTCAAGCCCCTGCGGATAATGTCGGTGCCCAAGCCTCCGCTCTGCGAGACGATGCCGACTGCGCCGACTTCCCTGGGGCCGATCTCGGTGAAGGTGATGCGCCCGCGCGGCGTGTAGATGCCGAGGCAGTTGGGGCCCAGCAGCCGCATCCCGCCCTGGTGCGCCGCCGTCACGAGTCGTTCCTGCAAGTCCTTGCCTTCGTCGACTTCGCCAAAGCCGCTTGAGATCACCTGCGCGAAGCGCACCCGTCCCCTCGCCGCGGCGAGCAGCGGCGGAACCTGCGCGGCGGCGATCGCGATGTAGGCGTAATCGACCGGCTGCGGCGTCTCGCCCAGGCTCTTGTACGCGGGCAGTCCGTCGATCTCGGCGGCTGAGGGATGAATCGGATAGATCGCACCCGCGTAGCCGAACTCGCGGATACGGCGGATGAAGATGTTGGGCAATGCCGCGCCCTTGGTGGAAGCACCGACCACCGCGACGGTCTTCGGCGCGAACAGCGGCATGAATTGCTCAATAACGCTTGAACTCATCTTGAAAGTGATTCGCGAGTCATGGATCGTGCTGAGTCGAGCCAAAAAGGGTGACGAATGGAGGTGATGTGAGAAAGTGACGAAAAATGGTGACGGAAAAACCACTCGCTCCGGCTTGTCACGAATCCCTCGTCACCCTTTCTCGTCACCAGTACTCGTCACCTTTCCTCGTCACCCGTTACCTCTACGTAAGAATAAAGCGTGCGTCGACAGCGACCGCGCCGGTTGCGGAGACGATCAGCGGATTGATGTCCGTTTCCCTGATATCGTCAGCGTGGCGCATGAGCAGGCCGTTTTCTCCGCCCACCTTGAGCAACGTATCGATAATCGCCTCCCGCGACACCGGTTTTCCGCCGCGCGCACCCTTGAGGATGGCCGCGCCCCTGAGTTCGTCTAGCATCTCCTCGGCGTCAAGCCGCGTGACCGGGCAGATGCGAAACGCAACGTCGGCAAGCACTTCCACGAAGATGCCGCCCAACCCCACCATCACCAGCGGCCCGAACTGCGCATCGCGCAGTCCGCCCACCACCATCTCCTGTCCGGCGGGCGCCATCTCTTCGATAAGGAAACCGTCGATGCGCGCGGCCGCGATCGCGGGTTGCTGCATCATCTTCCTGATCGCGTCCTCCACCTCGCCCGCGGTCTTGAGGTTGACTCTGACGCCGCCGGCATCGCTCTTGTGCAGAATGTCCGGCGACATTACCTTGACCGCCAAAGGCGGCCTCAACCCCGCGAACGCCGATGCGACCTCCGCCGCGCCCGGAACGATAACCGACTTGGGGACCGCCACGCCATGAGCGGCAAGCAGTTGTTTCCCGGCAAGTTCGTCGAGCGCCGCGCGCTTCTGCTTTCTTGCCGCCGAGATCAAATCATGTGTATTCATGCCCTGTGTTCTCTGTGGCTAGCTTTTCTTGCCCATCACCTCGGGGATGATGCCGGTATGAACCGCGCCCGATCGAAAAGTCTCCGAGTCGAGGACACGCAGAACAGCGGGAATGTTGTGCTTGATGCCCTGGATGTCGAATGCCCGCAGCGCTTCGACCAGCCGGTCGATCGCTTGTTCGCGCGTTGCCGCGTGGACGATCACCTTGGCGACCATGGGATCGTAGTGCGGCGTCACCTCGCGTCCTTCAGCGTAACCGGTCTCGACGCGGACCGTCGCATCCTCGGGCGGGCGGAACACTTCGAGTTTGCCCGGCGAAGGGAAGAAGTTCTTCGGGTCTTCGGCATAGACGCGCGCCTGCATGGCGTGGCCCTTGATCTCGATCTTCGCCGGCAGAATGTCGGCGAGCCTTTCGCCCGCGGCAGAGCGAATCTGCGCTTGCACCAGATCGACGCCCGTCATCTCCTCGGTCACGCCGTGCTCGACCTGCAACCGCGTGTTCATCTCGAGGAAGCTGAACGAGCCGTCGGCGCCATAGAGCATCTCGACCGTGCCGATGTTGTCGTAGCCCAGGTTGCGCATGAACCCGGCGATTTTCTCCGCCATGCCCTCGGCATCGGTGCGCGCAATGCCGGGCGCCGGCGCTTCCTCGATCACCTTCTGGTTGCGCCGCTGCGTCGAGCAGTCGCGCTCGAAGAGGTGGGCCGCCGCGCCATGCGCATCGCCCAGAATCTGAAACTCGACGTGCCGCGGCCGCTCGATCAGGCGCTCGAGATAGACTTCGGTGTCGCCAAAACCGCGGCTCGCCAAAGAGCGCGAGCGCTCCACCGCCGATAGCAATTCGGCCTCATCCTGGGCAGGCAGCATGCCGATCCCGCCCCCGCCACCCGCGGGTTTCACCAGGACCGGGAAACCGATCTGCCGCGCAGCCGCGAGAATCGCCTCCGGTTCCGCCGGCAGAACGTCCGAACCCTTCGACATCGGCATTCCGTACCGCGCGGCAAGCTCGCGTGCCCTGGTCTTGTGGCCCATCGCATCAATCCACTTGGGCGAAGGTCCGATGAAACGCACACCGGCATCGACTACGCGCTGCGCGAACCGGGCGTTCTCCGCGAGAAAGCCGTAGCCGGGGTGCACGCCGTCCGCACCCGAACGCTTGATCACCTCGATCAATACATCCTGGTTGAGATAACTGTCGCGCGCCGGTGCCGCGCCGATCGCGTGTGTCTCGCTCGCCATCTCCAGGTACGGCGCGCCGTAGTCGGCCTCGGAATACACGGCGACAGACCGGATACCGAGTTCGTAGAGCGCGCGCAGCACGCGCGCCGCCACCGCCCCCCGATTTGCCACAAGAACTTTGCTAAACACCACCATCTTTCTTGGTCGTCATCCCAGAGAACGTCCTTCGTTGAGTGAAGCGTGAATGGTGAAAAGCAATCGCCCTCACTCCAAGTCTCTCCCTCGTCACCGGGGGAGAGGGGTTCGCTTCTTCGCCTCTCGCCTCTCGCCTCTCGCCTCTCCCCTCACGCACTTAACACTTAATAGCTCGTCGGCCAGGTGCGCATCAGATGCTGCCCGACGCCCCTGGTGATGCGCAGCTTGTAAACGTCGAGCATGCGTATCAGATAATCGCGCGTCTGCTCCGGCCGGATCACCGCTTGCGCGGCGTAAACCGAGGCGAGTCCCCACACGTCCGCGCCCTGGCGGATCTTGGCGAGAGCCTCGTCAAAGCCCGGCTCACCAACGCCGACACCGTGCACGATCTTGGTGGCAAACTCGGGCGACATGAAACTCACCTCCGCCGTCGGCCACGCCGCGACGTCGTCGGAATGGCGCCCGCCACCCATGCACACGTAAGCCCGCCCGTAGCTCTTGCGGACGATCACCGACAGCCGCGGCACGGTGACCAGCGTCATCGCGTTCATGAAGTTCATGATCTTGCCCGGCGCACCGGCGCGCTCGGCATCGGTGCCGATCTGGAATCCCGGCGTGTCGACGAGCAACAGGATCGGCACGTTGAACGAGTCGCACAGCACCAGGAAGTCGACGATCTTGCGACATGCGTCGGCATCGAGCGCCCCGCCGCGGTGCAGCGGGTTGTTGGCGACGACGCCGACGCTTTTTCCCCCGAGCCGCGCCAGCGTGGTTACCGCGCTCTTGCCGAAGCGCGGCTTCAATTCGACCATCGTATCCTTGTCGACGATGCAGCGGATGACTTTGCGCATGTCGTAAACCTGGGTGCGGCTGTCGGGCAGGATCGAGAACACCTTGTCCATGTCGGCGCCCGAGCCCGCCGGCACCGGGGCATCCGGCGGCGCTTCCATGTGGTGGCTCGGCAGATACGAAAGAAACGTCTTGATCGCGTCGAACACCTGCTCCTCGGTGTCCGCCACCTGGTCCGCGAGGCCCGTGATCTCGGCGTGCAGGCGCCAGCCGCCCAACTCCTCGGTATCGACCTTCTCGCCGAGCGCCATCGAGACCAGGCGCGGGCTCGATACCGCCATCGTCGCGCCTTTCTGCATCACCGCGAAGTCCGACTGGCACATGAGCCACGTCGAGGAGCCGAACGCGGGGCCAAACGCCGCGGCGCACATCGGCGTCTCGCGCGTGCGGCGGAACTGCGTGATGTCGTTTCCCAGCAGCATCCCCATGCCGCGCGAGCCCATCGCATCGGGCAGCCGCGCGCCGGTGGACTCACCGATGACGACGAGCGGCATGCCGCGTTCGGTAGCGGTGCGCCTCATGTGCGCGATCTTTTTGCTGTTGGTTGCGCTGGTCGAGGCGCCTTTCACCGTGAAGTCGTTGACGACGAGGCAGACGTCGCGGCCGTTGATCCTGCCGTAGCCGGCGAGCTTGCCGTCGGTCTGAGTCTCGTCCGCCTGCTCGGGATATACGCCCGAAGAGCCGAACAGTCCCGATTCGATGAAGGAGCCCCGGTCCGCCAGATAGGCGATGCGCTCGCGCGCGTTCCAGATGCCCGCCGCCTTGCGCTTCGCGTACTTCTCCGCGCCGCCGCCGGCGAGCGCCTTGGCGCGTCGCGCCTCGTATTCTTCCAATAATGCATCAAGTGCCATGTTGTGCCTCGTCTTGAAAATCCGTCTCCAAAGTCGGAAAAAAACAATTAGCCGCAGATGAACTGCCCGCATCGTCAGCGGTAAACGGTAAGCGGTATGGAGCCAGGCTCCGTCGCGGTGGGTTTGCCGCTCACCGCTTACTGCTCACCGCTCACCGCTCACCATTCGCTATTCACTCATCCTCATTTTTCGCACTTCCTCGATGAAGGCGGGAACGAACTTCTGATAATCGCCCACCACGCCGAAGCGGGCGTCCTTGAAAATCGCCGCCTCCGGATCGGTGTTGACGGCGACGATCGCCTTGGCGCCGCCGCAGCCCGCTAGGTGATGCCCTGCGCCGGAGATGCCGACCGCGATATAGAGCTCCGGTTGCACCGTCTTGCCGGTGAGCCCGATCTGCCACGAGCGCGGGCACCAGCCGAGATCGCAGGGCACGCGGCTTGCGCCCACCGCTCCGCCTAACGCCGCGGCGAGTTGCTCGAGCAGGCGGAAGCCGTCGGAGCCGTTCAAGCCCCGGCCGCCAGCGACAACCACTCTGGCCTCTTCGAGGCGTGCACTGTCATCCGTATCACGCCGGCGCTCAATCACCCTCACGCGCGGCGCTTCTTCACCCAGCCGCGGCTCGATACGTACCACTTCGCCGCGGCGCTTACCGTCGAATGCCAGCGCGTCGTAGCATCCGGCCCTGACCGTCGCCACCGCCGGCGCAGTGTTGAACGACACAGTCTCCCGCGCGTTGCCGCCGAAACAAGGCCGGGTAAGCGCTAAACTCCCGGCAGCAAATGACACATCGATACAGCCTGTTGCCACCGCGGTACCGAGGCGGAATGCAATCCGCGGCGTCAGATCCGCGCCGGCCGCTGTATGTCCGGCCAAAACGACCGTGGGAGCGGCCTGCCTGCAAATCTGCGTCGCTGCACTGACCCAGGACTCGCTGTGATAGTCAGCCAGCGCCGCGTGTCGCATTGCGTAGACCCGGTCGGCGCCCCGCGCAATGAGTTCTTCTGCAACGCCATCGGCATGGTTCGCCAGCAGCACCGCCGATACCGCGCCGCCCGTCGCACCCGCCAGGCCGCGCGCCAGACCCAGGAGCTCGCAGGTGAGCTTGGTCGGCCTGGTTTGGGTGAATTCCGCTATCACGAGGATGCACGGCGCACCGCTCATATGAGCCTTGCCTCCCGCAGGCGCTGCGCCAAACCCGCGGCCTGGTCCTGAGCCGAACCCGGAATAAGTTCGCAGCGGTTGTTCTTGACGGGAAGGAACAAGCGCTCCAACACACGGCGCGCGCCTGCGGCACCCACTTCGCTCGCGGCGAGCCCGAGGTCAGCGGCTTTCCACACCGTGACGGGCTTGCGCGCGGCGCGCATGGTTTCGCGCAGGTTCGGCGTGCGCGCCGCTCCGAGCTCGTTCGACACCGTGACCAGCGCCGGCAAAAGCGCCTCCACGATTTCGGTTCCGTCGTCCAGCACCCGCTCGACGCGCACCGCTCCCCTCTCAACCTGGATGTCCATCGCGAACGAGATCACCGGGAGGCCCAGCAACTCGCCGATGCCAGCGCCAACCACGCCCGCATCCCAGTCCGCGGCCTGGCGCCCGGTAAGCACCAGATCGCAGCCGCCGAGTTTCCTGATCGTGCCGGCAAGCGTGTACGCCGTGGCGTAACTGTCGGCGTCTTCGAACGCGGCGTCGCTTAGAAGCACGCCGTCGTCCGCGCCCATTGCGAGCCCATGCTTGATCGCGTTGCGCGCGGTCTCGAGCCCCATGCTCAACACCGTGATCCTGGTGTCGGCGTGGCGCTTGCGAATGCGCAATGCCGCCTCCACCGCCTGCTCATCGAACGGGCTCATCACCCATTGCAGGCCCGGCGCCGGTATCACTTTCTTCGCCTGCTCGTCGACTTTGAACATGCTGAAGGCGGCTTCCGGATCGGGAACCTGCTTCACGCAGACGACGATGCGCATCGGTTGATCAGACTCCGTCAGATAGTCACTGGTAAACGGTAAGCGGCTAACGGCGGCCTGTCGATTTTTTCCGCTCACTGCTAACCGCTCACTGTTCGCTAAACGATCGTGACATCGGTCGGCACGATGCCGTCGAAATGCTTGCGCTGGTAATTCCAGGGGATCTGCGGCTGCACCCGGCCATTTTCGTCGCTGGCGCGCGCGATGATGCGGTAGTGCCCCGGCTTGTCGACCTCCCACAGATACGACCATCGCACCCACAGCCAGCGCTCACGCGGTTCCTCGAGGTGCGCATCCTGCCAGGTCTTGCCTTCGTCGAGGCTTACCTCGACCCGCGTAATCGCGCCCATGCCGCTCCACGCGAGACCCCGGATCTTGTGCGAACCGCGCTCGAGCGGCGAATCCTCGTCGAGCGGATCGATGATGACGCAGCGCACGCCCATCGCCGTGATCATCTCCTTGTTGGGGTCATCGGGTGAATTGCCGTAGACGAAGTAGTGCTTCTGGTAATAGCACTCAGGCATATGATCGAGCACTTCGATCTTCTGCAGCCACTTCACCCACCAGTTGCCCGACCAGCCGGGCACCACCGCGCGCACCGGCGCGCCGTGGACGTGCAGCAGATACTCGCCGTTCATCGACCAGGCGAGCAGCGTATCGGGATGCAGCGCTTTCTCGAGCGGCAAGCCCTTCTCGTAGTTGATGAGGCCGGGATCGACCAGCTTGAAGTCGGAACGGCCGACCGAGCGGTACTGAACCGCGAGGTCCGGCTGGCCGCAGTCGAATCCTTCCATGCGCACCGAAACCGCGCCGGGTTTGAGGCCTGCTTTCTTGAGCACCTCCGCGAGCGGCACGCCGGTGAACTCGCCGGCGCTCATCGCGCAGGTCGTGGTCGATTCGCCGCTGATTTCCTCGGTCGAAGGCACGGCGTTCTGCTCGCGCATTGCGGCGCGCTTTTGCATGTCCTGCTGGTTGATGCGCGAGGGTTTCTTGCCGCTTTTCACCAGGTAATCGAAGAACCCTGCGTCGTTGCCGGCACATTCCGTCACCGCGCGCACCGTGCGGCCCGGAAGCTTTTGCAAGTCCTTCAGCGACAGCTCGATCGGCCGCTCCACTTCGCCGCCGACCGTCAGCGTCCAGTCGTCCGGATGGATCGGCTCGGGCACCTCGAGCTGGTTGACGACGTAGTAAGCGTCGGTCGGCGTGATGAGCCCCTCCAGGTCAGTGATCGGCGCGCGCCCATTGATCACACGTCCCTGCGAATCCTTGCCCGCGACCAGCACCGGCCGCTTCCGGTCCGGCCAGCCCATCACCCAATCGCCTTCGATCTCCCGCT
>Ga0156176_1052_pt1 | contig 23841 bp, 20 predicted proteins | sample RifCSPlowO2_12_FD_107829 | JGI IMG/M metagenome (GOLD analysis project Ga0156176, IMG submission 107829) | Betaproteobacteria bacterium RIFCSPLOWO2_12_FULL_62_58
AATAAACGCGCGCGGTGCGGTTTCGGGGTTAAACCGCGTGCGATCGTCTAAAATCTAGAGCCGAACTCAAAAACCAGGAAATTAACCGCAGATAAACGCCGATAGACGCCGATGAGAATCAAGAACAAAAACCAGCAGGAGCACAGTGTTCGCAGAGCATCTTATCCATTTGTGTCCTTCGTTTTTCCGTTGCGTACCCCTCAAGTACCCGTCAAGCGGGTATTAAGAAGAAGGGGTATTGAAAAGAATCCTTCGCGTTGATGCTTTTGACCTTGATTTTATCTGCGTTCATCTCCACGGCTTCCCACGGCGGGCGAAGAACTTTCCATGACTGAAACCGAGCTGAACGGGGTCGCCGGCCTCACACAGGCCGAGGCCGCGGCGCGTCTCGCTGCCGAGGGCTACAACGAGCTGCCCACCGCGGCGCGGCGCGACCTGCCGGCGATTGCGCTGGAAGTAATACGCGAGCCGATGTTCCTGCTGCTGGTAGCGGCGGGGGCGATCTATCTCGCGCTGGGCGATCTCAACGAAGCGCTGGTGCTGCTCGCGTCGGTGTTCGTGGTGATGGGCATCACCATCTACCAGGAACGCAAGACCGAGCGCGCGCTGGAAGCGCTGCGCGATCTCACCAGCCCGCGCGCATTTGTCGTCCGCGACGGCGGAAAACAGCGCATCGCCGGACGCGAGGTGGTGCGCGGCGACATCCTGATCGTCAAGGAAGGCGACCGCGTTCCGGCCGACGCTGTGCTTCTCGATTGTCACGATCTCAAGGCGGACGAATCACTGCTGACCGGGGAATCGGTCTCGGTGCGCAAGCAGGCCTGGGACCGCAAATCGCAAATCGGCCGTCCGGGAGGCGACGACCTGCCGTTCGTTTTTTCCGGCACGATGCTGGTACAGGGGCAGGGGGTGGCGGAGGTCGTGGCAACCGGTGCGCGCACCGAGATCGGCAAAATCGGACGGGCCTTGCAGCGGATCACCATGGAAGCGACGCCGCTGCAGCGCGAGACGCGGTGGATGGTCCAGCGCATCGCCCTGTTCGCGATCGTGCTCGCCGTGCTGGTCGCGTTGCTGCACGTGCTGTTGCGGGGCGCGTGGCTGGACGGGTTGCTCGCCGGGATCACGCTGGCGATGGCCATCCTGCCTGAGGAGTTCCCGGTCGTGCTCACCGTGTTTCTCGCGCTCGGCGCGTGGCGCATCTCGCAGAGCCGGGTGCTCACGCGGCGCGTGCCGGCGATAGAAACCCTGGGAGCAGCCACGGTGCTGTGCGTCGATAAGACCGGCACGCTGACCATGAACCGGATGATGGTGCGCAGCCTTGCCGCGGGGGAGCAGGTCCACGAGGTGGTGTCGCACGAAGAAGCACTGCCGGCGCGATTTTTCGACGTTCTGGAGTACGCCATCCTCGCGAGCGAGATCAACCCCTTCGATCCGATGGAGCGGGCGATCCACGATCTGGGCGAACGCCATCTCGGCGAACGGCGTGCGCGTCATGCTGTGTGGCAACTGGCGAAGGAGTATCCGCTCTCGCCGCAGTTGCTGGCGCATACCCACATCTGGCGCGCTACGACGGACGGAGAGGACGTGGTCGCGGTCAAAGGGGCGCCGGAAGCGGTCGCCCGGCTGTGCCGCTTGGATCCGGAGATTTGGGCGCGGCACGAGGCGCAGGTACGGCGCATGGCGGAGGACGGCCTGCGCGTGCTCGGCGTGGCGCGCGCGCGTGTGCGAGCGGGGGACTGCCCCGAGACCCAGGAGGCCTTTGCATTCGAGTGGCTGGGCCTCCTCGGCCTCGCCGATCCGGTGCGGCCGACGGTGAAATCGGCATTGGCCGACTGTTACACCGCCGGCATCCGGGTGATCATGATCACGGGCGATTACCCGGTTACCGCGCAGGCGATCGCACGCAGCATCGGACTTACTCCTTGCGATGAGGTGATTACCGGATCTGAACTCGCGGCGATGGGCGACGCGGAACTGCACAGCCGCATGCGCCGCGTCAACGTATTCGCCCGCGTCGTGCCGGAACAGAAGCTGCGGCTGGTCGAGGCGCTCAAGGCGAACGGCGAAGTGGTGGCGATGACCGGCGACGGGGTCAACGACGCGCCGGCGCTGAAAGCCGCGCATATCGGCGTCGCGATGGGCGCGCGCGGCACCGACGTCGCGCGCGAAGCCGCTTCGCTGGTGCTGCTGGAGGACGATTTCGATTCCATCGTGCACGCGGTGCGGCTCGGACGCCGCATCTACCGCAATATCCGCAACGCGATGTCGTACCTGCTGGCGGTGCACGTGCCGATCGCGGGCATGGCGTTCGTCCCGCTCATGTTCGGCTGGCCGATGGCGTTCTTTCCGCTGCACATCGTGTTCTTCGAGTTCGTGATCGATCCCGCATGCTCGATCGCCTTCGAGGCCGAACCGATCGACGACGAGGTCATGAAGCGTCCGCCGCGCTCACCGGGCGAACGCATGTTCGGCCTGCGGACCGTGGCGGTGGCCGTGCTGCAGGGCGCAGTGATGTTGTTGTCGGTGGCGCTGGTCTACGGATTCGCGCTGGCGCGCGGGGCGGGCGAAGCCGAGGCGCGTGCGATGACGTTCACCACGATCGTCCTCGGCAACCTCGGCTTGATTCTCGCCAACCGCTCGACCACGCGCTCGATCTTCACGACGCTGCGCTTTCCCAATCCCGCGCTGTGGTGGGTGATCGGCGGAACGCTCGGCGGCATCGCGTTGTCGCTTTATGTGCCGTATCTGCGCAACCTCTTCCGCTTCGCGCCGCTGCACCTGGATGATCTTGGGTTATGCCTGGGCGCGGCATTGTTCGGGTTGCTGTGGTACGAGGGCTACAAAGCGATACGGGTGCGCGGCAAAACATAAAGCAAGCCTATTCACGCATAAGCGGCGCCATGCTTAATTCAGAGCGCACTCTTATGCGCGCATAAGTAATTTCGAAACTTCGCACGGTCGCTTGTGCGTAGAATTACGAATAAGCTTGTCGATCTCATATGCCGGCTGCCGCTTCCCGATCTGAAATCGCCACCGAGCGCGTGGAGACCAAAAACACCACGTGCTACATGTGCGCGTGCCGCTGCGGCATCCGCGTCACGCTCAGGAACGGCGAGGTGCGCTACATCGAGGGCAATCCCGACCACCCGCTCAACAAGGGGGTGATCTGCGCCAAGGGCGCCTCCGGCATCATGAAGCAGTATTCGCCGGCGCGCCTGACGTTGCCGCTCAAACGCAAGCAGGGCGCCGCGCGTGGCGCGGCTGAATTCGAGGCGATCACCTGGGATGAAGCGTACGCGCTGATGGAAGAGCGTCTCGGAAAAATCCGCGCCACCGATCCCAGGAAATTCGCGCTGTTCACCGGCCGCGATCAGATGCAGGCGTTGACGGGTTTGTTCGCGCGCCAGTTTGGCACGCCGAACTACGCCGCGCACGGCGGCTTCTGCTCGGTCAACATGGCGGCGGGGATGATCTACACCATCGGCGGCTCGTTCTGGGAATTCGGCGGGCCGGACCTCGACCGGGCGAAACTGTTCGTGATGATCGGCACCGCCGAGGATCACCATTCCAATCCGCTCAAAATCGCCATATCCAGGTTCAAGCGCAGCGGCGGGCGTTTCGTTTCCATCAACCCGGTGCGCACCGGCTATTCAGCGATTGCCGATGAGTGGGTGCCGATCCGCCCCGGCACCGACGGCGCGCTGCTGCTGGCGCTGGTTCACGAAATCATCCACACCGGGCTCTACGACCGCGAGTTCCTCGCGCGCTACACCAATGCCGGCTATCTCATCAATCTCGATGCGGCGAGCGACAATTACGGGCTGCCGGTGCGCGACCTGAGCCATCCCGACGGCCAGTCCGAGTTCGCGCAGAATTACCAGTGGTGGGACCGGCACTCGAACCAGCAGGTGCTCGCGCATCGTCCCGACGCGGATCCTTACCTGCTCGGCGAATTCACGCTCGCCGGCGGCGCGCCAGGGAAACCCGCGTTCCAGCTGCTGATGGAACGCGTCAAGGATTACACGCCGGAGTGGGCGGCGGGCATCACCGGCATCTCGCCGGCGAAAATCCGGCGGCTGGCGCATGAAATGGGCGTCACCGCGCGCGATCAGAAAATCGAGCTGCCCATCGCCTGGACCGACAGCTGGGGCGTGGAGCACGAGTCGGTGACCGGCAATCCGGTGGCGTTCCACGCCATGCGCGGGCTTGCTGCGCACTCCAACGGCTTTCATACCATCCGTACGCTGGCGATCCTGATGAGCCTGCTCGGCACCATCGACCGCCCCGGCGGCTTTCGCCACAAAGCGCCATTCCCGCGTGGCATACCGCCGCTCGCCAAGCCCCCCAGCGGTCCGGATGCGGTGAAACCGAACACGCCGCTGGCGGCGATGGCGCTCGGCTGGCCGGGGAGTCCGGACGACTTGTCGGTCAGCGCGGACGGGACGCCGGTGCGTATCGACAAGGCATTCTCGTGGGAATATCCGCTGGCGGTTCATGGACTCATGCACAACGTGATCACCAACGCCTGGCGCGGCGATCCGTACCGCATCGATACGCTGATGATCTTCATGGCCAACATGGCGTGGAACTCGACCATGAACACGGTCGAAGTGCGCAAGATGCTGAACGACCGCGACGAAACCGGCGAGCACAAGATTCCGTTCCTGATCGTGTGCGATGCGTTCCAGTCCGAGATGACGGCGTTCGCCGACCTGGTGCTGCCCGACACCACTTATCTCGAGCGCCACGACGTGATGTCCATGCTCGACCGCCCGATTTCGGAGTTCGACGGGCCGGTCGATTCAGTGCGCGTGCCGGTGGTGCCGCCCAAGGGCGAGTGCAAGCCGTTCCAGGAAGTGCTGATCGAGGTTGCAAGCCGGCTGAAATTGCCGGCGTTCGTTCACCTGGATGGTTCGCGCAAATATCGCGATTATCCCGATTTCATCGTCAATTACGAGACCGAGCCCGGCTCGGGCATCGGCTTTCTCGCGGGCTGGCGCGGCAAGGGCGGCGAGAAGTTCATGCAGGGCGAGCCGAATCCGCAGCAGTGGGAGATGTACGCCAAGAACGACTGCGTGTTCCACCACCGGCTGCCGCGCTCCTACCAGTACATGCGCAACTGGAACCAGGGCTATCACGAATGGGCGCAGCGCACGCGGCTGCGTCGCTACGCGGACCCGATCGTGATCCAGCTTTATTCCGAGGTGATGCAGAAATTCCGTCTCGCCGCGCAGGGGAAGGGCCGCGCCCAGAAGCGCCCGCCTGAGCATCTCAGGAGCCGCATCGAGACTTATTTCGATCCGCTTCCGTTCTATTACGCGCCGCTCGAAGTGCAACTGACCGATCACGGCCGCTACCCGCTGTCGGCGATCACCCAGCGGCCGATGGCCATGTATCACTCCTGGGATTCGCAGAACGCATGGCTGCGCCAGATCCACGCCCACAACTATCTCTTCATCAACCCGCAGGTAGCGCGTGCCGGCGGTATTGCGGACGGCGACTGGATCTGGGTCGAGTCGATGCACGGGCGGGTGCGCTGCATGTGCCGCTACGGCGAGGCGGTCGAGCCGGGCACGGTGTGGACGTGGAATGCGATCGGCAAGGCCAAGGGGGCATGGCATCTCGCGCCCGACGCCAACGAATCGGAAAAAGGCTTCCTGTTGAATCATTTGATTAGTGATGAGCTGCCGGCCACCCCCTCCCTGACCCTCCCCCTTGGGAAGGGGGAGGGAAAAAATTATCCCCTCCGCCTTGGCGAGGGGGAGGGAAAAGATTATCCCTTCCCCCTCGGCAAGGGGGAGGGCAAGGGTGGGGGCGCGCGGCGCATCTCCAACTCCGACCCGGTCACGGGCCGGGCCGGCTGGTATGACGTGAGAGTCCGTATCTACAAGGCCGGCGCCGACGAGCCGCGGGAGTCATGGCCGCAGTTTGCGGCGATGAAACCACTTCCCGGCACCGGCACCGTGCGGCGGTTGTGGCAGGCGTTTGTTGCTGGCAAAGGTGAATGGAAGTGAGGATCGAGGATTCAGGATTGAGGATCGAGGAGTGAGGATTGATGGAAATCCGCGGCGCGCTGCGGATGTCGTTCACCGCTCACGGCTCACCGCTCACTGTTCACGGAGTCTGATATGACTCAACTCGCGTTAGTCATCGATCTCAACGTGTGCGTCGGCTGTCACGCGTGCGTGACGAGCTGCAAGGAATGGAATACTTCCGGCGAGGCGGGGTGTTTGTCCGACGACAATCCCTACGACCGCGATCCGACCGGGACTTTCCTCAACCGCGTACAGACTTTCGAGGTCGGAGAGTATCCGAACACCCAGACCGTGCATTTCCCGAAATCATGCCTGCACTGCGAGGACCCGCCGTGCGTGCCGGTATGCCCGACCGGCGCGAGCTACAAGCGCGCCGAGGATGGCATCGTGCTGGTCGATTACGACAAGTGCATCGGCTGCAAATATTGCGCGTGGGCCTGCCCTTACGGCGTGCGCGAGATGGACGAGCACCAGAAGGTGATGAAGAAATGCACGCTGTGCGTCGATCGCGTCTACGACGGGAATCTGCCTGAGGCGCAGCGCAAGCCCGCTTGTGTGCTGGCGTGTCCAACCAGCGCGCGGCTCTACGGCGACATTCACGATCCCGAGTCGGCGGTGTCTAAGGCGATCCGCGATAACGGCGGTTATCAGTTGATGCCGGAGTGGGGCACGCAGCCGGCGAACCATTATCTGCCGCGGCGCAAAACCGAGATTCGCATTCACCGCGACGAGCTCCAACGCGCCGACAACCCGCTCAAGATCGACGGCCTGCTCCCCAAACCCGGGGTCAAGGCGCCGGCGCTGGATGATGTCACATCTTGGTAACGATGAACGCGGAACGCGGAACGATGAACAGGAAAAGCAATCCGCGTCTTTCGTTCATCATTCATCGTTCATCGTTCATCATTTCATAATTCCGTGCGTCCCGCTTTCTCCGTCATCCTGCTCACCACCCTGATCGGCGTCGGCCAGGGTTTGTTCCTGGCGCTCTACGCTGCGGAGCTGGGCGCGATGTTCGATCTGCTGCCGGTGCAGGATGGCCGACGCTTCTTCGCTGCGGGTGATGCGCTGGCCCTGGCGTTTCTCACGGCCGGGCTGCTCGCGTCGTTTTTCCATCTCGGCCGTCCGGAGCGCGCGTGGCGCTCGGCCGCGATGTGGCGCACTTCATGGCTGTCGCGCGAAGTGATCGTGCTGCCGGCGTTCATGGCGGCGGTGTTCGGCCACGGCGTCTCACACTATTTCGGTCTCGGCGGCACGCTGATGCCGGGCGCGCTCGGCGTTCTGCTGTGCCTGGTGCTGTTCGTGTGCACCGGCATGATCTACGCCTGCCTCAAGTTCCTGCAGGAATGGGCGACGCCGCTCACCGTGGTCAATTACATCCTGCTCGGCTGCGCGTCCGGCTTCACTTTCGCCACCGCGTTTGCTGCTGCGGCGGGACCGGGCCTGACCGAGACGTTCGGCAGGTGCGCGGTAGCGTTCACGCTGGCTGCCTTGTGCACGCGTGTCGCGTCGCTCGTGCGCAATGCCCGCATCAAGCCCAGGTCGAGCCTGCAGACCGCCATTGGCGTCAAACATCCGCGCATCGCACAGAAAGCAGAGGGTTTCATGGGCGGATCGTTCAACACGCGCGAGTTTTTCTACGGCAAGGAGGCATCGCCGCTGCGCGCGGTGAAGTGGGGGTTCCTGGTGCTGACATTTCCGGTGCCGCTGGCGCTGCTGTTGGCCGGGATGGTGATCGCGGCCGCCCCATTGCTCGCGGCGGCGTTCGCGATTCAGTATCTGGGGCTGATCGCCGAGCGCTGGTTCTTTTTTGCCCAGGCCAGCCATCCGCAGAATCTGTACTATCAGGCAATCTCGTGATTCCCGCGAGGCTCTTCTGTGCGTGGTGCGCCGCAAAAACTGCTTGATTCTAACGGGAAAAATCGGTAGCCTTGACTCTAGGATCCGCAGTCGCAGTCGTTTTGATCCGTCAACGCACTTCCCAGAGGATTTCCATGAATACCGAGACCGCCATTACCAAGGAAAAACTTACGCAGGACCTGAAGATCGTGATTGCCGACGCAGAGGAATTGCTCCGCGCGACCGCCAGCCAGGCCGGCGAGAAAGTTGTCGTCGCGCGGGAAAAAATCCAGGACAGCCTGCACCGCGCCAAAGTCAAGCTCGCCGAAGCCGAAGATGTGATGATGGATAAGACCAAGCAGGCGGCGCGCGCCACCGACGAATACGTGCATGAAAATCCGTGGAAAGCGGTCGGCGCTGCCGCCGGCATCGGTCTGATCATCGGCCTGCTGATCGGCCGGCGCTAAAGCGCCTTACACCGTGCCCGCAGAGGAATCCGGCCCTGACGCGGCCCCGTCCCACGGGCTGCTCGCTTCACTGCGCAATCTGGCGGCGACAGCCGTCGGGATATTGCAGACGCGTCTCGAGCTGCTCGCGACCGAAGTCGAAGAAGAGCGCCTGCGTCTGCTGCAGATCGCATTGTGGGCGGTGATCGCGGTATTTCTGCTGGCGCTCGGCATCCTGACGCTCACGTTGTTCGTCGTGATTCTGTTCTGGGATACCCATCGCGTGCTCGTCACCGGGCTGCTCGCGGTGCTTTATCTGGTGCTCGGCGCCGCGATCGGGCTCGCGGCGCGCAGCAAAGCACGCGCCAAGTCCAAGTTGTTCTCGGCCAGCCTCGCGGAACTCGCCAAGGACCGCGAGCAACTGACTTTACGCTGATGTCCACCGAGCGGTTAATCGAACTGGCGCGTCGCAAGGAGCGACTGATCGCGCGCACCGCGGCGCAGCGGTCGGTCATTGCCGACGCTTACCACCGCTGGCAGATGCCGGCAAGCATGGTGGACCGCGGCATCGCAGTCGCGCGTTTCCTGAAATCGCACCCGCTATTGCTGGCAATCGGCGTTGCCGTGGCGGCGGCGGTGGGCCGGCGCGGCCTGCTGCATTGGATCGGGCGCGGTTGGGTGGCGTGGCGCACCTGGCGTGCGCTCGGCGCGTGGGTGCGCAGGCACGGCGCATGGAACCGGCATGCAATGAATCACGCGCAAGAATAACTCCGTGGCGCGTCTCAAGGACATCAACGTTCGCGCCCGGACGGCGGTCAAATCGCTGCGCGATCTCACCGTGCGCGAAAAACAGCACCTGATCGTCGAAATCCTCCAGGTGAAAGGCTTGATGCCGCTGCTGATGAAGCCGCGCAACAAGCAGCGCTGGAGCGCCGACGACAAAGCGCAGCTCGCGCAGCACCTGCGGCGGCTGTCGCGGATCAGCCCCTACCTCGTGGTGCTCGTGATGCCGGGAGGCTTTTTCATGCTGCCGGCGCTCGCCTGGTGGCTCGACCGCCGCCGCAATCGCATCCGTTCCGGCACCCCCCCGCAGCATTGAGCTTGGTAGAATACAGCTTGGCCGTCGTCGTTTTATAACCATTCGAGAGGCTGCAATGGCTGATCAGAATCTGGGTGCATACAACATCGCCGACTTGCGCGAAATGGCGCTGCGGCGGGTGCCGAAAGGCATGTTCGAATTCGTCGACCGCGGCACCGAAGACGAGGTTGCGCTGCGCAACAACCGTGCGGCGTTCGAGCGCATCAAGCTCCGGCCGCGCACGCTGGTCGACGTTTCGGGCCGCAGCCAGGAAATCACGCTGTTCGGCAACAAGCAAGAGATGCCGATCGCGATCGCGCCTACCGGCACCGCTGGTCTCATGTGGTACGAAGGCGAGATTGGGCTCGCGCGCGCGGCGGCTGAGGCCGGCATCCCGTTCACGCTGGCGACCGGCTCGATGACGGCGATGGAAAAAGTCGCCGATGAGGCAGGCGGCAGGTTGTGGTTCCAGCTCTACTTGTGGCCCGACCGCGCGCTGTCGCACAAGCTGGTCGAGCGCGCCAAGGCAGCCGGTTACGAAGCGCTCGTCGTCACCGTGGACGGCGCGGTTTCCGGCAACCGCGAATACAACTTGCGCAACGGCTTCACCGTTCCATTCACGTTCACTGCGCGCAATATCACCGACGTTCTGATGCATCCGCGCTGGATGTTCGGCGTGCTCGGGCGCTATCTGGCCACCACCGGCATGCCGCGCTACGAGAACTACCCGAGTGAACTCAAGAACAAGATCACCGCCCGGCCGATGGGGCGTTCGATGTTGAAGTCCGATTCGCTCAACTGGGACGATCTGCGCGTGTTGCGCAAGATGTGGCCGCACACGCTGATGGTGAAAGGGATACTCCACCCGCAGGACGCGATACTCGCCGCCGACTGCGGCGCGGATGCGGTCATCGTCTCGAACCACGGCGGCCGCAATCTCGACAGCTCGATGGCGCCGGTCGAGGTATTGCCCGAAGTGGTGGATGCCGTCGGCAAGCGCACCACCGTGATCGTCGACAGCGGCTTTCGGCGCGGCAGCGACGTCGTGAAGGGGCTCGCGCTGGGCGCCAATGCGGTGCTCATCGGCAGGGCGACGCTCTACGGCACGGCGGCGGGCGGCCAAGCCGGGGCGGCGCGCGCGATCGCGATTTTTCGCGAGGAGATCGACCGCGTGATGGCGTTGATCGGCTGCCGCAGCGTCGCCGAACTCGGTCCGGAATATCTGCAATTTATCGATCCTGCTTTCCGACCCGCGGGGTATGGCAAGCGCAGTCTGAAACTGCTCGATTCGAACCGGGCGGTCGCAGAGGGATAGCGCTTGCTGGCGTATTGGCTGCTCGGGCTTGCCCCCGTTGTCGCCGTCGCCTACCTTGTCTGGGCGTACCGGAAAAAAGCAGCGGCCAAGGCGGCGGCGAGGAGCGAGCGTGTCGAGCGGCTCTTCGGCGCGTTGCCGCCGCGAGTCGCGACTGCTGACTCTGCTTCAAACGCTGGAGAAGTGGCTGCGCTGCGGTCGTCGGCCAAGCCGGCCTCTGGCAGGGCGCCGTCCTATGCCAGAAAAGAACGTCTGCTCAACCCCCATCAAGCGCAGCTATTCCAGTTGCTCAAAAGTGCGCTGCCCGATCACGAGGTTCTGGCCCGTGTCAGCCTGGCGGCAATGATCGAGGTTCCGCCGGCGGGGCAAGGACGGGAGCGCGAACGACGTCTGCGCGCCCTGGCGCAGCACGTCGTCGACTGCGTAGTGTGCACCAGCGACATGCAGGTGATCGCGGCTGTGGACCTCGAAGCGGGAAGCAGCGCCGAGTCCCGATTCAAGTCCGAATGCCTCAAGGCGGCGGGCGTGCGTTACGTGTGCGTCAATCCCGCGGCACTTCCCGGGCATGGAGAGGTGCGCACGCTGCTCCTCGACCAGGAGTTTGTCGGACTTGGGTCGGACAAACTCCTATAGAAAATTCAAACATATAGATGACTTGTCGCGCTGCGGGGTGCTCGGGCGGAACGGCGTATCGCGCAGGGCGAGGGTTTAACCGATAGACAGCGCCAAGCTGCAACTTTTAAGCGATCGCACCCGACTAAAACAGAGCGCGCGGCGGTATGTTCGCGGGCACTCCGCATTCAGCGTGGCGCGAGGCTGTGGCGGGATTGTTCAGTATTTCAAATCAAAGGGAGTCGAATGCGGGATTTTCCTGGACGTGGATTGGCTATGGTTTTGACGGCATGGGTTGCGTTCGCTCACGCCAAGACGCCCGAACAGATCTTTCAGCAGGCGTCGAAGAGCATCGTCGTGATTCAGGCTTACGATCGGGAAGACAATCCCGTCAACCAGGGCGGCGGCGTGGTCACCGGCAAGGAAACAGTCGTGACCAACTGCCACGTCGTCGAGGATAGCGCCAAGCTCAACGTGGTCCACGATACCCGCCTGTACGACGCTACGGTGACCCTGGCCGATCACGAGCGGGATCTGTGCCAACTGGCTGTACCTCAACTTATCGCGCCGCGAGCGGCGCTGTGGACGGGAAGGCTGCGGGTGGGTCAGCGCGTCTATGCGATCGGCGCGCCTGAAGGCCTGGAATTGACCTTCACCGAGGGTCTGATTTCCAGTTTGCGGGAATTCGAAGGCTCGCAATATATCCAGACATCCGCGGCGATCTCGCAGGGCTCGAGCGGCAGCGGCCTGTTCGACAGCGACGGGCGGCTGATCGGCATCACCGCGTTTTTTCTTCAGGATGGGCAGAACCTGAATTTCGCACTGCCGGCAAGCTGGATCACGCAACTGGCTTCCCGCGCCGCCGGTGGTGCGACGACACCGGCGACCTTCACCAAAGACAGCGTGGCAAAGAGGTGGGCGGCGCGCATTGCCGATCGCAAGGCGAAAAAGGACTGGGCCGGCGTGCTGACACTGGCGCAGCAATGGGTGCGAACCCAGTCAACGTATGCGGCGGCCTGGAAGGAACTCGGCGATGCCCATCGCAGCATGAATCAGCCGCGCCGCGCCATCTCTCCGTACATGCAGGCGGTGCGTCTCGATCCGGACCGTTTCGAGAGTTGGCTCAACCTGGGCTTTTCCTACCTGGCGGTCAACCGTTACGATCGCGCCATCGAATCGTTCCAGGAAGCCTTGCGCCTCAAACCCAACGACCCGGCCGCGCTTTACAACAGCGGAGCGGCCTACTTTTTTCAGAACCGGCCGGACAAGGTGAAGGAGGTGCAGGCCGCGCTGAGCAGAATCGACGCCGGGGTCGCACAGGAATTCGAAAATAAATACATTAAGCGATAAATAACAAGCGCTTGTCGCGCCTCCAGAATCTCCTTGACCGTGGAACTTTAAACGCGTATAACGGCGCCACGTGTTTAGTTTCAAGTTCTCGAGATCTGGATTTCAGTTGTTGGATGTTCGTTCTTTTGGGGCTTTGAGATTCAAACATCGGTTGGGCTCAGCCCTTTTATAATCGTTATAAGGAACGCAACATGGCAACTGGAACAGTCAAGTGGTTCAATGACTCGAAAGGCTTTGGCTTTATTACCCCGGATGAAGGCGGCGAAGACTTGTTCGCGCATTTTTCGGCAATCAACATGTCGGGCTTCAAGACCCTGAAAGAAGGACAGAAGGTGTCTTTTGAAGTCACAGCCGGCAATAAAGGCAAGAAGCAGGCGAGCAATATCCAGGCTGCGTAAGCCAGGAGATTTGGCCGGAAAGCCGGGCGCAAGCCCGGCTTTTTTTATCATGTCACCGCTGCATAGCTGGGATATCTTCTGCCGCGTCGTCGATAACTTTGGCGACATCAGTGTCGGCTGGCGGCTTGCGCGTCAACTTGCGAGCGAACAGCGTGCCGCCGTTCGTCTCTGGGTCGATGATCTCGCAAGCCTCCATGCGCTCAGTCCGCAGGTTGATCCCACGGCCGCGCGCCAGGCGGTCGAAGGTATCGAGGTCTATCGTTGGGACGAGATCTCTCCGGCCGTGACGCCCGCGCAGGTAGCGATCGAGGCGTTCGGTTGCGGGTTGCCGGAGGCTTATATTGCGGCAATGGTCGAACGGACCCCGCGGCCGCTATGGATAACGCTCGAGTACCTGAGCGCGGAGCCCTGGGTGCAGGAGCATCATGGCTTGCCGTCTCCGCACCCGCGCTGGCCGCTTGCGCGTTATTTCTTTTTTCCCGGACTGGTACCGGGCACCGGCGGGATTCTGCGCGAGGCGGATTTGTTGGCGCGCCGCGACGCGTTCGGAGAGTCTGAACGCCGCAAGTTCTGGATGTCCGTCGGGTTCGATGCGCCGGCGGCCGGTGCCGATGTCGTGTCGCTGTTTGCATACCGAGACGCGCCGATCGCACGCCTGCTTGAAGGCTGGGAACGCGGCGATCGCCTCACCGTGGTTGCCGTTCCCGAAGGACCGGTTATCGCACCGGTACTCGGCTATTTGGGGGCCACGGGGCCGGCGTCAGGGCGCGCTTTCCGCCGCGGCGGCCTGGAAGTGCGGGTCGTGCCCTTCGTCGCCCAGCCGCGTTACGACGAGTTGTTGTGGGCGTGCGACTGCAACTTCGTGCGCGGGGAGGACTCTTTCGTGCGCGCGCAGTGGGCGGCGCGGCCGCTCGTGTGGCAAATCTATCCCCAGCAGGCGCGCGCGCACTGGCGCAAGCTCGAGGCTTTCCTCGACCTCTACTGCGACGGGCTGCCCGCAGCGGCGGCGGCCGCGCAGCGCGGCATGTCGCGCGCGTGGAACTCGGTGGATGATTCGCCGGCCCAACTCAGTGAAGCCTGGTGCGGGTTCCGCGCGCAGCGCGCCGCGCTCGAGGCGCATGCGCGCCGTTGGGCGGTGAGGCTAGCCGCGGCTGGCGAACTCGCCGAAAAGCTGGTGCAGTTCTGCCAAGATAAGGTAAAATGTTAATTTAATTCAACGAGATGTGGGATAGCGATGAAGACGGCACAGGAAATTAGGTCGGGAAACGTGATCATGGTCGGCAGGGACCCGTTGGTGGTCCAGAAAGCGGAGTTCAACAAATCCGGCCGCAATGCGTCCGTGGTCAAGATGAAGCTCAAGAATCTGCTTTCAGGAGCGGCGAGCGAAACGGTTTATCGCGCCGACGAGAAGTTCGAAATGGTGATGCTCGAGCGCAAGGAAGTGACGTATTCGTACTTTTCGGACCCGTCGTATGTGTTTATGGACGCCGACTTCAACCAGTACGAAGTGGACCGGGAAAACATGGGCGATGCACTGAATTATCTCGAAGACGGGATGCCATGCGAGTTGGTGCTGTTCCAGGGCCGTCCGATTTCGGTCGAGATTGCGCAGACGGTAATCCGCGAAATAACCCACACCGAACCCGCAGTGCGTGGCGATACCTCGGGCAAAGTCCTGAAACCGGCGAAAATTCGGACCGGGTTCGAAGTGCGGGTGCCGCTGTTCTGCGACACCGGCGACAAGATCGAGATCGACACCCGCAGCGGAGAATATCGCAGCCGCACCAAGGGCTGAGCCGGTTTTCGGGGAAGAATAATAAGCCGCTGGCCGCGAATGCGGCGGCCAGGGGTTCTGCCAAATTGGTGGAGGCGGCGGGAATCGAACCCGCGTCCGCAAGCCCTCTACAGTCAGGACTACATGCTTAGCCTGGTCATTTAGGTCTCGCCTCGCGCCCGCCGGCCGGCAGGCTGACGCTCAGCCAGTCGCTTCGACGGATCCGCACGGCCAAGCGACCAGACCGTGCAGAGGGGCTGATGTAAATGACGCTGCACCGGGTTGCCCCGGCCTAGCCCATCAGCAAGCTAGTGCAGCGTCTCGCCGGTGTTAGGCGGCGAGAGCGTAACGCTCGTCGTTGGCGTCTAAGGATTTCCAGCGGATTTACAAGGTAACTGGACCTTGGCATGCCCTGCGCTGCTTCGATACCCACGTCGAAACCAAGTCGCCCCCAAAATCGGGATTGAGGTATCAGGATCAAGGATTCAGGATAACCCGTTTCCTTTCCCCTGAAACCGTGTGCGCATTGTCTCATATGAGGGGGGTTCAGAGGAATTCAAGCTCAACAATAGGTTGGTTCTTGCTGAATCCTGAATCTTGATCCTGAATCCTTAATCCTTGATCCTCATAGGTAACTCAGCAGATCCTGCGGCTCTTCGATGACCGCATCTGCGCCCCACGTTGCCGGGTCGCTGCCGTTAAGATAGCCGTAGGTGACCGCCACAGTCCTCATGCACGCGGCGCGCTTGCCAACCTGGAGCAGATCGAGCAGGGGCTTGGCAAAGCGCTCGGCCTTGTTGGTTACAATACCCCAGCGCAATTGCCGCGCTTCACGCATGCAGTTGAGCGCGTAACCGAGATCGGGCGCCGTATCAGCGAACGTGCCGTCGAGGTCGAAGAGAACGGCTCTTATCATGCTGGTCAGCGGTGAGCAGTAAGCGGTAAGCCGCTTGCTATCCGTATATGACGATTCTGCCGCTGACCGCTCACAGCTTACCGGTCACCCTCTGCACGGCAATGCAGAATGTAATTCACGTCCGTATCGTTTCCCAGCGAATAAGTCTTGGCAAATGGATTGTAGGTCATTCCGATCACGCCGGCGACGCTCAATTCCGCGTTGCGGCACATCGCCGCGAGTTCGGAAGGCTTGATGAATTTCGCGTAATCGTGCGTGCCGCGCGGCAGCAAGTGCAGCACGTATTCGGCGCCGATGATCGCAAACAGATATGACTTCGGATTGCGGTTGAGGGTGGCGAAGAACGCGCAGCCTCCCGGCTTGAGCAGTTCGGCGCAGGCACCGACGGTCGCGGATGGATCGGGCACGTGCTCGAGCATTTCCATGCAGGTCACGATGTCGAAAGAATGGGGCGCTTCGCGCGCCAGCGCCTCTGCCGAGATCAACCGGTAATCGACCTGCCGTCCCGATTCGAGCAGATGGAGTTGCGCGACCTTGAGCGGTCTTTCTCCAAGATCGATGCCGGTAACGCGCGCTCCGTGCTCCGCCATGCTTTCCGAGAGAATGCCGCCGCCGCAACCGACGTCGAGCACCGATTTGCCGCTCACGCCCGCGACGCGGTCGATGTAATCGAGCCGCAGCGGGTTGATGTCGTGCAAAGGCTTGAATTCACTCGTCGGATCCCACCAGCGGTGCGCGAGCTGGCTGAATTTTTCAAGTTCGAGCGGATCGACGTTGATCATTTGGGGGCAGGATCAAGAATCAAGGATTCAGGATCAGGGATTAAGGATCAAGGATTAAGGATCAAGGATTCAGGTGTAGGCGGGCCGTTCCCTCATCCCTGACCCTTCTCCCGAGTGGAGAAGGGAAGCTCGAGCCTCCCCTCTCCCGTTTCCGGGAGAGGGGTCGGGGGCGAGGGCTGCCCATCACTTCAACAGTGACGGCAGCGGTGGGCCAAGCCCGCCCTACGTTTCTGGATTCTAACCGAATCCTTGATCCTTAATCCTGACTCCTGATTTTCTCCTTCCAATGGGCTGCTTTTGCCGTCAGCTCCCGCGCATCGATCCGGGTGAATGCGCCGTTGTCCACCAACAGTTCGCCGTCGACCCAGACATGGCTCACATGTTCGCGGCCGGCCGCGTAGGCAAGGTGCGACAGCGGATCGTAACAGGGAGCGAGTTCAGGCGCTGCGAGGTTGACCGCCACGATATCGGCGCGCTTGCCCTTGCTCAGCGAACCGATGCGCTGGTCGAGACCGAGCGCACGCGCGGCATTGAGCGTTGCCATCTCCAGCGCCGCGTGCGCCGGCAGCACGGTCGGATCGCCGCTCGAGCCCTTGGCGAGCAGCGCCGCGAGCCGCATTTCGGTGAAAATGTCGAGGCGGTTATTGCTGGCGGCCCCATCGGTTCCGAGGCCGACGTTGACGCCGTGCCGGTGCAGTTGCGCGACGGGCGCGATCCCGCTCGCCAGCTTGAGGTTGGAGGAGGGACAGTGCGCAACGTGGCAGCCGTGCTCGGCGAGCAACACGATTTCGTCTGCTTCAAGGTGCACCGCATGCACGGCGATGAGCCCGGGACCGAGCAGCCCCAGTTCTTGCAATCGGCGGATCGGCCGCAAATTGTGCGCGGCCAGACTGTCGCGGATCTCATCCGCGGTTTCGTGCAGGTGGATGTGAACCGGCACGTCGAGTTCCCCGGCGTAGGTCGCGACCCGCTCGAAAGTGGCGTCGCTGACGGTAAAAGGAGCGTGCGGCGCGATGCAGAACGACAACCGCGGTTCATCGCGGTAACTGTCGCGCATCGCGAGACCTTTGCTCAGGTAATCCGCTGCATCGTTGGCATAGGGCGAGCGGAACTCGATCACGATCATGCCGAGCGCCGCGCGCATGCCGGCGCCAAGCACGGCCTGCGCCGCGGCTTCGGGAAAGAAGTACATGTCGTTGAAGCAGGTGACGCCGCCGCGCAGCATCTCGGCGCAGGCGAGCAGCGTGCCGTCGTGCACGAATTCGGGCGAGGCGAGCCGCGTTTCCACGGGCCAGATGTGTCGTTGCAGCCAGTCCATCAGCGCCTGGTCGTCGGCGAGCCCGCGCATCAGCGTCATCGCGGCATGGGTGTGCAGATTGACGAGACCGGGGATCAATGCGTGCTCCGCAAGCGCGATGCGCCGCTGCGGTAGGTATCGTTCGGAGACCGCAGCGCTTGGCATGAGGTCAACGATGGTCCCGTCTTTGATCGCCACCGAGTGGTGCTCGAGCACCGTCCGGCGAGGCTCCACCGGAATGACCCAGCGCGCATCGATCACGCAATCGACGCTATGAGGATGGTTTTGCATGGCGGAATGGGGCAAAAAAAAGCCCTGCCGAAGCAGGGCTTTTGATCGGGTTAAACAGGTTTCCGATCAGCGTTTCGGCTTCGGCTTGGCGCCGGGTTTCGGTTTCGCCGCCGGCTTGGCTGCGGGCTTGGGCTTCGCCAAGCTGACCGCACGGCCGACCACTTCCACCGTGACGCGGCGGTTCGGGGCCAGGCATTCGATCAACTGCTTGCGCTTCATCTTGTTGTCGCAGAACTTGGTGACCGGGATCGGGTCCTTGAACGCTTTGCCTTCCCAGAAGATCACCTTGGGATCGACCTTGAGCTTATTCACCAGGTAGTCCTTGACGACGACGGCGCGGCGCTCGGACAGCTTCATGTTGTACTTGAGGCTGCCGATACGGTCGGTGTGACCGGTCACGACCACTGCGCCGAACGTTACCGGACCGCGAGCCTTGGTCGCCTTGCGCAAGTTGGCGATGAATTTCTCAAGCTCCTTCACGTTGTCCGGAGTCATTTCGGCCTTGGCGAACGGCATCCCCTGCAGTTCGATCTTCTCGGTGATGTTGAGCATCGCCGGTTTCTTGGGCTTGGGCTTGGGCTTGGGCTTCGGTTTTGCAACCGGCTTGGGTTTGGGCTTTGGTTTCACCGCGGGCTTCTTCACCAAATCCGGATCGCATTCGGCGATTGCCAGCGCCGGAGTCCATTGGCTGGTGCGCACGCAGACGTTCGCGCCAAGAGCCCTGACAACGCCGCCTTGGGTATCGGTAAGGTAGCCGTCTTTTGGTTGCGCGGACGCGACCGCAGGCAGTAACGCTCCCGCTGCAATTGCTACGCACGCCAGGGTATTCCGCAATGCTGAACTCATGATTTTTGATCCTCCTGTTTATGCGATAAAAATAGGGACCGCCGGCGTGCCGGTGAACCTACATCAATCTCCCCAAGGACTTAATATCACAACCGTGATTTCAAAGCAATCTATGCCGAAATCATAACACGGTTTTGAAAGAAAAGGCATAGGCGGTTGTTGCCAAAATGAAACAATACCCCATTGAAATGCCGTGCATTTCATGTTGTGGACCCTGGCGGGCGTCCCGACGAGATTGGGCGCCGGTTTACCGGGACGGCCGGGCGGCGGGAGAAGGCGACCGCCCCCGCCCCGGCTTGCCCCAGGAGTTTGCCGGGCTTGGCCCCGGCAAACTCCTAGCGGTCCGACGGGTCATCGGTTGAGAGCAATGGGAGCGCAGCGAACACGAGCTTGGACGGTATGCGCTGTGGCGGACGTCGTTAATTCTCCGCCAGCAAATCCCCCGCCAGCCGTGGTACGGCTGGCCGCCCCCTTTGAAAAAGGGGGCGGCAGGGTGGCGTGGAACGCAAACGAGCGGAGGAGCATGTGCCCCCTTTTTCAAAGGGGGCGGCGAGGACGGGGCGAAGCGCAAACGAGCGGGGGATTTTGTCGGCACGTTTGACGCCACCGGCTGGAAACCGGTGGCAGTTCACTTGGTCCTCCGCGGCAACGCGTCGGAGCAGGTCGCCTTCAGCCGATTTTGAACGACGATTTTTTCAGTTCCGTTGGCTGCGCCTCAAACGCCAAGCAGTCACGTTCGCGATGACTGCGCACACGGTCGCATGATAGAATTATAAGCTTTACGCGCTCGCAGAAAAACGCCGTACTCCCGCCCCGAAATCCGACGTCTTCCATGGATCAGTTCGCCAAAGAAACGCTGCCCGTAAGCCTCGAAGAAGAGATGCGCCGCTCCTATCTCGATTACGCCATGAGCGTGATCGTGGGACGGGCGCTGCCCGACGTGCGCGATGGGTTGAAGCCCGTGCATCGCCGCATCCTGTTCGCCATGCACGAAGCCAACAACGTATGGAACCGCCCGTATGTGAAGTGCGCCCGCGTGGTCGGCGATGTGCTCGGCAAGTACCACCCCCACGGTGATGCGGCGACCTACGAGGCGCTGGTGCGCATGGCGCAGGACTTCTCGATGCGCTACACGCTGATCGACGGCCAGGGCAATTTCGGCTCGGTGGATGGCGACTCGGCCGCGGCCTACCGCTACACGGAATGCCGGCTAGAGAAGATCGCCTCCGAGCTGCTGGCCGATATCGACATGGAAACCGTCGATTTCGTGCCCAACTACGACGGCAAGGAGCAGGAACCGGTCGCGCTTCCCACACGCATCCCGAACCTGCTGATCAACGGCTCCTCGGGCATCGCGGTCGGCATGGCGACCAATATCCCGCCGCACAACCTGTCCGAAGTGGTCAACGCCTGCCAGGCGTTGCTTAAGAACCAGGACATTACTGTGGACGAGTTGATCGAAATCGTGCCGGCGCCCGATTTTCCCACGCGCGCCGTCATCTATGGGACGGTGGGGGTCAGGGAAGGCTACCGCACCGGCCGCGGCAAGATCGTGATGCGCGCGCGCACGCATTTCGAAGAGGCGGAAAAGGGCGGCCGGGTATCGATCGTGATCGACGAGCTGCCGTACCAGGTCAACAAGGCGAACCTGATGACGAAAATCGGCGAGCTGGTGCGCGAGAAGCGCATCGAAGGCATCGCCGACATCCGCGACGAATCCGACAAGAGCGGCATGCGCGCGGTGATCGAATTGAAGCGCGGCGAAGTGCCGGAGATCATCCTCAACAATCTGTGGAAGGAAACACAGATGCAGGAGAGCTTCGGCATGAACATGGTCGCGCTCGTCGACGGCCAGCCGCGGCTCCTCAATCTCAAGCAGTTCCTCGACGCCTTCCTGCGGCATCGTCGCGAAGTGGTCACGCGGCGCACGGTGTTCGAATTGCGCAAGGCGCGCGAACGCGGCCATGTCCTGGAAGGGCTCGCCGTCGCGTTGTCCAACGTCGACGAAGTGATTGCGCTGATCAAGGCGGCGCCGACGCCCGCCGATGCCAAGGTGGAACTGATGGTGCGCTTCTGGCGCTCGAAGCTGGTCGAGGAATTGCTGGCGCGCGGCGAAGGCCAGGCGTCGCGCCCCGAGGGGCTGGCTGCCGAATTCGGCCTGCAGAAAAAGGGATACCGGCTGTCGGAAGCGCAAGCGCAACAGATCCTGGAACTCAGGCTGCAGCGGCTGACCGCCCTCGAGCAGGACAAGATCGTGTCGGAATACAGGGAGACGATGAGCAAGATCGTCGACCTGATCGACATTCTGGCGAAGCCCGCGCGCGTGACCAGGATTATTTCGCACGAGCTCAACGAGATCAAGAAACAGTACGGCGACGAACGCCGCAGCGAGATCGTGACGCAGACCCAGGATCTCGGCATGGAGGACCTCATCGCCTCCGAAGACGTGGTGGTGACGCTTTCCCACGGCGGCTACATGAAGTCGCAGCCGGTCGCCGACTACCGCGCCCAGAAACGCGGCGGGCGCGGCCGGCAGGCCACCACGACCAAGGATGACGACTTCGTCGACAACCTGTTCATCGCCAACACCCACGACTTCATCCTGTGCTTCTCGAACCGCGGGCGCGTCTACTGGATCAAGGTCTACGCGGTGCCGCAGGGCAGCCGGAGCTCGCGCGGCAAGCCGATCGTGAACCTGGTGCCGCTGATGGAGCACGAAAAGATCACCGCCATCCTGCCCGTCAAGGAATTCGACGACCAGCATTTCGTGTTCATGTGCACCGCCAACGGCACGGTCAAGAAAACCGCGTTGTCCGCGTTTTCGCGCCCGATGTCCAAGGGCATCATCGCCGTCAACCTCGACGACGGCGATTACCTGATCGGGGTGGCGATCACCGACGGCAAGCAGGACATCATGTTGTTCTCCGACGGCGGCAAGGCCGTGCGGTTCGCGGAAAGCGAAGTGCGCGCGATGGGCCGCAACGCGGCCGGCGTGCGCGGCATGAGGCTCGCCAAGGGCCGGCATGTGATCGCGCTGCTGACCGCGCACGATGAAACATTGTCGGTGCTGACGGCAACGGAGAACGGTTACGGCAAGCGCACGCAGATTTCCGATTACACCCGCCATGGCCGCGGCACGCAGGGCATGATCGCGATCCAGTGCAGCGAGCGCAACGGTCCGCTGGTCGCGGCGCGGCTGGTCAGCAAGGACGACGAAATCATGCTCATCACGACCGGCGGCGTGCTCATCCGCACGCGCATCTCCGAGGTGCGCGCGCAGGGACGCTCGACGCAGGGCGTGCGGCTCATCAACCTCGACGCAGGCGAGAAGCTGGCCGGGCTCGAGCGGATCGTCGAGGCGGATGATGATGACGAAGAGTGAGGAATCAGGATCGAGGATCGAGCAAGCAGCGTTTGTGCTGCTGTTCCTTCAATCCTCGCTCCTCGATCCTCAATCCTTAATCCTAAGCTGAGGTAGTAATGGCACGCATATTCAATTTCAGCGCCGGTCCCGCGGTATTGCCGGAACCGGTGCTCAAACAGGCCGCCGCGGAGATGCTCGACTGGCACGGCAGCGGCATGTCGGTGATGGAAATGAGCCATCGCGGCAAGCAGTTCATGGCGATTCACGCCCAGGCCGAAGCCGACCTGCGCGAGTTGCTGGCGATTCCGGCCAGCTACAAGGTGTTGTTCCTGCAGGGCGGCGCGGCGGGGCAATTTTCGATCGTGCCGCTGAACCTGCTGCGCGGCAAAGCCGGCGCCGACTACGTCAACACCGGCCAATGGTCGAAAAAGGCGATCGGCGAAGCGAAGAAATACTGCAAGGTCAACATTGCGGCAAGCTCCGAAGACGCGAATTTCAGCTACGCGCCCAAGCAGGACCGGTGGCAGCTTGATCCCGACGCCGCATACGTGCATTACACTTCGAACGAGACCATAGGCGGCGTCGAGTTCCAGTGGATCCCCGACACCGGCGCCGTGCCGCTGGTCGCCGACATGTCCTCGCACATCCTCTCGCGGCCGCTCGACGTCGGCCGCTACGGGCTGATTTACGCGGGCGCGCAGAAGAACATCGGACCGGCGGGGCTCACCATCGTCATCGTGCGCGAAGACCTGATCGGACAGGCCGCGCCCGGCACGCCTTCCGTATTCGACTACAAGATCCAGGCCGAAAACGACTCGATGTACAACACTCCGCCGACGTATGCGGTGTATATTGCCGGACTGGTGTTCCAGTGGCTGAAGAATCTGGGCGGCCTGAAAAAGATGGAGGAGATCAACCTCGCCAAGGCGAAGCTCGTCTATGACTACCTCGACCAGACCGAGTTCTACCATTCGCCGGTGGCGAGAGACGACCGCTCGCGCATGAACATTCCCTTCACTTTGCGTAATTCCGCGCTCGACGAGGAGTTCCTCAAGCAGGCCCGGCAGCACGGCCTCATCGAGATCAAGGGCCACCGTTCAGTCGGCGGCATGCGCGCCTCGCTCTACAACGCAATGCCGGTGGAAGGGGTGCGGGCGCTGGTCGAGTATATGCGCGAGTTCGAACGCAAGCATGACTGAACCCTTCCGCATCCTGACGCTGAACCAGATCTCCAGCGTCGGACTCAAACGCTTTCCGGCTGCGCGCTATAGCGTCGGCAGCCAGGTCGACGACCCCGACGCGATCCTGGTGCGCTCGCACGACATGCACGAGATGGAGATTGCGGCGCGGGTGACGGCGATCGGCCGGGCGGGAGCGGGAACCAACAACATCCCGGTGGCGAAGCTAAGCCGGCGCGGCATGCCGGTGTTCAATGCGCCCGGCGCCAACGCCAATGCGGTCAAGGAACTGGTGATCGCGGGGCTCATGCTCGCGGCGCGCA
>Ga0156176_1144_pt1 | contig 23698 bp, 22 predicted proteins | sample RifCSPlowO2_12_FD_107829 | JGI IMG/M metagenome (GOLD analysis project Ga0156176, IMG submission 107829) | Betaproteobacteria bacterium RIFCSPLOWO2_12_FULL_62_58
CTCACGCTCTCACGTTTAGTACATATGCTGCCCGCCGTTCATGGCAAGGTTGGCCCCGGTGAAATAGCCGGCATCCTCGGAGCACAGGAAGGCGACCAGCGCGCCGACCTCCTCGGGCTTGCCGAGGCGTCCCAGCGGGATCTGCGGCAGGATCTTGCTGTCCAGCACGTCCTTCGGCACCGCCAGCACCATCTTGGTCGCGATGTAGCCCGGCGATACCGTGTTCACCGTCACGTTCTTGCGCGCAACTTCGAGCGCGAGCGCCTTGGTGAAACCGTGCATGCCGGCTTTTGCCGCCGAATAATTGGTCTGCCCGAACTGGCCTTTCTGGCCGTTGACCGAGGAAATGTTGACGATGCGTCCCCAGCCGCGATCGGCCATGCCATCGCAAATCGGCTTGGTCATGTTGAATACGCTGTCGAGATTGGTGCGCATCACGGCATCCCAATCCGCCTTGCCCATTTTCCTGAAACTGGCGTCCTTGGTGATGCCGGCGTTGTTGACCAGGATGTCGATCGGCCCGACCTCCGACTGCATCTTGGCTACCGCCTTCTGGCACGAATCGAAGTCGGTGACGTCTACCTGGTAGCCGTAAAAGGTATAGCCCCTGCTTTTCATCGCAGCGAGCCACTCGCCCGACCTGGTGTTGCCAGGCGAGTAGGTGGCGACCACCTTGTGGCCCGCATCGGCGAGTTTGATGCAGATTGCTTCACCAATGCCGCCCATGCCGCCGGTAACCACTGCTGCTCGTTGTGCCATGTTGATTTCTCCTTGCTGGAAAAGACGAACGTTAAAGACTAGCAGCCTGTACGGACTGTTAAGTCCGACAGGCTGCTAAAAGCAAAACCGGCTGACAATTCAAAAAACCCAGCCGACGCGGTTGAATTTGCGGAAAAGCGCGGGTAAATTCGCATGTCTGTTATCCTCTTCCGCAATTCTCCTAGCGCCGGTTTTGCATTAGGAGTTTGTCGGGGCTAAGTCCGACAAACTCCTACCTGGATCACGTTGATCGCATTTTTCTGTTACGTAACGCCCCGGCGCGGGCTCGATCTCCCGATATCGGTCGCTACCCAGCACGGCGCGCGCGGCGATCCTGTCGCCGCCGTAGGCAGCAAGCCAAGCGCTCCAGTGCGTCCACCAGCTTCCGGGATGCGAAATGGCTGCAGCCAGCCAGCGCTCCGGATCAACCTCGAGGTTACCGTTCAGCCAATAATTGCGCCGGCTCCTGGAAGCCGGGTTGATGACACCGGCGATGTGGCCGCTGGCCGCCAGCACGAACTCCATTTTACCTCCGAGCAGACGCGTGCTGGCATAAGCGGTTTTCCAGGGTACGATGTGATCCTCGCGGGTGGCGAGCAGGTATGCCGGCATGTCGATTCTGCCCAGATCGACCGGAACCCCGCACATCGTGAGCCTGCCCGGCGAGCGCAGATTGTTTTCGAGGTACATGTTGCGCACGTAGTAGACGTACATGGCACCCGGCAGGTTGGTGCTGTCGCCGTTCCAGTAGAGGAGGTCGAACGCGTCGGGCGTTCTGCCCATGAGATAGTTGTTGACGACGTAATGCCAGATCAACTCGTTGGCGCGCAGGCTGGCGAAAGTGAGCGCGAGTTCCCTGCCGTGCAGCACGCCGCCCGCGGCGAAATCCTGCTCGCGCCTGCCGACATAGGCCTCGTCGACGAACACGCCCAGCTCGCCGGTATCGCAGAAGTCGAGCATGGCCGCGAGCAGCGTCAGGCTCGCGACGGGATCGTGTCCCTTCCCGCGCAGTATCGCGAGCGCGCTGCCCAGCAGGGTGCCGCCGACGCAGAAGCCGAGCGCGTTTATTTTCTCCACGCCGCAGATGTCCGCCGCGGTCCCGATCGCCTTGATCACGCCTTGTTCGAGGTAGTCATCCCAGGTCGCATTGCCCATTGACAGCGGCATGTTGCGCCACGACACCATGAATACCGTGTGGCCCTGGCCGACGGCGAAGCGAACGAAGGAGTTTTCCGGCTGCAGGTCGAGTATGTAGTACTTGTTGATGCACGGCGGCACCATCAGCAGCGGCCGCTGATAGACGTTGTCCGTCGCGGGGCGGTATTGAATGAGCTGGAAAAAATCGTTCTCGAACACCACCGCGCCCGGCGTGATGGCGAGATTGCGGCCGACTTCGAATGCGCGCTCATCGGTCATCGACACCCGGCCTTTGTCGAGGTCGGCGGCGAGGTTTTTCAGTCCCTGGGCGAGGCTCTCGCCCCGGGTTTCGGCGGCGAGCTTGAGCGCTTCGGGGTTGCTCCACGGAAAGTTGGCGGGTGACATCGCGTCGATCATCTGACGGGCGAAAAAAACCAGTTTCTTCTTGGCGTGCGTCTCGAGCCTGGCGTTGTCGACGATTTCGCTCAGCCAGCGCGCCCGCAGGAGATAGGACTGGAGGAGATACTTGAAATAAGGTTCCTGCCACTCGCGCGCGCGGAATCTGCGGTCTGCCGGATCGGGCGCAATCACCGGCGTGGGAGCGGCTTCTGCGGCGGGCGCGGAAACGCTGGCCCACAGTTGAATCTGTTTCTGGTAATAGCGATTCTGGATTTCGAACCAGCGCCCGGTGTCCTGGGCGAGGCCGGCAGTGAGCGACTTGAAGACTTCGGCGACGTCGGGCCCGCCACCGTTCGCCAAAGGCTTGAGCACGGCCTCGACCAGCCTGCGATTGAGGGCGGACAAGGCTTCCGTAGCGTTTACGTTCTGGTCCATTCGCGGATGAGTGCCGGCGGGCGTCAACGCAATGATAAGCACGGCGGATCACGGAATTTCGATCCGATGCGCGCTGCCCGGCAAGGCAACGATAGCACGGGCGCCGGACGACCGGAACACCGGCCTTTCGTGCACAGGTCAGGCTTGGGAGTGCGCGAGTTCGCCGACCAGCCAGATGGTGGCCACGCCGAGTGCGATCAGGATCACCTGCTGCACTGTGGCCTGGATCTCGGGGCGGCGATGCAGGCCCGGAATCAGGTCGGCGACCGAGACGTAGAGCATGCTTGCCACGGCGAGGCCGATAAGGGACGAAATCCACTGCTGCATGGTCTGCAGCGCAAAATAGGCGAGCACACCGCCCGCTATCATGGCGGCGCTGGAAAGCATGTTGAGCAGCAGGGCCTGCGCCTTGGTGTAGCCGGAATGGAGCAGAATCAGGAAATCGCCCACTTCCTGCGGTACTTCATGCGCGATGATGGCAAGCGCGGTGACGACACCGAGCTCGACGTTGGCCAGAAATGCCGCCGCGATCAACACGCCGTCGACAAAATTGTGAAAGGTGTCGCCGATCATGATCATCATGCCGCTGCGGCCGTGGTCGTGCACCGGCTGCGGCGGATCGTGCGCCTCGCACTGTTCCACGTGGCAATGGCGCCACAGCACCAATTTCTCGAGCACGAAAAACAGCAGGATGCCGAACAGAATGGTGCCGGCCATTTGTTCCGGGCTGTCAGCGATGCCGAACGCGTGCGGCAACAAATCGAGGAATACCGCGCCGAGCAGGGCGCCGACGGCATAGCTGATCAGCACCGGTATCTGGGTGATTTTTGCCTTGAACGCGAACGCGGCGGCGACGGCGACGGACATCACTCCGCCCAGCACGGTGGCGGCGACGATCCAAGTCAGTATGGTCATAGCATTGCGGCGTGAGTCTGCTGGGAGCGCTGGCCGGCAGGCCGCAGGCGGCCTGTCTCAGTCGAGCAAAGCGCGTGATTATACGCGATTTGAAGAGGCCGAATCCGCCGCTTCGGCCGCATGCGGGGTCCAAATCGGCTCAATCTTCGCGCCAGATTAATGCCGCCATGCGCCCGGTCGTCTTGTCGCGGCGGTAGGAGAAGAAACGTCGGGTATCGGAGACCGTGCAAAACCCGCCGCCGTAAACCCGCGTTACACCGGCGCGCGCCAGCGCCTGGCGCGCAAGCGCATAGAGATCCGCCAGCCATTTGCCCGGGCGACAGGGAGCGAACGCTGTTTCCGCACGCGCATCGCGGGCGAGGAAGGCATCGCGCACATCGACGCCGACTTCGAAGGCATTGGGTCCGATCCCGGGCCCCATATAGGCGAGAAGTTCTGAGGATGCCATGTTCATCGTGCGTATGGTGTTTTCGAGGATGCCGCTCGCCAGGCCGCGCCAGCCGGCGTGAGCTGCCGCAACCAACGTGCCGCGCCGGTCGGTGAAGAGCACCGGCACGCAATCGGCGATCATGATCGCGCACACCGTGCCGGGCCGGCGTGCGATGCTCGCGTCCGCGTGGGGAGGGGACTCGATGCCGTCGGCTTCGATCACCGTCGCCCCGTGCACCTGCGCGAGCCATTTCGGCTCCTGCGGCAGCAAGCGGCGCAGGTATGCGCGGTTCGCGACCACAGCCGCCGGATCGTCGCCGCTCCGCGAGCCGAGATTGAAGCTGGCGAAGGGACCGTGGCTCACGCCCCCGTTTCTCGTCGTGATCAGGGCCTTGACGTTGGCCGGTGCCGGCCAGTCGGGCACGATCCAGTCTGGCGGATGGCTCATGATGCGCTCAGGGCGGCGATCAGCTCCCGCATGTCGCGGGGTAATCCGGCATGCCAAATTCTGGTGCGCCGGGTCGACGGGTGAACCAACGCCAGTTTTTCGGCGTGCAACGCCTGACGGCTGAACGGGACGGTACCGAGCCTCGCTCCCGCTTTCTTGCCGCCGTAGACCGGATCACCGATCAACGGGTGTCCGATCGAACTGAGATGCACGCGAATCTGATGGGTGCGCCCGGTCTCGAGTCGGCAACGCAACAGCGTGGCCTGCGCGAAGCGCTCAACGACTTGATAGTGCGTGATGGCGGGTTTGCCGCGGGCGACGACCGCCATGCGCTTGCGGTTCACCGGATGCCGCCCGACCGGTGCGTCCACCTTGCCATCGCGTGCGACGCGGCCGTGCACCACGGCGAGATATTCGCGTGTGACGCTGCGCGCCTGAAGCTGACGCACGAGGTCGGCGTGTGCGGAGAGCGTTTTGGCGACCACCAGCAGACCGCTCGTGTCCTTGTCGAGTCGGTGCACGATGCCGGCGCGCGGCAGGTGCGCGAGCTGCGGTGCATGCTTGAGCAGCGCGTTGAGCATCGTGCCCTGCCAATTGCCGCTGCCGGGATGCACGACCAGCCCGGCGGGTTTGTTGACCACCAGCAGCGCCTCGTCCTCGAAGACAATGTCCAGAGGGATGTCCTGTGGCCGGAAGGCGATCTCGTGGGGCTCGGGTGCGGGAACAACACGGATTTTTTCGCCGCCCCACACTTTTCGGCGGGGCACGGCCGGTTGTCCATCGAGAGTGACCTGGTGCCGGCGTATCCACCGGGCAAGCCGATTGCGCGAGAAATCCGGCAACAAACGCGCGAGCGCCTGGTCTAAGCGCGAGCCGGCGCAGTCGTCTGGAATGGTCAATTCGATCGGCGACGGTGCGACCGCATTTGCGCTATAATTCGCCGGCTGTTCACTCATGATGCGACATAGTTTAGCTGTATTCCTGGCGTTGTTGATCGGCGCGCTGCTCGGCGCGTGCGGCCTCCTGCCCGATCAGATCGACGAGACCCGCGGCTGGTCGGCGGCCAAGCTCTATTCCGAGGCGCGGGCCGAGCTCAACGACCGCAACTACGAAAAAGCGATCAAGTACTATGAGAAGCTCGAGGCGCGCTTCCCCTACGGCCGTTACGCGCAGCAGGCGCAGATCGAAACCGCGTACGCTTATTACAAGGATAGTGAAATCGCTTCGGCGGTAGCCGCTGCCGACCGTTTCATCAAGCTGCACCCCAACCATCCGAGCGTCGACTACATGTATTATCTGAAGGGTCTCGCCAATTTCAACGAGGATCTCGGCCTATTCGGTTACGTGAGTGGTCAGGACCTGACCGAGCGCGACCCGAAGGCCGCCCGCGCAGCGTTCGATGCGTTCAAGGATCTGGCGACGCGTTTTCCGGGCAGCAAGTACACGCCTGATGCTATTTACCGGATGAATTATCTGGTTAACGCGCTCGCCTCGCATGAGGTGCATGTCGCCCGTTACTACATGAAGCGCGGCGCCTACGTCGCCGCCGCCAATCGCGCGCAGTTCGCTTTGAAGACCTATCCCCAGGCCCCCGCCAACGAAGAGGGTTTGCTGATCATGGTGAAAGCCTACGATGCGCTCGGCATGCAGGACCTGCGTGACGATGCCGAGCGGGTGATGCTCAAGAATTTTCCCAACAGCAAATATCTCAAGAGCGGCGTGAGCAGAGATACATCGTGGTGGCAGCTCTGGAACTGGTGAGAACGGTGAGCAGTGAGCGGTGAACAGTAAACGGTAACTCGCAAAGCCTGGTAGGCCCTGTATCGGCTTGCTGTTTACGGTTTCGCCGGTTTCTGGGCTCTATCCAAGCGCAAGACAGACAATTCCAACCACCATCGCCGCTGCGGCGGTAAGTCGCCGCGCCGCATCGCCTTCGGCCAGCAATTGAGTGCCCATGATGGCGGCGACCAGGATGCTGATTTCGCGCGCCGGCGCCACGTAGCTCACCGGTGTGAACACCATCGCCGTCAGCACCAGGATATAGGACAGCGGGCACAATATGGCGACTGCGATGATGTTCTTTTTTGCGCGCCGCCAGGTGGGATGCAGTTCGCTCTTGAGCGCAAGCGCCATCGGGGTCATCAGCACCACGCGGCCAAGGTTGGCGGCCCAGTCCTGCAGGATGGGCGGTATCAAGTAAGCGGCGACCGCGATCTTGTCGATGAGGGTGTAGCTCGCGATCATGCAGCCGGTGAGCAGCGCAAATCCGACCGCGGGCAGGCTGCCGCGGTCCCTGAGTCGGCGCAGATTGCCGGTCAGCAACACCGCGCCACAGCCGATCAGCAGCGCGCCAACCACCGCGACCGCAGACGGCCGCTCTTGCAGCAGCAGAACCGCGCACAGCACGGTGATGAGCGGGCCGCTGCCGCGCGCCAGCGGATACACCAGAGACAGGTCGCCCGAGCGATAGCCGCGGTCGAGCAGCATGTAGTAGACGGTGTGCAGGGCGGCGCTGGCGAACATCAGGCCGACGTGCGTCCACCCCAGAGAGGGCTGAGTCCACCACACCACGGCGAGGGCGAGCGGTGCATAGATCATGGCGGAGAGCGTCGCAAACCACCACACGAACGCCGTGCCGCCGCCTGAGCGCTTGAGCAGAAAATTCCATGTGGCGTGAATAATCGCCGCGGCGAGAACCAGCGCGAGAGCAAGCGCGCTCATGGTGACGGAGAAGCGGTGAGCGGTGATCGGTGAGCGGCAAGCGGCAAGCGGTGAGCGTTAAGCCGGGACATGACGCTTCCGGCATTCCAGTCACGAGTCACGCCGTTCAAGAACTCAGCGCGCGAACTTGCGCACGACCTGCATCAGTTCCTCGATCGCCTGCTCGCTCTCGCCGGATTTGATCGCGGCTCGTACGCAACCTTGCGTATGATCCGTGAGCAGTTGCAGCGCGGTGCTGTCGAGCGCCGACTGTATCGCTGAAATCTGCGTCAACACCTCTACGCAGTAGCGGTCCTGCTCGATCATGGTGGCGACGCCGCGTACCTGTCCCTCGATGCGGCTCAGGCGCGCGAGAAGCGCTGCTTTATGCGGCTGCACCACGCCCCGCGGCCGGCGGCCGGCGAACGCCCGCTTGCCAGCCTGCGCTTCAGGGGACTTCATAACCGGCTTCCTCCACCGCTGTCTTGAACCGTGCCGGATTCGCCACGGCGCTGTCGTACTGCAACGTCGCCTGCCCCTGTTCAAGTGAAACGTCAACCGCTTTCACGCCCTCGATGCCTTGCAGAACGCGTTTGACGCTTGCAACACAACCCATGCAGGTCATGCCCTTGATCCTCAGCATCGTAGTTTCCATTTATTGCTCCTTAATGTGACCGGTGATGAGTGATGGGTAATGAGTGATCTTTGCCGGATACGGCCGTAAAGCGCGTCATCCTGATGGTCGTAACATTGAGCTGTGCCGCGTGGTCGAGAATCGCCTTCGCCAGCGGGTGTTCCGATCCCGATTCGAGCGTGGCCGCAGTTCGCAACACCTCGGCCTGTGAGGCGCTGCCCAGCGCAATGACGTCGGTGACCGCCGGCTTGCCGGCGGTGAGCGTGCCGGTCTTGTCGACGATCAGGGTATCGATCTTGCCTGCGTGCTCGAGCGCCGCTGCATTTCTGACCAGCACCCCGGCGCGCGCGCCGGCGCCGCTGCCGACCATAATTGCGATCGGGGTAGCCAGCCCGAGCGCGCACGGGCAGGCGATGACCAGTACGGCTACGGCGTTTACCAGAGCGTCGGTGAAGTCCGCGTTGATGCCCCACCACGCGATGAGCGTGACGGCGCTAATGCCCACTACCGCCGGCACAAAGATGCCGGAAATGGAGCCGGCCAGGCGCTGAATCGGAGATTTCGAGCCTTGCGCCTCCTCCACCAGGCGGATGATGGCGGCCAGCGCGGTATCGGCGCCGACGCCGGTGGCCCGGCATTTGAGCAGTCCCTGCTGGTTCAGCGTCGCTGCGAACACCTTGACGCCGGGTTGCTTGGCGACCGGCAGGCTCTCGCCGGTCAGCATCGCCTCATTGATGCTCGATTCGCCCGCGATCACCACGCCGTCAACCGGCACGGCTTCGCCGGGGCGCACGACGAACACGTCGCCCACTCCGATCTGCGCGACTTCGATTTCCGCGAGCTTGCCGTCGCGTTCAACCTGCGCGGTTTTCGGCTGCAGCTTGATGAGTTCCTCGATCGCGGCCGATGTGCGGGCCTTGGCGCGCGCTTCGAGCAGCTTGCCCATGATCACCAGCGTGATGATGAGGCTGCTCGCTTCGAAGTAGAGGTGCAGCGGCAGCGCAAACAACACCACGACAGCGCTGTAGAAATAGGCCATGCTGGTGCCGAGCGCGATCAGCACATCCATGTTGGCGCCACCGCCGCGCAATGCGTGCCAGGCGCCGGCATAGAAGCGTTTGCCGATCCAGAACTGCACCGGCGTCGCCAGTGCGAACTGCAGCCAGTAGGGCACGAGTTGGTGCATCCTTTCGCTGAAAAGGAATGCCATTTGGACCAGGAACGGCAGGCTGAGCGTCGCGGAGATCCAGAACAAAATGAGGTCCTTGCGATAGGCGGCTTGCTGGCGTGTTTTTTCTTCGGCGCGGCCATCCGCTGCGAGCTCGCGCGCACCGTAGCCCGCGTTGCGCACGGCGGAGAGGAGGGCCGCACTGTCGGCGTTGCCGGGCTGAAAGCTCACGCGCGCCTTTTCTGCGGCGAAATTCACTGTGGCGGTGACGCCCGGCAGCCGGTTGAGCACTTTCTCAATGCGGTTGGCGCAGGCGGCACAGGTCATGCCGATGACCGGCAGGTCGAGACACTCGCGCGCATGAGCCATGGAAACGGCCTGGTCCATGCCGCGCATCATATACCCCTATAGGGTATGTGTCAAAGGGCGGCAAAAAGCCGCGCCGAGGCGCGGCTTCAAGCGAAAAATGCGCTGGCCGTCAGTTGGCGACCAGCGTGCCTTCCACGACCTTGACCTTCCCGCCAACGCGGAACGCGGGTTCCTTCTCGTAGGAGAAGCTACGGGAGGAGCCGTCCTCCATGCGCACTGCGACATCGTAGCGTTTGGCTGACTTGGCGTACTTCTCGATCTCGTGACCGGCATAGGCGCCGGCACCCGCGCCGGCCACGGTCGCCGCGGTGCGGCCCGAACCTCTGCCGACTTGGCTGCCGAACACGCCGCCCACCACGCCGCCGGCGATTGCGCCCAGACCGCTGCCTTCCCCTTTCTGCTCTACGACATCGATCGCGACCACGGTACCGCACTCGGCACATACGCGAGCGGCGGCGGTGCGCGGTGGTTCAGCCGAGGCCGCGCGCGCGGGTTCCGTCGAGGCGACACGCGGCTCGGCCTGTTGTTTCCTGGCGGGTGCCGCGGTTGTCGTTTTGGGCGCCGCTTGTTTCTGCGGGGCGGCGGGGGCGGCGCTCTTGGCCGGTTCGGTCTTCTGCGGTGCTTGCTGGTCGCTGTTCCGCGGCAATGAGCTCGGGATAATGCCGGTCATGACGCCGACGCCGACGGCGCTGAAGATAATTACCGAGGCGGCGGCAATTATGACGATGGGACTGGTCTTGCTTTGGGTTTCACTCGACCCGGTCGTTATGACAGGGCTCGCTTTACCTTGGGTTTCAGACATGATCAACCTCCTGATCGCGCGTTAATCATCGGTTACTACAATGATAATCGTAGATCAATTTTGACCGCATGTGTGTGAAGAATGTCACGTCGCAACGGTTCGTTACAATTACATCACCGTCGCTGTGCACGGGCTGCCGTCAGGTTTGGCGCCAATGCTTCCCGGCTGAATGCAGCCTTGCTGTTAGCAGCCTGTCGGACGCCTAAGCCCGACAGGCTGCTAGTACGTCAGTTCATGGAGGTTGCGGTAGAGTTCGAGCGCCTCGGGGTTGGCGAGCGCCTCGACATTCTTGACCGGCCTGTCATGCACCACGTTGCGCACCGCGAGTTCGACAATCTTGCCGCTCCTGGTGCGCGGGATGTCCGCGACCTGCACGACTTTCGCCGGCACGTGCCGCTGGGTGGCGTTGTCGCGGATCCGGCGCTTGATCTTGTCGATGAGCGCCGGGTCGAGCGTCAGGCCATCGCGCAGACGCACGAACAGCACCACGCGCACGTCGATGGGGTGCTCCGGCGGCCAATCCTGGCCGACCGCCAGGCTTTCGACCACTTCGTCCAGTCGCTCGACCTGGCGATAGATTTCGGCGGTTCCGATGCGCACGCCACCGGGGTTGAGCACGGCATCCGACCGTCCGTAGATGATAAGCCCGTCGTGTGACGTGAGTTCGACATAGTCGCCGTGGCACCACGCGTTGGGGAAGCGTTCGAAGTAGGCGGCCCGGTACTTGGCGCCGTCGGGATCGTTCCAGAAGCCGATCGGCATCGAAGGGAAGGGCGCCGTGCACACCAGCTCGCCCTTTTCCCCGCGCACCGGCCGGCCTTCGTCGTTGAAGACCTCGACTTTCATGCCGAGGCCGCGGCACTGCAGCTCGCCGCGCCACACGGGCGCGATCGGGTTGCCGAGCGCGAAGCATGAGATGAGGTCGGTCCCGCCGGAGATCGAGGCCAGTTGCATATCTTTTTTCACCGCGCGGTAAACGTAGTCGAAGCTCTCCGGCGCGAGCGGAGAGCCGGTTGACAGCATGCTTTTGAGCGCCGGAAGCCGGTGGGTCCTGCGCGGTTCGAGCCCGAGCTTGGCGGCGGCGTCGAGGTATTTGGCGGAAGTGCCGAAAACCGTCATTTTTTCCGCTGCCGCGTAATCGAACAGAATGTTGCCGTTGCCCGCGAACGGTGAGCCGTCGTACAACAGTAGCGTGGCGCGCGCGGCGAGCGCCGATGCGAGCCAGTTCCACATCATCCAGCCGCAGGTGGTGAAGTAGAACAGGCGGTCGCCGGGCTTCAAGTCGGTGTGCAGCACATGTTCCTTGAGATGCTGCAAGAGCGTGCCGCCCGCCCCGTGCACGATGCACTTGGGAGCGCCGGTGGTCCCCGACGAATACATGACGTAGAGCGGATGATTGAACGGCAAACGTTCGAAACGAATCTCGCGGGGGCGATAAGGCGCCATGAAATCATGCACATTGACGGAATTCAGAATTCCGTCAATAACAGGATTGCATTTCGTGTAGGGCACGACAATAACCTTCTGCAATGAAGGAAGATTGCCGGCAATTTCGTTAAGACGAGCGACAGTGTCGATCGTCTTTCCGTTATAAAAATAACCGTCGGCGCTGAACAGGATCCTGGGTTCGATCTGGCCGAAGCGGTCGAGCACGCCCTGCACGCCGAAATCCGGCGAGCACGACGACCAGACCGCTCCAATGCTGGTTGTCGCCAGCATCGCAATAACGGCGCCCGGGAGGTTGGGCATGTAGCCGGCGACGCGGTCACCGGCCACCACGCCCGCAGCACGCAGCGCCTGGGCAAGCCGCGATACCTCGGCATGAAGTTCAGCATAGGTGACGCGACTCTTGACCCTGTTTTCGCCCCAGAACACGATGGCGGTCGCGCGGTCGCGTCGCCTGAGCAGGTTTTCGGCGAAATTGAGCCGTGCCCCCGGGAACCAGCGCGCGCCCGGCATCTTGTCGCGGTTCGCCAGGACCACGTCGCCCCGGGTCGCCGCAATCACGCCGCAGAACGACCAGACCGCATGCCAGAAGCGCTCGGAATCGTCGTTCGACCATGCGTAGAGTTGCGCGTAGTCGCCCGTGGCGACGCCGTAATGCTCGCCCACGTAATGCATGAAGGCCGTCAGATTGGCGGCGGCAATGCGCTCGACCGAAGGTTGCCACAACGGACGGTTCATGGCGATCTCGTGCCGGCGGTTTACTCCGGGCGCAGGAGCGGAAACAGGATCACGTCGCGAATCGACGGGCTGTCGGTGAACAGCATCACCAGCCGGTCGATGCCGATGCCGGCGCCGGCGCAAGGCGGGAGCCCGTATTCGAGGGCGCGGATATAGTCGGCGTCGTAATGCATCGCTTCGGCGTCACCGGCTTCTTTCTGTCTGACCTGTTCTTTGAAGCGCGCTGCCTGATCGTCGGGATCATTGAGTTCCGAGAAGCCGTTGGCGATTTCACGGCCGGCGATATAGAGCTCGAAGCGCTCCGTAATGTCGGGATTCCTGCCGCTGCGGCGCGCGAGCGGTGATACCTCGGCGGGATAGTCGATGATATAGGTCGGTTCGAACAACAGCGATTCGGTGGTGTTTTCGAACAACGTGAGTTGAAGCCCTCCGATGCCGTCCTCCGGCTTGTAAGTAATGCCGAGCTCCGTCAGCTTGGCGATCAGCATCGCCCGGTCGCCGAGCACGGTGTCGGTGTATTCGGGATGGTATTTCTTGATGGCGCCGGTGATGGTGAGCCGCTCGTACGGCTTTTCAAAATCGATCTCCCGGCCCTGATAGGTGACCTTCGACATGCCAAGGACGGACTGCGCTGCCTCGAGCAACATCTGCTGGATCGTCACCATCAGAAACTCATAATCCACGTAGGCCACGTAGAACTCAAGCATGGTGAACTCGGGGTTGTGCCGGGTCGAAATGCCCTCGTTGCGAAAGTTGCGGTTGATCTCGAACACCTTCTCGAAGCCGCCCACGATCAGACGCTTGAGGTAGAGCTCGGGCGCGATGCGCAGGTAAAGCTGCATGTCGAGCGCATTGTGATGGGTGACAAAAGGGCGCGCCGCCGCGCCCCCGGGGATCGGCTGCATCATCGGCGTTTCGACCTCGAGATAGCGGCGCTCAAGGAGGAAATTGCGGAATGCCTGTATGATGCGTGAGCGCTGCACGAACACGCGGCGCGACTCCTCGTTCACGATCAGGTCGACATAGCGCTGACGGTATTTGATCTCTTGGTCAGTGAGACCGTGAAACTTCTCAGGCAGCGGGCGCAACGACTTCGCAAGCAGCCTGAGCGCATTGACGCGGACGGTCACTTCGTCGGTCTTGGTTTTGAACAGCACGCCGTCGACACCGATGATGTCGCCGATATCGTAGTGCTTGAACGCCGCGTGCTGCTCTTTTCCCGGATAGCTGTCGGTGACATAGATCTGAATCTGGCCGCTCATGTCCTGAATCGTAGCGAAGCTCGCCTTACCCATGACGCGCTTCAGCATGATCCTGCCCGCAACCTTGACGGCCACCGGGTTGAGGTCGAGGAAATCGCGATCGGTGTTTTCGTATTTTTCCACCAGTTCGGCGCCAAGGTTCTGACGCCCGAAATCGTTGGGGTAGGCGACCCCCTTCGCTCGCAGTGCTTTGAGCTTGGCGCGGCGCTCCTCGATGATCGGGTTGGTGTCGTGCGGCGGTGGCGGTTGTTCGTCCATGACTGATCCCGTGCTCACGAAAGACCCTGTTTCAAACTGGCGGTGATGAAATCGTCGAGGTCGCCGTCGAGCACCGCCTGCGTGTTGCCGATCTCGACGTTGGTGCGCAGATCCTTGATGCGCGACTGGTCGAGCACGTACGAGCGGATCTGGTGTCCCCAGGCAACCTCGGTCTTGGTGTCCTCCAGCGCCTGTTTTTCCTCGTTGCGTTTTCTCAACTCAAGCTCGTAGAGCCGCGACTTAAGCATCGCCATCGCTTCCGCCCGGTTGCGGTGCTGCGAGCGGTCATTCTGGCACTGGACCACGATGCCGGTGGGCAGGTGCGTGATCCGAATTGCCGAGTCGGTCTTGTTGACGTGCTGGCCGCCCGCACCCGAGGCGCGGAATGTGTCGATTCTGAGATCCGCGGCATTTACTTCGATCTCGATGGTCTCATCGACCTCGGGGTAGACGAACACGCTGGCAAACGAGGTGTGCCGGCGGTTGTTGGCGTCGAAGGGGGATTTTCGCACCAGCCGGTGTATGCCGGTCTCCGTGCGCAGGTGGCCGTAGGCGTGGTCGCCGTTTACCTTGAGTGTGGCGCTCTTGATGCCGGCGACTTCACCCGGCGATTCCTCGAGCAACTCCGCCTTGAAACCCTTGCGCTCGCAATAGCGCAAGTACATGCGCTCCAGAATCGCCGCCCAGTCCTGCGCTTCGGTGCCGCCGGCGCCGGCCTGAATGTCCATAAAGCAGTTGTTGGGGTCCGCCGGGTTGGCGAACATGCGGCGAAACTCCATGTCCGAGACCACCTGTTCGAGGGTCTCGGCATCGTGACCGATGCTCGATAACACGGTATCGTCGTGCTCGGCCCGGGCGATGTCGAACAGTTCGTGCGCGTCGCGTATGTCGCTGTCGAGCCGCGTCAACGTGGACACTATGGCTTCGAGGGATTTGCGCTCCCTGCCGAGGTCCTGGGCACGCTTCTTGTCGCTCCACATCGCCGGGTCTTCGGCGAGCCTGACGACTTCGGTCAGGCGCTTCCGCTTCGCTTCGAAGTCAAAGATACCTCCGCAGTTCCGCAGCACGGCTTTCGACGTCCTGCAACCGCTTGGCGATGGTGTTGATTTGTTCTGCTTCCATATCCGGGCTCGCGAAAACTTTAGATTATACACAAGCAGGCGCTGCCTCAGATTTCCTCCCAGTGCTCGAGGGTGAGCTGGATGCTGCGCGTTCCGTTGTACTCATTGGCGCCGAAGCGGTAAACCGCGCGTATTTTCGGCGGTAGCGGCTCGCTGCGGCGGAACAACATGGCATCGAAGCCGACGCCGCAGCGGACGAGCTTAAGCTTCAGGTGTTGCGCGCCGACCACGCGCTGGCCGATGACTTCGAAGCGATCGTCGAAGCACGGTTGTGGAAAGCCCTGGCCCCAGATGGGTTCGTCGAGCGCGACCGCGGTTTCCAGCGTCATGTGCTCGAGTTCCAGCGAGCCGTCGGTCTCGATCTGGCGTTCGAGATCGGCTGGCGTCAGCGCCCGCTGTGCGGCTTCCTCGAAAGCCGCTGCAAAGCGGCCGAAATCGGCTTCGCGGACGGTGAGTCCCGCGGCCGCGGCGTGGCCGCCGAATTTGAGCAACAGGCCCGGATGCCGTTTAGCGACCAGGTCCAGGGCGTCGCGCAGATGCAACCCGCGGATCGAGCGCCCGGAGCCTCTGATCTCGCCGTCGCCAGCGCGCGCGAACGCGATGGTCGGGCGGTGGAAACGGTCCTTGATGCGGGAGGCGACGATGCCGACCACCCCCTGGTGCCAGGCGGGATCGAACAGGCTCAGGCTGTAGCTCTCGCTGAAATCGAGGCGCTCGATGGCGGCGAGCGCGGTGTCTTGCATCTGGGACTCGAGCGTGCGGCGTTCGCGGTTGAGCCGGTCAAGCTCGCCCGCGATGGCCAGCGCGTGCCGCGCATCATCGGTGGCAAGGCACTCGATGCCGAGCGACATGTCGGAGAGCCGTCCGGCGGCGTTCAGCCTCGGCGCCAGCACGAAACCGAGATCGTAGATGGTCGCACGGCGCGCGTCGCGCCCGGCGACTTGGAACAGAGCAGTGATTCCCGGATGTGTGCGGCCGGCGCGCACACGTTGGAGGCCGTGATGGACGAGGATACGGTTGTTGTCGTCCAGCTTGACCACGTCGGCGACCGTCCCGAGCGCGACGAGGTCGAGCAGGCCGGCAAGATTGGGCTCATGATTCGTTAGCGATGAGTGATGAGTGATGAGTGATGAACCGGTCGTGTCGGCGTTCCGCGCTCCGCGTTCCGCGTTCCGCGTTCGGCCAAATGCGCCTCGTTGTCTGAACTCGGCGCGTAAAGCCAGCATCAGGTAGAACATGACGCCGACGCCAGCCAGGTGCTTGCTCGGAAACTCGCAGCCCGGTTGGTTGGGGTTGATGATGCACCAGGCGTCGGGCAGGCGCTCGCCCGGCAGGTGATGATCGGTGATCAGCACCCGGATGCCGAGACGGTTGGCTTCCGCCACTCCATCGATACTGGCGATGCCGTTATCCACCGTGATCAGGATGTCCGGCCGTTTGGTGTTGCGGGCGAGACGCACGATTTCCGGCGTGAGCCCGTAGCCGTACTCAAAGCGGTTGGGAACCAGATAATCGACGCTGGCGCCGAGCGCGCGCAGCCCGCGCAGACCGACGGCGCAGGCGGTCGCGCCGTCGGCGTCGTAGTCGGCGACAATGAGCAGTTTTTTTTGTTGCGAAATCGCATCGGCGAGCAGCCGCGCCATCTGCGGCAGATTGCGCATGCATTCGGGGGCGGCAAGTCCCCCGAGGTCGGACGAGAGTTGTTCGAGCGCGATGATGCCGCGCGCGGCGTAGATGCGCGCAAGCAGCGGATGAACGCCGCCGCGAACCAGCCGCTCGATCGCTTCCGGTGGCGCGCTGCGTGCGACGAATAGCGGCATGGCGTTCATTGCGGCAAACGCGGCTTGGAGCCTGCGAGCGGCCGCGCCGTGCGCCAGAACTTGAGCAGGTCCCGCCGCGCGAGATCGAAGCGCTCGCAGCCGTCCTCACCCGGTACCACCAATGCGAGCCGGGCGATCAGGCGTTGTTTGAGCGCGGCGAGCAGCGGAGCGAACCACATCCGGTTGAGTGCGGAAAGATCGGCACGCCAGGCCGCCACGTCCCCATAGCGCACGGCGCGCGTCAGTTGCCCGAACACGAGCAGGTGGTGATCGCCCGGACGCGTAGTCTCGCGCAACGTCTCCAACCAGCGCTCCCCATCGGCGGCGGTCGGGGCGGCGGGAATTTCTGCGTTCGCGGCGAGCGCCAGCGCCAGCGAATCGTCGCTCCACACCGCGGAAAAGTGATGGCCGGGAACCGCCGGTTTTCTGCCGCCGCCCCACAGCCAGACACTATTGATCGCCAACTCGCCTCGTGCTTCGCGCGTCGCGTTGACGACATGATCGTGGAGCAGCATCTGGATGTCGTTCAAGATCCGATGCCAGCGCAAGGCATTTTTGCCCGCGGGCAGGAACAGGTTGACGTTGCCGCCGGCAGCGTCGCCGAGCGCGTGCGTGGTGATTTCCGGGTCGGTTTCAAGGCGCAGATACCAGCGAGCGGGATGTGGCGCGCCGAACTGCATGCCCTCCTCGGCAAAATGCTGGTTCAGCGCAGCGGCCAGTGCATCAGCCTCAGGCCGGGATATCGTGAAGGCGCTGCTGTCGGCGAGTACCACGCGGTCGTGGTGCGGTCGCAAGTGCACTGGATCGGCACGCAGCCAGTAGGCATCGCCGGGATCGCCGCCGTCGAGCGTGAGGGTGAGCGGCGCAACCGGCCAGTCTCGCTGCCGTTCGACTCCGAATGCCTGCAACAGCCACGCCTCCGTGCCGAGCGCGGCGAAACCGCGGCGGCGCGAGCGCGCGAGCAGCGTCTGCAGTTCAGGCAGAACCAGATCCCGGCAAGCATCGCCGCCCGCATCGCGCGGCCACCAAAGATGCGGGATCAAAACAGTGCATTGCATGGATACGCCGTTCGCGGTTCTTCGTGCAGTCTAGCATAGGGCCGGCACGTGCTTTGATCATGGGGTTGTGGCAAACTGCGCCTTTATTTTACGCCGTCGCTCAAGTTGAGTTCCTACGAGTTTTTCATCGGCCTGCGTTACACCCGCGCCAGGCAGCGCACCCGCTTCATCTCGTTCATTTCGATCATTTCGGTCGTCGGCATGGCGCTCGGCATGATGGTGCTGATCACGGTGCTGTCGGTGATGAACGGCTTTCAGCGCGAAATCCGCACCCGCATCCTCGGCGTTGCCTCGCACGTGCAGGTGAGCGGCGCGAACAATACGCTTGCGAACTGGGAGGCGGTGGCCGAGCAGGCCTCGCGTCACCCGCAAGTGGTCGCGACGGCGCCTTACATCAATGCGCAGGGCCTGCTGACGTACGGCTCCGCGGTGCGCGGGGCTTTCATCCGCGGCATCCTGCCGCAGCGTGAAGAGCAGGTGGCGGATTTCGACAAGCACATGAAGAGCGGGCGGCTCGCTGCGTTGCGGCCGGGCGAGTTCGGCATCATACTCGGCGCCCAGCTTGCGCGCGCGCTGATCGTGGCGCCGGGCGAGAAGGTAGTGCTGGTTGCGCCGCAGGGACAGGTGACGCCGGCCGGCATCCTGCCGCGGCTCAAGCAGTTCACGGTGGTCGGAATCTTCAACGTCGACCATTACGAGTACGACTCCGGGCTCGCCCTGATTCATATCGAAGACGCCCAGAAGCTGTTTCGCTTTGACGGGACGGTGTCGGGCGTGCGGCTCAAGCTCAAGGACCTGTTCCAGTCGACCGCGGTGGCGCGCGATCTTACGCGCATGATCCCTGCCGAGGTTTATATCAGCGACTGGACCCAGCAGCACGCCAATTTGCTGCGCGCGATCCAGATCGAAAAGCGCATGATGTTCCTGATCATCTTTCTCATCATTGCGGTGGCTGCGTTCAACATTGTGTCCAGCCTGGTCATGGCGGTGAAAGACAAGCAGTCGGACATCGCCATTCTGCGCACGCTCGGCGCCAGCCCGGCGAGCATCACCAAGATTTTCATGATTCAGGGCACGATGATCGGTGTGCTGGGAACGGCGCTGGGCGTCGCGGGCGGGGTGGTGCTCGCGCTCAACGTCGACAGCGTCGTGCTGGTTATTGAAAACGCGTTCGGTTTCAAGTTTTTCTCCAAGGACGTCTATCTGATCTCCGACCTGCCCTCGGAGCTGCAGACGCCCGACGTGGTCATCACCGCGGTGGCGTCATTTCTGCTGAGTTTCCTGGCGACCATTTACCCGAGCTATCGCGCGGCGAAGGTAAACCCGGCGGAGGCGCTCAGGTATGAATGAGGAGTGAGGCGTGAGGGGTGAGGCGGACAAGCACGGGACGGCAGTAATCTCGTGCCGCAATCTTCACAAGATCTACTTTCAGGGCCGGGTCGAGGTGCCGGTGCTGCTCGGCGTCGATCTCGATGTCGCGGCAGGCGAGCGCGTGGCCATCGTCGGTGCATCCGGCTCGGGCAAGAGCACGCTGCTGCATCTGCTCGGCGGGCTCGACGAGGCGACGCAGGGCGAAATCCGCGTTCTCGGCCAGGACATCCGTCAGCAGAGCGAAACCGAGCGTGGCCTCACGCGCAACCGCTCACTGGGTTTCGTCTACCAGTTCCATCACCTGCTGCCGGAGTTCACCGCGCTCGAAAACGTCGCGATGCCGCTGCTCATTCGGCGCATGGCCGGGGAAGAAGCTTACGCGGTTGCCTCGCAACTGCTGGGCGAGGTGGGATTGACTCACCGGCTCACGCACACGCCTGGTGAATTGTCGGGCGGCGAGCGCCAGCGCGCAGCTCTGGCGCGCGCACTGGTGACCAAGCCCGCGTGCGTGCTCGCCGACGAGCCGACCGGCAACCTCGACCGCCATACCGCCGAAGCGGTGTTCGAGTTGATGCTGCAGCTCAACCAAAATCTAGGGACGAGCTTCGTGATCGTGACCCACGACAGCCGGATCGCCGCGAGAGCCGACCGCATCCTGCAGTTGGTCGACGGCGTGTTGCAACCGGCGTCCTAAACTGCGAAAAGCTGGGACGCAAAGAAAAAACAAGAAAGGCGAAAGGAGAAAGACGGAAAACGAAAAACGATGAAACCGCAGATAGACGCCGATGAACGCCGATGAACACAGATAAATGCAAAACCTCGGGAGGGACCGGTAGAGTAATTCTTATCGAACCGGTTTAGGCCACTGCTGAGATGCGCAGGATATTTGACTGCGTGACTTCCCGATAGATTTGCTCGTCTTCAAGGGCGCGAGTCAGTACGAAATGCGTCGCCGAGCGCTTGACCAGCCGTGGCATTACGATGCCGACCGCAATTACCGCCAAGCCGGTCCAGATCCAGCCGCTCAATGCGAGCGCGACGCCAACCCCCAACACCGGCAGCGTCACGAACGGCAGCAGCAGCCGCGCACTCAGGTATTTCGCAGCGGCGGCGGGGTCAACTTGGACGCTGATCTTGCCGGCGTTAAATGCGTCACGGAATTCGGCGTGAGTCAAGGTTAGAGCAAATGGATTCAGGACTCGCATCAATGAACCGGTCCCGCAACGCGAATGCGGGATCCGGATGATTTTAACATTGCACGATTGCGATATCAGAACCTGGTGTGACATTCGTTGAATCCACGCGGGTTCGGCGCTCTCGCGGCGCGTGACTTTCCGGTATATTCGCGGTTGGAGAAAAAGAACTCGAGAATCTCGCCGGCCCGCGCGGCGCGTTGATTTATCATCACGATTGGCGCACTTTCCGTCATGACCAAACTTACGTTGCGGTACGCACAGTACTTGAGCAGCGTGCGGCTCCGCCAGCGCGCGCTGAGCTACAACACCGTCTTGGCAGGCGAAGCGCAGAAACGGGTGCGCGCCCGGCTCCGTCCAAAGGATTTTTATCGTCTGATCGGTCCCTATGTCGGAGTCAGGTTTACCGACCAGTTCCGCGCCGTTGTCCCGCTCGCATTGTTTCTCGTTGTGTTTGCACTACTCATTCTGCACGCGACCGTACGTGACGAAGCGACCGTTGCGGCGGGTGTCCTCGCTGTGATTGTCGGCTTGATGCTGTTTCTGGAGGGCATACACCACGGGCTGATGCCCTATAGCGAGACCATCGGTTACAACATGCCGAGCCGTACTTCCTCGGCAACGATTCTGGGCGTTGCTTTTGTGCTTGGCGTGGCTGCGACGTTTGCCGAGCCTGCGCTTGCTGCGCTCAAGACCGTGGGCAGTCTGACTGACCGGTCGCGGGCGCCGTACCTGCATGCGCTGCTCAACGATCATCCGTTGGCGCTGGTGCTTGCGGTCGCAGTGAGCGTCGGGCTTGCGGTGCTGGTCGGCATCTTGCGACTGGCCATGAACTGGCGCCTGAAGACGCTGATCGTGTTGTCGCTGGTACCGTGTCTCGCACTGACTGGATATCTTGCGATGTCGCCCGATTACGCGCCGCTCCTGGGATTGGCGTGGGATTGTGGCGCGATCACCACCGGTCCAGTCACGGTGCCGATGGTGGTGGCGATGGGGGTTGGCGTCGCTGCCGCAACCGGCAAAGAGGACAATCCGTTGTCCGGCTTCGGCATCGTCACGCTGGCATCGCTGTTTCCAGCGGTAGCAATCATGCTGCTCGGGCTGTTGATGCCCGCACCGCAGCCTGCGGCCATCGCTATCCCCTTGGGTGGAGCGGTGGATTGGTACGCAGCGAGCCCATGGTCGGACCTGATCGCGGCGCTGCGCGCGATCCTGCCGCTCACCTGTCTGCTCTGGTTGACCCAACGGATGTGGATCAAAGAGCCGATGTCGAATCCCAAGCTCATCGCCTACGGCATCGGGTTGTCCGTGCTCGGCATGTTGCTCTTCAATCTGGGGCTCGCCTATGGACTGACGCCACTCGGTAATGATACCGGGACATTGCTGCCGGCGGCGTTTGCGCCGTATGCGGCGGTGGCCGGTTCACCGATTTACACGTTTTGGGTAGGCGTGGCGTTTGTCGTCGGGTTTGCGTTGCTGCTGGGTTTTGGTGCCACGATCGCCGAGCCGGCTCTGAGCGCGATGGGCGTTACAGTAGAGAATCTGACTGATGGTGCATTCCGCAAGGATTTTCTGGTGCATACGGTTGCGGTGGGTGTTGGCTTGGGTACGGCGGCGGGGGTGATCAAGGTCATATTCGACCTGCCATTTGCGGCCTTGCTGATCCCGGCCTACGTTATTGCGTTAATCATGACACTGGTCTCCGGAGAGGAATACGTCAATCTCGCGTGGGACAGCGCGGGTGTGACCACCGGCCCGGTAACAGTCCCGCTGATACTGGCAATGGGGCTCGGGTTGGGACAGGCAGTGCAGGCGGCTGAGGGTTTCGGTATTCTCGCGCTTGCTTCCGCGGGGCCGATTATCAGCGTGCTCGCTGCCGGACTTTGGATACGCTGGCGGCTGGCGAAAAGCCGCGGTAACAATACGGAGACGACGGCCGCATGAAACACGATATCGTTGTGCTTACCGATGCTGCTCTTATCACCTGTATCGTCCAGCGCGGCGTTGCCGATCGTGTGGTGGCCGCGGCGATCGACGCTGGTGCACAGGGTGCCACCGTTTTTCATGCGCGCGGCACCGGCGTGCGCCAGCGGCATCTGGGTCTGCTTGCCATCACGGTGAGCGCCGAGAAGGAAGTGATCTACGTGGTCGCTGCAAACGAGCAAGCCAACCATGTTTTCGAGCGGATGTATCTGGCCGCCAATCTCGACACGCCGGGCATGGGCATGATTTACATGTCGGCGCTCGAAAAAATGGCGACCTATATCCCTCCGCATCTCGTGACGCGGCATCTGCCGGAGCGCGACAATGACTGACACGAAGAGAAGAACCAGGGTGATCACCTGCATTTTACAGGCTGGCAGCGGCATTCACGTATTGCAGCGCCTGCGCGGTATCGGCATTGACAGCGCCTTCGTTCACCACGCACGTGGGGTCGGTGCGAGCGGAAAACGGCGACGCGGCGCGTCCCATTACGCTGAACGTGAGGTGGTAACCGTGTTGGTTGAAGCGCGCCGTGCGGAAGAGATCTTCGAGTTTCTCTACTCGGCCGCGGATATTGGCAAGCCGCATGGCGGGATGCTGTTCTTGGAAAAGGCCGGCCACGGCATACCGCCCGTGCTGCCAAATCTGCCTGACGAGTCCTAACTCACTACCGTTAGCCCTGCACGCGCAGCTTGTTGCGGTTTGCAGTGCGATTCCGCGGGGCTCAGTACTCTACGGGGATTGGATCCAGGCTGCGCCACAGGTACCACGTCGCGACCGAGCGCCACGGCGCCCAACTGTCGCCGATGTTGCGCATCTTGAACCTGGATAGCGGTTTGCCGTGGTTGTAGCTGAGGCGGATCGCGCGCTGCAAGCCGATGTCGTCGAGCGGCAGCACGTCCGGACGCGCCATGTAGAAGATCAGGAACATCTCCGCGGTCCAGCGCCCGATGCCCTTGACCTCTGTGAGCTCGTCGATCAGCGCCTCATCGTCGAGCTGCGACCAGGTGGCGACGTCAAACGCGCCGGAGTGAAAGCGCGCAGCGAGATCCTGCAGGTAAGTCACCTTCTGGCCCGACAGGCCGCAGCCGCGTAGTTGTGCGGCGTCCGCTCGTACGATGGCGGCTGGGGTCAGAGCGACGAGCTCGGCGGTCAGGCGGCCCCATACGCTTTGCGCGGCTTTGACCGAGATCTGCTGGCCGACAATGGCGCGCGCAAGCGTCGCGAACGCGTCGCCGCGGCTGCCGAGGGCG
>Ga0156176_1130_pt1 | contig 23647 bp, 20 predicted proteins | sample RifCSPlowO2_12_FD_107829 | JGI IMG/M metagenome (GOLD analysis project Ga0156176, IMG submission 107829) | Betaproteobacteria bacterium RIFCSPLOWO2_12_FULL_62_58
ATGCCGGGACTATTACCCGATACGGAATGCCGGGACTATTACCCGATACGGAAACCGCGGTCGTTATGCCCGCTTCTCCTATCTCCTTGAAAAACGCCTCGTTGGTTCCTTCTACAAGGGCTGGTATGCGATTAATGTTGACGCCCAGTCTCGTTGCGAAATATTTCCCGGCTTCTTTCGAAGTTAACCTGCACCTCATATCGATAATCTTCACTTAAGCTCCCTTGGACAAAGTAAGTTGCACTAAACGCAGACCGTTGCTAGACCACCTAAATTTCATACAAAGCCGAAATGAGCACGCTCTTTGATGGAAATATCTTCTGACACCGGCGGCCGATACATGAGCTTTCTGCTCAGCTTCAGACCCAGTTTCTGCAAATCGACAAGGCTTTCGGCCGTCTTGACGGCAACGCTGACAGGGTCCATGACAGGCACACCGTCGATGTCAAATACCCCTTCGACCGCCAGCATTGGGCCAAGCCCAGCGCATCCGGTTATCACAATCTCAGCCCCGTCCTTGATGCACTCCCTCGCCACCTTGATGTACTCATTCACAGCGACCTTGACGTCCGCGGCCTTGCCGCTGGTGCCCGCTGCACCATATATCTCTAAAGGTATATGTCTGACCGGCCTGTTCGAAATAAGCTGTTCAGTAAGACCGTACTTGTCGATTACATCGTAGGTCTTTAGAACGCCCTTTTCGGCTACTGCGATAATGGCAATGGATCGCTTCTTTTTCGCCAGCAAGGACGCATAAGCCATGGAGGCTTCCGCCAGGCCCACCACCGGGATCCGCGCTACTTCTCGGGCCGCCTCAAGTCCCGGATCGAAATAGCAGGCGATGACCGCAGCGTCATAGCCTTGCTTTTGTGCTTGCAGTACTGCCTCAACGTTATACGCGCTTTGTAACAGTTCAAAGTACAGGCCTTCTACGTATGCGCGATGACTGTGGGTATGTTTTGCCAGATTCACTATTTCAAGCTCAGTGTCCGATGAAACGATTTGCTTCTGCATAAGGACCTGCAACCACTGCTGCCGATGTACCAAGCGGGGCCCTTCTGCGGAAGTGACCAAACAAATCTTCATGCTCATAGGAAACGCTCCTCTTCGTTCTGGTGTTTGGGTTGTTGCATTTCGATAAAGAGGGACAGGAAGGTCCTGGGCTTAGTTGTTTGGGAACATCGCAGACAGATTCCTTAGCCTTTGATTCCTGCGTCCTTAATCACCTTGCCCAACTTGTTCATTTCAGATTTGACCCAGGCCGTAAGTTGATCGGGCGAACTGCCGACGATTTCTAACCCGGCCCTCGCAAGCCGATCCTTCGCGCCTGCGTCGTTAACCGCGCGCACCACCTCGTGATTGAGTCGATTGACCAGTGCTGGGGAAATACCGGCCGGCGCAAATACGCCAAAGGGTGCTACCAATTCATACCCCGGAACGCCGGACGCTGCGATCGTAGGCAAACCTGGAAAGAGCGCAGATGGCCGTCCACTCGTCACAGCCAAAGCTCTCAATTTGCCCCCCTCTATATGCGCCTTCGTGGATGCAGCACTACCGAACGTCAAGTGCATTCGGCCCGCGATCAAATCGGTGATCGCTGCACCGGGGCTCTTGTAGTTAATCCACATTATGTTGACGCCGGCCATAGCCTTAAAGAGCTCTCCCGCAAGATGACTTGCAGAACCGCTTCCAGCCGTGCCGAAATTAAGCTCTCCGGGTTTGGCTTTGGCGAGGCCGATCAACTCTTTTACCGACTTTGTTGGCAAGGACGGATGGACGGCCAGAATGTTGGTCGAGGTGACCGCCAGGGAAATGGATGTAAAGTCTTTAATAGGGTCGTACGGGACGTTGTCCCGCAAAAACGGCAAAAGCCAGAGGGCGCTACCGGAGACAAGGAGCGTGTAGCCATCCGGCGGCGCCTTGGACACTATGTCTCCGGGGATCACGCCGCTAGGACGATTCTCTACAATCACCTGTTCACCCAAACTGGTTGTCATTCCATGCGCTATCAGACGCGCGGTAAAATCGTTTCCTCCTCCGAGCCCAGATGCGACGATGCGAATCGGCTTTTTCGGATAATCCTGGCCCGGCACGGCATTCGCCCACAACACCGCCGTTGCCAGAAAAAAAGAGCGCATAACCAAGCGCGGCGTCGTCATAGAACCTCCTCGATGAAGACTTGATAGACGATTCATTGCTGTCATCCCGAAACTCTTCGAGCTATTAGATGCTCCGGCTGAGCCCTCCGTCTATATTGATTGCTGCTCCTGAAATCATTCCGGCACTCGATGATGCAAGAAACAGAACGAGCGCGGCGATGTCCTGCACTTTTACGACGCGCCCCATCGGCACTTCGCGGAGCATGTGCATTTCCGCTTCGGCTTCCGGCACACCGAGCTCACGAGCAGTCACCGATACGAGCTCGCGCCAGCGTCCGGTGTCGGTGGGGCCGGGATTTATGGCATTGACGGTAATTCCTTGCGCTCCCAGCTCGTTGGCCAGTGCTTTCGTGACACTCAAGGTGGCCATATTGATTGGCCCGCCCATTACAGAAAACTTTGCTGGCTCACGGCCGAAGATGCCCGCGATATTGACGACACGCGCTTGATCGGATCTGCGAAGCCACGGCAAGCACTCACGAGTCATGCGAATAAGACCTATCGGCTTGACTTGGAACCAGCGTTCCCATTCCTGATCTGGAATTTCGGGTAACTGACCCCGATACGCGCCGCCGGCACAGTTCACGAGAATGTCGATGCCATCTAGCTCTTCAGCCGCGGATCGGACGGCGCCGGATATCGTGTGGGTTTGGTTGAGATCGACTCTGCGCTCGATGATGCGCAGTTCCTGATGCATCTGCCGTAACGCGCGGCCCACTTCTTGACATCGCTCTATATCGCGACCGAAGAGGGCGAGATGCACACCTTCGGACGCCAATGCAGTAGCAATGCCACATCCTATGCCGCGGCTCGCGCCGGTAACGAAAGCGATCCGGTCCTTCAGTCCCAAATTCATAGTGTCCGACGCACTGCAGTAAAAGATGGCCAGTTTCGTAATTAGAGGTTAACGCGCGATAGAAACCGCTTCAGCGGACGGCTGGTCATGCACGGCTGATCCAAAGCCGAAATGAGCACGTTCTTTGTTGGAAATATCTTCTGAGACCGGCAGCCGGTACATGAGCTTTCTGCTCAGCTTCAGGCCCAGTTTCTGTAAGTCGACAAGGCTTTCGGCCGTCTTGACGGCAACGCTGACAGGGTCCATGACAGGCACACCGTCAACGTCAAATACCCCTTCGACCGCCAGCATTGGGCCAAGCCCAGCACATCCGGTTATCACAATCTCAGCCCCGTCCTTGATGCACTCCCTTGCCACAGCAGCGTGCGCCTGTTTTGCCGCCTCGACGTCAGAAACCTTTCCGTTGTTGGCCGCCGCAACAAGCATGTCGAACGGTATATGTCTGACCGGTCTGTTCGGTATAAGCTGTTCCGTGAGGCCGTACTTGTCGATTACGTCGTAGGTCTTCAGAACACCCTTTTCGGCTACTGCGATAATAGCAATGGATCGCTTCTTTTTCGCCAGCAAGGACGCATAGGCCATGGAGGCTTCCGCCAAGCCTACCACCGGGATCCTCGCTACTTCTCGGGCCGCCTCAAGTCCTGGATCGAAATAGCAGGCGATGACCGCAGCGTCATAGCCATCTTTTTCGGCCTGCAAAATCCCCTCGACGGTCCAGGTACTCTGCAGCATCTCGAAGTACAGGCCTTCCACGAAGGCGCGATGAGTGAGGGTATGTTTCTGGAGTGTGATACCGAGCTCAGTGTCCGGCCTTACTATGTGCTTCTCCTTGAGAAGCTCGAACAACTGTTTCCGGTGTACCAAACGCGGCCCCTCCGCGGAAGTGACCAAACAAATTCTGGCGCCCATGTGAAACCCCTCCTCTTATTGGGCGGCGGAGCACGATTGAGCATAGGACTACGTCCCCACTCATTGAGAGCTTCGCCGCCCCAAGCAGGCGTGATCCAATTTTGGATGCAAAATTGTATTACTATTTGTACGCTAAAATCAAGCCCACAGTGATTTGTAGTCCTTTAAATGCATCTTTGCTATACGCGCCGAAGCCGGGTGGAGGTAGACGCGTGTAGCCCGGACACCAACTTATGTGCATGCTTCGCGCCCTTGACACGCCTCTTTAGCATGACGCCAGAAGCGTGGTAAACGAGATGAGCAGGATTGCTACTACTTCACTTCCCTTTATAACGTTCGTAATGCACGAAGAACTGAAGGACACCATGTCAACACAAAACAACCCTCCGGTCGTGCAAGGTAAGGCGGCCGGCAACGCGGCAGTCCCCGCTTTAAACAAGCGCCGTCAGTCGGCCTCGGCCAAGGAACGACGGACAGCCGCCGCAGTGTCGCCCGACCCAGTATCACTAGACGACGATGTGTACGCGCGCATCAAGCAAATGATATTGACCGGCCAATTTGCGCCGGGCCGCAAGCTTGCACACCAGCATATTGCGGATTTGTTGGCGGTATCTCGGACGCCCGTGAGGCAAGCGCTTGAACGTTTGTATCAAGAGGGATACGTTATCCGTATCCCAGCCAGGGGATACTTCGTAGCGGAAATTGACTCCCACGAAGCGCGCGATCTCTATGACGTTCGCGCTGCGCTCGAGTCTTATGCGCTCGGCCTCACAATGGCAAGGGCAGTTATTGGTGAAAAACAGCTAAAGCGCTCGGCCGAGTTGCACGAGATTTATGCTAAACATGTTGCGAAAAATGCGATTGTGGACCGTATATCAAGCGATCGCGATTTTCACGTCTACCTCGCCTCACTGTCTGGTAACGAATATCTCGTCGACATATTAAATGCTGTCTTCGAGCGTATAATCATGAAACGGCGCATCGACGGATATTGGAGTAGTGAAAAGCGCGGTGCCGCAGGACTAAGGGAACATCAGCTGCTGTTGCGTGCTATTCGTGCCGGAGACGCTTCGAACGCGAAACGCATTCTCGAATCTCACCTTCGAGAGGCGTGGGTGCAATATGAGGCGCACTTGCTCCAGCTCGCCGTACCGTGACGGTAGCCTAGCCGCTTGTTGCGCACCCTCGTGGCCGACTCAGAGAGCGCGTACTGTCCAGAAATTCGACCGGTTCCGCTCACGCCGCCTTGCAGTAGTAGAAGTTGAGCATTCCACCAAGCCGCTGGCGACGTTGCACGATCCCGTTATCGTGAACAGCGATCGGATGCCCTCGGACCAATCTATTGCCCAGCCCCTGATGATTACGTTCCGCATGATAATGCCCCATGAATTCATACACTGCACGACGCAGCAAGGCCTGCCCGATGAAAATCATCCGATTCAGGCATTGGTACTTAATCGAGCGAACGAAGCGCTCTGCATATGCGTTAAGATTCGGCGACATCGGCGGCAGCCGGATCACCTCGGTCCCCGCCTCGCGCACAAGCCTGCGAAATTGGTCCGTATACGTGGTGTCGCGGTCGATAATGAGGTAACGCTTCCCGCACAGCGCTCCGCTTTCGGTGTCAATAAGGTTGTGCCCTATCTGCAGCATCCACGCCTCGTCCGGTTTTGCCGTCACGCCGAGAACCTGGACAACGCGGTCGGCAAGACTGATCACGAACAGCAGGTAGTGGGTGACCAGTCCCCTGCCTGTCCATACCTCCACGGTAAGAAAGTCGATTGCCGCAAACACCTTCCAATGCGCCTTCAAGAATGTCGACCACTTGGTATGCTTGCTCCGCTCCGGGGCCGGTTCAATGCCATTGCGATTGAGCACGTTGGCCACCGTGCCGCGACCTACCTGGTGCCGGAGATTCGCCAGCGCACCCTGAATCCGGGTATATCCCCACTTTGGATTCTCTTGCGCCATGCGAACAATCAGCTCGGCGATCTCGCGCGTGATCCCTGGCCGGCCAGGTCCCCGCCTATGAGCAAAATTCCATTTCTGCACTACCAATCGCCTGTGCCAGCGTAGCAATGTGTCAGATGAAACGATGGTGTCGAGCTTCAGGAGCGCTTTGCGCCCTACGGCCTTGGCCTTCCTCGCCAGCAGCACCCGTTCAGCATCGGTAAAGCGGATTCGCTTTCCGCTCAGCCTTGCTTTGAGCAGCCGATTCCCCGCTTGGAGAAATTCGATGACAATCAGCTGATGTCGGTAGACCCAGCCCGAGACGGCCATCAGCAGAAACGACAGTGACGGCAGCACCGAATCCATGCCAGAAGTCTACCCCGAACTTCGTTCGAATTGTTGGACACCACGGGTTACACCGAATACAACCCGTGCCTGCAGGTCGAGTACAACACCCCGAGACACCGCGCAGCCTCTACGTTACCGACGCCATGTTTAACAAGGTCTGTCCGAAGGCATCGCCAGCGATGCAGTGCATGATGGACCTCGCGCAGATGCACGCCGCCCGGCCCGGGATGTTGCTCAAGGCGATGCTCGCATGCATCACCGAATAACGCTTGCTGCTCTCGCTCAATAAGAAGAAGAAAGCCGACCCGCAGCGCTAACAGCTCATCCGCTGGAGCGACGAGTTGCGGGCTGTCATCGTACGCGTGCTTGAGCTCCGCGCCAAGGTGCGCGGTGGACAAAAGGACGTTAAGGACTTGGATTCAAAAAGAACGAGTTTCACTTTCACGACATCAAGGCGAAGTCGGTAAGCGACAGCCCGAACGAGTTGGATGCGCAGAACCGCGGCGGCCATCTCGACCCACGCACGACGCGGCGGGTCTACTGTCGAAAGCCGGTGAAAGTCATCCCGTTGCCCTAGGTCAGCAAGAAGATCTCTTAGAGAATCTGTTCAGCCCGACTCAGGAATTTGTCGGTCGGGCCGACGAAGCGCTTGTAAGTCCTTGAATTTTGGTCGGGGCGGTGAGATTTGAACTCACGACCACCGGCACCCCATGCCGGTACGCTACCAGGCTGCGCTACGCCCCGTGCTGCGAATTATATCAGACCGTCGTTCCCCGGCCCGCGGCGGAGTATTCATACCCGCTATCACGTCCGCACCCCGGCGAACGCGGCACCGAGCGCTGCTGAAAACTTGTCGACGATTTCGGTGACGTGCTTTGCATTGATGATGAACGGTGGCGCAAGCAGCACATGGTCACCGCGGCGTCCGTCTATGGTGCCGCCCATCGGGTAGCAGATGAGGCCACGCGCCATCGCTTCGCGTTTGACTGCGAGATGGAGCTTCAACGCCGGATCGAATGTCGCCTTGGTTCCATGGTCGGCCACCAGTTCCACCCCCAGGAACAGGCCACGGCCGCGGATGTCGCCGACGTTCGGATGATTGCGCAAGCACGCCTCCAACGCCGCGCGCAACGCGGCGCCCTGTAGCCTTACGTTAGCGAGCAGGTTCTCCTCGCGTACCGTGCGCTGCACCGCGAGCGCCGCTGCGCAAGCGATGGGATGCCCGAGATAAGTGTGGCCGTGCTGGAAAAAGCCGCTGCCGCCGCGGATCGCATCGAAGATCTGTCGCGACACCAACACTGCGCCGATCGGTTGGTAGCCACCGCCCAAGCCCTTGGCGATCACCACCATGTCCGGCACCACGCCCTCTTCCTCATAGGCGAAGAGCGTCCCCGTACGGCCCATGCCGCACATGACTTCGTCAAGGATCAGCAGCACGCCGTGGCGGTCGCAGACCTCCCGAATGCGGCGGAAGTACCCCCGCACCGCAGGCGCCGCGCCAAGTGTCGCGCCCACGACGGTTTCGGCGACGAACGCGATGACCTTGCCCGGCCCGAGTCGCTCGATGGTTTCCTCCAGCTCACCGGCTACCCGCTGTCCGTATTCTTCCTCGCTTTCGCCTTCCTTGCGATCCCGGTACGCGTAACACGGGGCGATGTGCGCGACGTCGATCAACAGCGGCGCGAACTGGGCGCGCCGCCAGGCGTTGCCGCCGACCGCCAGTGCGCCCAGCGTGTTGCCGTGGTAACTCTGGCGCCGCCCGACGAAATGCGCGCGCGACGGCTGGCCGGTTTCGACGAAATACTGCCGCGCGAGCTTGAGCGCCGCCTCGATGCCTTCCGATCCGCCCGATACGAAATACACGCGCTCGAAATTGCCACCGGCCGCGTCCACCAGCCAATCGGCGAGTTGTTCAGCCGGCTCGCTGCTAAAAAACGCCGTATGTGCATATGCCAGCCGATCGGCCTGCTGCTTGAGCGCTTCGATCACCGCAGGATGGCCATGCCCGAGACAGGAGACCGCAGCGCCGCCGGAGGCGTCGAGGTAGCGCCGGCCTGCGCTGTCCATCAAATAAGGACCTTCGCCGGCGACGGCTACCGGCGGCTCGGCACCCGCGTTACGATGGAAAACGTGGTTCATGGAAAGTGGTTGGGCTGAACGAAGACAAGCCCAAATTCTCGTGGCGTATATCGCTGGGCTTCGCAAGAAACTTTAGCCCAACCCACGGCTCCGCGCTACGCGCGCAACAGCTCGATCACGCTCTTGATTTCCTTGCGCACGAAATTCAGGCCGCTGCGCGCCGGTCGCGGCGCCGCCCTGACGGGCTCGGCGACGAGTTCGTCGAGCCGGTGGCGCGCGCCGCTGATGGTGAAACCCTGATCGTACAGGAGATCGCGGATGCGGCGGATCAGCAGCACCTCGTGGTGCTGGTAATAGCGCCGGTTGCCGCGGCGCTTCACCGGCTTCAGCTGCGTGAATTCCTGCTCCCAGTACCGCAGTACATGCGGCTTGACGCCGCACAGCTCGCTCACCTCACCGATGGTGAAGTAGCGCTTCGCAGGAATTGACGGCAGCGGGATCTTAGGATGGCTGTGACTCGTTTCCACTGTAATGCTGCTCCACCATCGCCTTCAGCTTCTGCGATGCATGGAATGTGACGACGCGCCGCGCGGTGATTGGAATCTCCTCGCCGGTCTTCGGATTTCTGCCCGGGCGCTGCGGCTTGTCACGCAGCTGAAAGTTGCCGAATCCGGAAAGCTTCACGCCGTTCCCGTTTTCGAGCCCAAGCCGCACCTCCTCGAAAAACGATTCGACCATGTCCTTGGCTTCGCGCTTGTTGAACCCCACCTTTTCAAACAAGAGATCTGCAAGCTCGGCCTTGGTTAAAGTCATGTCCCCCCCTTTCAACGAAGCCTCGCGTCGAATTGCTGTTGCAGCACCTGGATCAATTGCGCAACGGCGGAATCGACTTCAGCATCGGTTAAAGTCTTGTGAGTATCCTGCAATAACACCCTGAATGCAAGACTTTTTTTACCTTTAACTATGCCCGTTCCGCGATAGACGTCGAACAGCCCGATTTCAGTCACGATCGCAGGCTGTTGGTGGCGCAAACCTTCCAGAATCGCGTGGTAGCTTATCCCTTCGTCGACTTCAACGCTGACATCGCGTCGCACCGGCGGGAATCTGGAAATTTCGTTGTAAACCGGTACGCCTCCCCCAACCACATGCTCGAAATCGAGCTCGAACAGTACCGGGGCGAAGGGCAAATCATACTTCTGTTGCCAGCGGGGATGCAATTCCCCGATCCAGCCAATGGCAGTCCCGTCACAGACGACGCGGGCCGACTTGCCGGGATGGAGCGCAGGATGCGGCGCAGCATCGAAGCCTACCGCGCGCGTGAAAAGCAGCGCCTCAACATCAGCCTTAAGGTCATAAAAATCGACGGTGCGCGACGGCACGCCCCACTGCTCCTGCAATGCATCACCGTAGGCGATCGCGCCGATGCGCAGCGGTTGGTCGTGGCTCGCGCCGGCGGCGCTCATGAAGCAGCGGCCGATCTCGAACGCCCGCACGCGCGCCTGCCTGTAATTCACGTTGGAGGCGACGCAGGCGACGAGGCTCCCGATCAGGCTGGAACGCATCACCCCCATCTGGCTTGCGATCGGATTGGCCAGCGCCACCGGTGCGGCATTGCCGCAGAAATCTTCCTCCCACTGGCGATCGACGAAGCTGTAGGTCACGATCTCCTGGTAATCGCGCGCCACCAGCAGCCGGCGGACTGCCGCCGCATCGCGCCGCGCTTCCGGCACCGGCAGCATCACCGCGGGCGCCGCCGGGGCCGCCGCCGGAATGTTGTCGTAACCGTGAATACGCGCCACTTCCTCGATCAAATCCTCCTCGATGGCGATATCGAAGCGATAGGACGGCGGCGTGACGCTGAACTTGTCCCCCGCCACCGCGAATTCAAGTCCGAGACGGCGCATGATGGCGCTCGCCTGCTTCGCGCCGATCTTGATGCCGAGCACACGCTCGGCGCGGGCAAGCCGCAACGTAACCGGCTTGCGCCTGGGCAGCGGTGCGCGCGCTTCGCTGACCGGGCCCGCCTGCCCGCCGCAGATTTCCAGCACCAGTTGGGTCGCGCGCTCGAGTGCCTTGAGCGTGCCCTCAAAATCCACTCCGCGCTCGAAACGGTATGATGAATCGGAACCGAAGCCGAGCGCTCGCGACTTGCCGGCGATGACATTCGGATCGAAGAACGCACTCTCCAGAAAAATATCGCGGGTGGCCTCCCCCACTGCGCTTTCCGTCCCGCCCATGATGCCTGCAAGCGCCACGGGATTCTTGTCGTCCGCGATTACCAGGAATTCCGCGGTAAGCGCCGGCGTCTCGCCGTTGAGCAGCGTGAGCTTCTCGCCCGCACGCGCGAACCGTACGTGGATGCCCCCTGCCACCCTCGCTGCATTGAACGCATGCAGCGGCTGACCGAGTTCGAGCATGACGTAGTTGGTGATGTCAACGATGGCGCTGACGGAACGAATCCCGCTCCGCGCAAGCCGCTCAATCATCCAGTGCGGCGTCGGCGCCCTGGCGCTGACACCGCGCACGAGCCGCCCGCAGTAACGCGGGCATGCCTGGCGTGCATCAAGCGTCACCGACAGCTTATCCTTGATCGAAACCACCGTCGGCTTCACCACGACCGGCGTGAGCTTGGCGCCGGTAATCGCGACAACCTCGCGCGCCATGCCGAGCACGCTCAGGCAATCGCCGCGGTTGGGCGTGGGCTTGGTGGTGAGCAACTGGTCGTCAAGGTCGAGCAGCTTGCGCAGGTCCGCGCCAACCGGCGCATCCGGCGCCAGCACCAGCAGGCCGTTCGCATCCTCGCTCAAGCCCAGTTCCCTGGCCGAACACAACATGCCGTGCGACTCGACGCCGCGCACGGTCGCGGCCTTGATTTCGATACCTGGCAGTCTGGCGCCGACGAGCGCCGTCGGCACCCGCATGCCGGCGCGAACGTTGGGCGCACCGCAGACGACGGTGAGCGGCGCAACGCCGACGTTGACCTGGCACACCGTCAGCCGATCGGCGCCCGGATGCTTTTTAACCGCCAGCACCTCGCCGACGACCACCCGGTCGAACGGCGGCGCGGCCGGCTCGATCGCCTCGACTTCGATTCCGCCCATGGTCAGGGCATCCGCGAGTTCCCGCGTCGAGAGCGGCGGGTTGACGAAGGTGCGCAGCCAGTTTTCCGAAAACTTCATATCGCTTCAATTAAATTGCTTCAAAAATCTCAAATCGTTCTCAAAGAATAAACGCAGGTCGTTCACGCCGTAGCGCAGCATGGTGAGCCGGTCGGGGCCGAGTCCGAACGCGAAGCCCTGGTACTGTTCGCTGTCGATCTTGACGTTGCGCAGGACGTTCGGATGCACCATGCCGGCCCCGCCCATTTCCAGCCAACCGTCACCGAAGCTCATGTCGATTTCGGCCGAGGGCTCGGTGAACGGGAAAAACGACGGCCGGAAACGCACCTTGAGGTCATCGCGCTCGAAAAAGCGCCTGAGGAAATCGGCCAGCACCCCCTTGAGATCGGCAAAGGTGATATGCTTATCGATCCACAGCCCCTCGACCTGATGGAACATCGGCGAGTGCGTGGCATCCGAATCGACGCGGTAGACGCGGCCCGACGCGATGATCTTGATCGGCGGCCGGTGACTTTCCATGTAGCGGATCTGGATCGGCGAAGTGTGCGTGCGCAGCAGGTGCTTTCCGTCGTCCAGATAGAAAGTATCGTGCATCGAGCGCGCAGGGTGATTCTCCGGCTGGTTGAGCGCGGTGAAGTTGTAGTAATCGGTTTCGATCTCCGGCCCCTCCGCCACCTCGAAGCCCAGTGAACGGAACAGAGCTTCGATGCGCTCCATGGTGCGCGTCACCGGGTGCAACCCGCCCAGCCCCAGACCCCGGCCGGGCAGGGTCACATCGAGCGCTTCTTCCGAGAGCTTTGCTTCGAGTTTCCGGGCCTGAATCTTCTCCCGCTGTTCCCGGAGCGCGGCCTCCAACCCGTCCTTGGCGGCGTTGATGCGGCTGCCCATCGCCGGACGCTCCGCAGGCGGCAACTTGCCGAGCCCCTTCAGAAGTTCGGTCAGCGCACCGGTCTTGCCGAGGTAGCGCGCCTTAGCCTGCTCGAGCTCGTCGGCATCCCTGATGCCCGCAAACAGCGCGAGCGCCTCATTCACAATCGCATCGAGGTCTTGCATGACAGGGCTGGAGACCAGGGGTTAGAGGCTAGGGGCTAGAAAAAAAAGAGGCTTAAACAGCCCCTTTTTCATTCAGGGCTATGGAACAGGATTTCCTCGTCCCTATTCCCCAACCCCTGGTCCCTATTCAGGCACCGAGGCTGGCCTTCGCTTTTTCCACGAATTTGCTGAACGCCGGCTTGTCGAGCACCGCGATGTCGGCGAGTACCTTGCGGTCGACTGCGATTGCGGCCTTCTTGAGCCCGTTCATGAACACGCTGTAGGTCAGGCCGTGCTCGCGCGCGGCCGCGTTGATGCGCGCGATCCACAGGCTGCGAATCGTGCGCTTGCGGTTGCGGCGGTCGCGATACGCGTACTGCCCGGCGCGCATCACCGCTTCATTGGCGACGCGGAACACGTTTCTGCGGCGGCCGCGGAATCCCTTCGCCTGCTGGAGGACTTTCTTGTGGCTGGCGCGCGAGATTACGCCACGTTTGACTCTTGGCATGGCTCGTCTCCTTACTTAGTACGGCAGCATCGCGCGCACGGCACGCTTGTCGGAAGCGTGCACGCCGGTTGTCCCGCGCAGGTGACGCTTGCGCTTGGTGTTTTTCTTGGTGAGGATGTGGCGCAGGTTCGCGCTGCTGCGCCGGATCCCGCCACCGGCGAGCTTCTTGAAGCGCTTGGCAGCGCCGCTCTTGGTCTTCAATTTCGGCATGATGACTCCTGTTTTAGCTTAGCTTCGGGCGCCTCCGGATGGAGGACTTCGCAAGCCCGATAACTACTTCTTCTCAACCCCGGCAGCGGTTTCCGCCTGAGATGCAACCGCTGCTTTCGGCACAGCGCTTGTCGCCCTGGACGGCGCTCCCGCCGCCTTTGCAGCGGGCCGCTGGGGAGCCTTACTGATGATGCTCTTCTTCGGCGACAGCACCATCACGAGCTGCCGGCCTTCCATCTTGGGAAACTGCTCGACCACGCCATAAGGCTCAAGCTCGGTCCTGACCCGTTCGAGCAGCCGCACTCCGATTTCCTGGTGCGCCATCTCGCGTCCACGGAACCGCAGCGTGATCTTCGTCTTGTCGCCTTCCTCGAGAAAGCGGACCAGGTTGCGCAACTTGATCTTGTAATCGCCCTCGTCGGTTCCCGGACGGAATTTGATTTCCTTGACGACGATCTGTTTCTGCTTGAGCTTCGCTTCATGCCGCTTCTTGCTCTCACGGTACTTGTACTTACCATAATCCATGATGCGGCACACCGGCGGGCTCGCCTGCGGTGCGATTTCCACGAGATCCAGCTCGGCTTCCTCCGCCAGCTTGTTGGCGGCGGCGGAACTCAAGATTCCGATCTGTTCTCCGTTGGCACCAATAACTCGAACCTCGGGTGCGTTGATCTCACCGTTGATTCGCGGTTCTTTTTCCTGAGCTATATCAAAAACTCCTCAAAAAAAGCGTGAGGCGAAACGAGTGAGGAGTCGGAAGCAGGTCGCCTGCTCCGGTCAACACCTCACGCCTCACTCTTCACTCATTACGCCGCGCGCCCCATCTGCGCCGCCTCGGCTTGGAGGCGGGAAACAAAGCCATCCAAAGCCATCTGGCCCAGGTCTTCGCCCTTGCGGGTGCGCACAGCAACCTGTTGAGCTGCCACTTCCTTGTCGCCCACGACGACCTGGTAGGGCAGTTTCTGCAAACTATGTTCCCGTATCTTATAGGAAATTTTCTCATTTCTCAAGTCGGCTTCGGCGCGCCACCCGGCCTGTTTGAGGGCGTCGGCGACGCGTTGAGCGTAATCGGCCTGGTGCTCCGAGATATTCATGACCACGACCTGCACCGGCGCCAGCCATACCGGCATCGCGCCGGCGTAGTGCTCGATCAGGATGCCGATGAAGCGTTCGCAGGATCCCAGAATGGCCCGGTGCAGCATCACCGGCACGCGCCGTGAGTTGTCCTCCGCCACGTACTCGGCGCCGAGCCGGCCGGGCATCGAGAAATCGAGCTGCATGGTCCCGCATTGCCAGACGCGCCCCAGGGTGTCCTTGAGCGAGAATTCGATCTTCGGGCCGTAAAACGCACCCTCGCCCGGACTGAGGCCATAGCTCAATCCCTTTGCCTTCAGCGAAGCTTCGAGCGCCGCTTCCGCCCGGTCCCAAACCTCGTCGGCGCCCACCCGCTTGGGCGGCCGCGTCGAGAATTTGACCAGGATTTCGTCGAAGCCGAAATCGGCGTAAACCCGCTGCAGCAGGTCGATGAAACGCATGACTTCGGATTCGATCTGCGTCTCGGTGCAAAAGATGTGCGCGTCGTCCTGCACAAAACCACGCACGCGCATCAGTCCGTGCAGCGCGCCGGAAGGCTCGTTGCGGTGACAGGAGCCGAACTCGGCCAACCGCAGCGGCAGATCGCGGTAACTCCTGATGCCCTGGTTGAATACCTGCACGTGACCGGGACAGTTCATCGGCTTCACCGCGTAGTCGCGGGCCTCCGATTCGGTGAAGAACATGCTCTCGCGGAAATTGTCCCAGTGCCCCGAGCGCTTCCACAGCGACACGTCGATCACTTGAGGCGTTTTCAGCTCCAGATAGCCGTTTTCCCGCTGCACCCGCCGCATGTACTGCTCGATCACCTGCCAGATCACCCAGCCCTTGGGGTGCCAGAACACCATGCCCGGCGCCTCCTCCTGCATATGGAAAAGATCGAGCTGCCTGCCGAGCTTGCGGTGATCGCGCTTTTCGGCTTCCTCCAGCCGGTGCAGATAGGCGTCCTGGTCCTCCTTCTTCGCCCAGGCCGTGCCGTAGACCCGCTGCAACATCTCGTTCTTCGAATCGCCGCGCCAGTAGGCGCCGGCGACCTTCATCAGCTTGAATACTTTCAGCTTGCCGGTAGAGGGCACATGCGGACCGCGGCACAGATCGATGAAGTTGTCCTGCCGGTAGAGGGAGATCGCATCGCCGTCGGGAATCGAACCGATGATCTCGGCCTTGTAGTGCTCACCCATACCTTTGAAGAAGGCGATGGCTTCGTCGCGTGGCATCAGCGTGCGCTCGAGCCTGATATCGCGTTTGGCGATTTCGGCCATGCGCTTCTCGATCGCCGCAAGATCTTCGGGGGTAAACGGCCGCTTGTAGGAAAAATCGTAGTAGAAGCCGTCCTCGATCACCGGGCCGATCGTCACCTGCGCTTCTGGAAACAGTTCCTTGACCGCATGCGCGAGCAAATGTGCCGTCGAATGGCGGATGATCTCCAGACCCTCGGGATTCTTATCGGTGACGATCGCCGCCTCGGCGTCGGATTCGATGCGGTATGAAGTATCGACCAGTTTGCCGTTGACCTTGCCGGCCAGCGCGGCGCGCGCGAGCCCGGCGCCGATGCTCTGGGCGAGTTCGGCGACGGTCACGGGTTGATCGAAGTTCTTGATCGACCCGTCAGGCAGGCGAATGTTCGGCATGCTACCCTTCAAAAAACAAGAGCCAGAAACGGTCGTACCGACACCGCGTCTGACTCCTCTCATGTTACGCCGGGCGTTGAACGGTGCTCTTAAACCAGCGCCGCGCGCCCGGTTTAACAAATGGTAGGCGCGATTGGACTCGAACCAACGACCCCCACCATGTCAAGGTGGTGCTCTAACCAGCTGAGCTACGCGCCTGAAAGGTGTGCATTTTATCGGAATCCCCTGCCTGCTTCAAATAGAATCAGCATGATGGCCTACGATAGGAGATCAACATGATCGTCCTGCTCATCGCGTTGGCGATACCGCTCTTACTATCGGCTGCGGAGCACGCGGTGCAGGACGACATGGTCAGGATACCGGCCGGACCGTTCATCATGGGCGGCGATACCGGCCCGCAGGACGAACGTCCTGCGCATCAAGTGACACTCGCCGCCTTCGCCATCGATCGTTTTCCCGTGACCAACGTTCAATTTTCCGAGTTTTTGAACGCCGTCGGCCACACCAACGCCAAGGGTGAGCGGCTGTTCGATCACGATGACCCGGATGCGCGCATCCACCAGGCCGGCGGCCAGTGGGTCGCCGACAAGGGTTTCGAAAGCCAGCCGGCGGTCGAAGTGTCGTGGGCGGGGGCGCGCGATTACTGCGCGTGGCGCGCCAAGCGCCTGCCGACCGAAGCCGAATGGGAGAAAGCCGCACGCGGTACCGACAGGCGGAAATATCCGTGGGGCGGGATGCCTCCCGATGGGACGCGCGCCAGGTTCGGCGCGCCCTACAACGAGACTGCGCCGGTCGACGGCTTCCCCCATGGCGCGAGCCCCTACGGTGTCCACGACATGGCGGGCAACGCCTGGGAATGGGTGTCGAGCGCCTACCGTCCGTACCCCTACCGCGTGGACGACGGGCGCGAGGACCTTGCTGCGGGCCCCGTGCGCGGCACGCGCGGCGGCGGGCACGATTCGCCGGCGGCTGAAATCACGACGACGCAGCGCGGCAGAAATCTCTCGCGCAACCCCAGGTCGGGGCATCACAATATCGGCTTGCGTTGCGCTAGATGATGAAAAGCTGAGACGCGAAGGAAAGCAAGAAACCGATCTTTTTGTGAATGCACAAAGCGCCTGCTTTATGGTTCGAGAATTTGGTATCCTTTGCGTTCCGCTTTTAGGTTTTTCGATATGGACCAGACAAGGCTGGCTTTGGAAATGCTCGACGCGCTTGATCAGGGTCAGATCGTGCCGTCGATCGCGGAGTACGATCCAGCATTTGGATGGGACGAGAGTTACGCCGTGGCTGCGGAAATCGTAAAGCTGCGGCGCGCGCGGGGCGAAAAGACGGTTGGCCGCAAGATCGGCTTCACCAACCGCAAGATCTGGGCGGAGTACGGCGCGACGGGTCCGATTTGGGCTCATGTCTATGACCGCACGCTGGTCTTTGCTCAGAACAGCGCCGCCACCGTGTCGCTCGCGGGGAGTTCGCAACCTCGCCTTGAACCCGAGATTGCCTTCCAGCTCAGGACCCCGATCGCGGCCGACTGTCATGATCCCGCGAAGCTGCTGGAAGCAGTCGAATGGTACGCGCCGAGCTTCGAGATCGTCAGTTGCCATTTCCCCAACTGGAAGTTCAAGCCCGCCGACTCCGCCGCGGATTTCTCCTTTCACTGGCGACTGATCGTCGGCACGCCGGTCCCCGTACGCAAGGACGACATACCAGCGCTGGTCGGGCAATTGCGTGATTCCAAGGTCGCACTGAAAAGGGACGGTCCCGTTCTGGGTCGTGGCGTGGGCGCAAACGCGCTCGATCACCCGGCGCTGGCACTCGCCTTTCTCGCCGACATCCTGACGCGCCAGCCGGATTTCGATCCGCTCGCGGCCGGGGAAGTTATTACGACTGGCACGCTGACCGCCGCGTATTCAATCAAGCCCGGCGAAACGTGGTCGTCGCTTTACGAGGGATTACCCGGCGTAACCGGACTCGTTTTGAGATTCACCGACTAAAAGCCCGCAACAAATTGACTGTTCAGCCGCCCCCTCACCCTGCCCTCTCCCCCGATCGCGGGGGAGAGGGGAAAAATTATTTTGTTACGCGCTTTAAGCTAACCCTGGAACGACGAACTTGGAGCGAGGAGCGTCGTGAGCCGGCAAAACTTTCCCGTTCATCGCTCATCGTTCATCATTCCCACTAGCGCCGCGCGGCGCGCATGACCCCCCGCACCTCGCGGATCAGCGCCAGCACGCGCTGCAGTTGGTCAAGGTTGCCCACTTCCAGCGTGAAACGCATCCGCGCCGCGAGGTCGCTGGAAAGCGAATTCGTCGCCGTCACGTTGATGCGCTCGCGCGACAGCACCTCCGAAATATCGCGCAGCAGCCCGGTGCGATCAACCGCCTCTATTTCGATATCGACGGGGAAGGTCGCGCCCTCGGCTCGCCCCCACTCTGCCGTTACCCGCCGCTCCGGATCGAGGCGCTTCACGTTCGCGCAATTGGCGCGGTGCACGGTGACGCCACGCCCGCGCGTGACGAAGCCGATGATTGCGTCCGGCGGCGCCGGCTTGCAGCACTTCGCCGGCACCGTCAGCAGCTTGTCAACGCCCACCACCAGCACGCTCCCTTTCGACGTTGCGCGCGGCTTGCGCGCGATGAGCGACTCCTCCGCAGGCGCCGGTAGCGGCTCGTCACCGCCGCGCAGCGCGTCCTGCAGCAGCTTGGGTCCGATCTCGCCGCGCCCAAGGGCGGCGAGAAAATCGCCGAGTCTGCTGAAGCCGAACTCATCTGCGAACTTGTCGAGGTTCAAGCCGGTCATGCCATGGCGCTGCAACTCTTTTTCCAGGACTGCTCGTCCCTGCGCCACCTCCGTCTCGTAGTTCAGGCGGTGGAACCATTGCCTGACCTTGGCGCGCGCACCCGGGCTCTTGAGGTAGCCCAACTGCGGATTCAGCCAGTCGCGGCTCGGTCCGCCCTGCTTCGCCGCTGCGATTTCGACCCGCTGACCGTTCTGCAACGGCGTGTTGAGCGGCACCATCATCCCGTCGACCTTGGCGCCGCGGCAGCGGTGACCGAGCTCGGTGTGCACGTGGTAAGCGAAGTCGATCGGTGTCGAACCTTTTGGCAGGTCGATCACTTTGCCCTGGGGCGTCAGCACGTAGACCGTATCCTCGAACAACCCGGTCTTGAACTGCTCGGCCAAGTCGCCGGCGTCGCTCACCTCGTCCTTCCATTCCAGGATCTGGCGCAGCCACGCGATTTTCCCGTCGTAGCTCTTATCGTGACGCGCGCCTTCCTTGTAGCGCCAATGCGCGGCCACGCCCAGCTCGGAGTGCTGATGCATCTCGTGGGTGCGGATCTGCACCTCGACCGCCTTGCCTTCCGGACCGATTACCGCGGTATGAAGCGAGCGATAGTTGTTGCGCTTGGGCCTGGCGATGTAATCATCGAATTCTTTGGGGATCGGCGACCACAGGTTGTGCACCAGCCCCAGCGCGGCATAGCAGTCCTTGATATCGCCGACCAAGATACGCACGGCTCTCACGTCATAAAGTGATTCAAAATCAATAGCTTTTTCGTTCATCTTCTTGTAAATGCTGAAGATGTGTTTGGGCCGGCCCGTCACTTCGGCAGCGATGCCGGCGTGCGCCAGATCGTCCTTCAGTAGCGCGATCACGGCTTCGATATAGCGCTCGCGATTGGCGCGCTTCTCATCCAGCAGCCGGGCAATGCGTTTGTAGGTCTCGGGCTCGAGGATGCGAAACGCCAGGTCCTCGAGCTCCCACTTGAGCTGCCAGACCCCCAGGCGGTTGGCGAGCGGCGAGAAAATGTCGCGCGTGAGCTCGGCCGCCCCGCGCCGCAGGGAATCGTTATCGATTCCGACCACGTATCGGAGTTCCTGGGCATGGTCGGCGAGCTTGATCAGCACCACGCGCACGTCCTGCACCATGGCGAGCAGCATCTTGCGCAGCGCCTCAAGCTGCGCCGCCTGCTGCTCCGGTTTCTGTGCCGGCTGCTGCCGGCTCGATAACGCGCCGATCTGCGCCATGCGCACCACGCCCTCGGAAAGATCAGCGATGGTGGGACCGAAGTGTTCGCGCAGTTGTCGCGCTGCTTCCGGCGCAACGTCATGACAGCGGAACAACAGCGCCGCGGCCAAAGTCTCGTGGTCGAGCTTGAGCCCGGTAAGTATGCCGGCGGTCCCCAGCGCGTGCGCGAGCACCGCCTCGCCATTCGCGAGCCGCCGCTCAGCGTAAAGCGGCGCCGCGAATTCGAGCGCCTTCGAGATTGTCTCTGCTTCAGCCGGCGGAAACCGGTTCCGCATGCCCTCGAGCCATGCCGCGACCGCTGCGTCTTCCAGCTTAACCAGCTTAAGATGAGATGCTTTCACCACGATCCACGCTTTACCAGGGAGACTTCGATACCGGCAGTCCAGTTATAACCACCCCACAACAGAGCCGATAGCAGCAAAATGGTTCCCCGCGCTTCGACACCGGCAGCGATCTGATGGTCATGCTCGCATTCATAGTTCATCGTTTCAGAATTCTTCGAGATCGGGCACCGGATCGTCAACGAGCGGCGTCTGCCAGTAACGCCGATAAGCCGCGCGATACGGCTCAATGCGGATCGACCCCGCGGCGCTTAAAACCAATGTGAGGGCCCCGTCGCGGTCGGTGCGGTACATTCTGCTGCCGATCGCGCCATAGCGATCGACAACCTCTTCGTGCGGATGACCGAAGCGGTTGCGGTAGCCAACCGGAAAGATCACGACCTGCGGGTTCACCCGCTCCACGAACTCCGGCGTCGATGAGGTTTTGCTGCCATGGTGCGGCGCCACGAGAACATGGGCATGCAACGCTCCTTGATGCGCGGACAGCAATTCAGTTTCCGCTTTGCGCTGGATATCGGCCGGCAGCAGGACTTTTCTGGTACGGGTGACGATCCTGAGCATGCAACTGCGATCGTTGTCCTTGATGCGAGTCCCAGCGTAGCTCGCGCGCGACGGATGCAGCATCTCGAAGCGCACGCCGTCCCATTCCCAGTCCTGCCCGGCAAAGCACCGGAAAGCCTGCCCTGCTTCGAGCGGCAGCGGATCCATATCGTGCAGCGAACTGAGCAGCCATGCAACAGGCAGCGCCTGCAGCACCGACGCTGCGCCGCCGGTGTGGTCGGCGTTGTCGTGACTGACGACCATGCCGTCGAGGCTGCGTACGCCGGCGGCGCGCAGGTACGGAACGATGATGCGATTGCCGCTGTCGGCGCCCGGCCCAAATGCCGGCCCGGTGTCATAGAGCAGCGCGTGATGGCGCGTCTGCGCCACGACTGACAGTCCCTGCCCGACATCGAGCACGGTGAGCTTAAGCGCGCCATCTTCGAGCTTGGGCGGCAGGATCAGAAATAAAGGCAGAAAGCCGACCGCGCCGAGCCAGCGCGCCGGAAAGCCGCGCGGCAGCAGCAGCCACGCTGAACCCAGCGCCGCGACGACCACGGTCCAGGCGGGCGGCGCGTGCTGCTGCCATACCGCATCGGGTACCGCACTCATCCATTCGAGCAGCACCATGCACCATGCCATGACCTCATGTGCCGCCAGCAGCACGAAATCGAAAGGCAGCCGCATTCCGACCAGCGTGAGCGGCACGACCACCAGGCTCACCACCGGGATCGCAAACGCGTTGGCGACCGGCGAGACGATGGAAACCTGCTGAAACAGCGCGAGCAGCGGCGGAATCAGTCCCAAGGTCACCGCCCACTGCACATGCGCCCACGCCGCGAGCCAATGCGGTTGTGTCACGCGCCCCGCGGTGACAAACAAAATCACCGCCACCGCGCCGAACGACAGCCAGAATCCCGGCGCGAGCACCGCCCACGGATCGAGGAGCGTCACCACGAACAACGCCGCGGCGAGCACCACCGATGCCGAGCTCATGCGCCCGAACCACAGCGCCAGCGCCATGACTGCGATCATATAGAGCGTACGCTGCGCCGGCACCTCGAATCCGGCGAGCAGCGTATAGATCAATGCCGCCGCAAACCCGAACAACACCGCCCCCTTGCGCGCCGGCAGCCATAATGTCAGCCGCGCGCTTGTTTGCCACAGCCAATAGGCGATGGCGAGCACCAACCCCGAGACCATGGTCACATGCAGGCCGGAGATGCTCATCAGGTGATTGACGCCGGTGCGCGTAAATACCTGCCATTGTTCCTGCGGGATGGCGCGCTGGTCGCCGATCGCGAGCGCTGCGATCACCCCCGCATATGGCCGGTCCTGCAGCGCCTGCAGGATTCTCGCACGCAACGCATCACGCGCCTTCTCGACCCAGTATTGCGGCTGGTGAACCATCGGCGCGAGCCGGCGGTTGCCGCTCTTCGGCCGCACATAGCCCGTGGCACGGATATCGCGCTCGAAGAGCCACGCTTCATAGTCGAAGCCGTGCGGATTGGCGCTGCCGTGCGGCCGCCGCAGCCTCACCGTCAACTGCCAGCGCTCGCCGGGGTGAAGTTCCGGAAGCGTGGGCGGCAGGTTATCGCGTGCCGGGCTGCCCCACCACGACAGTGCGATATGCCGCGGCACCCGAGCGCCTTCGGACAGCACATGCTCGACGTCGAATTCGAAGCGCACACTGCGTTCGTAAGGCTGCGGCAGGCTTGCGATTACGCCGATGATCCGGGTGTCTATCCCCTCCCATTTCGCAGGCAGCGCATCGGCCAGACGCTGGTGTGCACACGCCGCCGCCCAGAAAAATCCCAGCCCCAGGCACAAGGCCTTCAGCAGAATTCCCCGCGTAACGACTGCGGCGCTGTTTTGAAGACGCGAGAGCAGCGGCACGGCCGGAGCGGCAACGAGCGCCCACGCCCATTCGAAATCGGGCAACCCGGCCTGCTGTTGCAGCAACCAGGCGCCGAGCACGAAAAAAACGATATTGAGCTGCACGCGTTGCACCCCTCTACTGGGTGCTTAACGTGCGGAACACGGCGCCGGCTTACGGGTCCGGTAGAATAACCGGTATATTCGTGCTGACCGGACACCATGCCCCGCAAGTTTTTCCGCCGCTTTCTGCCGAGCCATGACAGCATCAGGCAGAACCGCTACATCGCACGGTTCGGGCCATGGCTGCAGCACCACAACCTGTGGCATCTGCACCGCCGCTCGGTGGCCGGTGGTGTCGCAATCGGCATGTTCGTGGGGCTGATCCCGGGCAGCAACCCGGTGCAGTTCACGGCGGCGGCGCTGCTTGCCGTCGTCTTCCGCGTTAACCTGCCGATCGCCGTGATCGTCACGCTTTACTCGAACCCATTCACGATCGTTCCGCTCTACTACATTGCTTTCAAGCTCGGCCAACTCGTGCTGCTTGAAAGCAATGGCGGCCTGCCGCCGCTGGCGTTCGCGCTCGAAGGCAAAGGCTTCATGGAATGGCTCCCCGCCGCGCTCGACTGGCTGGTGAGCGCCGGGAGGCCGCTGGTGATCGGCCTGCCGCTCCTGGCCGTGCTGCTCGCGGTCGTTGGTTATTTCCTGGTGGATTGGGCATGGCGGCTGCACGTGTGCTACGAGTGGCGCAAGCGCCGGCGCCGGCGCGCCACCCGCGACAACGGCCCGACATGACCCCGCAGTACTGGAAGCAGGCGACCCGCGACCTCGCCGCGCGCGACGCCGTGCTCAAGAAGCTGATCGCGAAAGCCAATGGGCTCGCCCTCGGCAGCCGCGGCGACGCGTTCGCGACGCTTGCGCGCGCCATTGTCGGCCAGCAGATCTCGGTCAAAGCCGCGCAAAGCGTA
>Ga0156176_1213_pt1 | contig 22782 bp, 24 predicted proteins | sample RifCSPlowO2_12_FD_107829 | JGI IMG/M metagenome (GOLD analysis project Ga0156176, IMG submission 107829) | Betaproteobacteria bacterium RIFCSPLOWO2_12_FULL_62_58
GCAGCATGGCCGAGCCGAAATTGCTCGATCAGTACCGCGAGCGCCTGCGGGTGAAGCACTACAGCCTGCGCACGGAGGACGCGTACCTGCACTGGATCAAGCGCGGCATGTACGACCGGGAAATCGTGAGGGCGGGAGAGCGGGAGAGCGGGAGAGCGGGAGAGCGGGAGAGCGGGAGAGCGAGGAACCAGTATGGACAAACCCCACAAGAAGCTCGATGTCTGGAAGTTATCGATGGAGTTATCGAGGAGGATATACCACCTCACAGCCGGCAACCCCGGCGAGGGGAAGTTTGGGCTCGTACCGCAGATGCGGCGCGCCGCAGTGAGCGTTCCAAGCAATCTTGCCAAAGGCGCGGCGAGAAGTTCGGACAATGAATTCCGAAATTTCCTGTCCATTGCCAGAAGTTCTCTCAGCGAGCTGGACACTCAATTGGACTTATCGCAGCAGCTTGGTTTCATTACGGTGGAATCCAGGTCTGAAGTGGACGGGCTCCTCACGCGGGTCGACAAGATGCTGTATGCGCTATACCAATTAAAAAAAGGGATCGTTCCATCGAAATAATGATTTGGTTTTCTCCCTCTCACGACCTGCCGCCCTCCCGAACTCACGTTTTTTACATCAGCGCCACGGGGCGAGTGAAGCGGCGTTCCGGCCGGCGATGCGGCCGGTGACGAGGCACTCCGCGATGTTGCCGCCGGAGAGATAAAGGTGGCCGAAAGCGCTGCCAAGCTCGCCAGCGGAGTAGAGGCGCGGGATCGGCTGGCCATAGACGTCGATGATGCGGCTCTCGGCGTCGTGCACCGGCCCGCCCTGGGTGTTCGACAGCGTCGCCCACACCGGCGCGCCGTAGTAGGGAAGCGTGCGGATCGGCATCATGGTGCCTGCGGGACGTCCGAAGTTCTCGTCACTTCCCGATGCGCACATCCCGTTCCAGCGCGCAACGCTTGCCATCACCGCTGCCGGCTCGAGCCCGAGCGCGATCGCCAGTCCTTCCAGAGTGTCGGCGCGCTTGAGGATGCCGAGCTCGACTTCCTTGAGATTGTCGTCGCTCCAGTAATAGCGTACGCCCGGATCGTTCGATGTCGCCTTGCCAAGCGGATACATCTTGCGGCCTTCCTCGTCGCAGATCATGTATGCCGGATTGCGGGGAAAGCGCTGTGTCGCCGGATCGTAGTGCTGCAGCGGCCGCACCCCGGTGTCCTGGGTGTAGGGCTGGTATTCGGACATGAAGCGCTTGCCGTCCTGGTCGAGCAGGATCCACGCCATCTTGAGTCTGGCCTTGTGCTGCTCGCCGGGAAACCAGTCGGGGAAGCGCTTGAGCCGGATGGCGTAGGGATAGGCGGGGTCGACGTGACGGAAACCGTAAGCGCCGTGGATATGCCACATGTGCCACAGCGCGGCGCCCAGGTCCTGCGCCATGCGGATGCCGTCGCCGGTGTTGGTGCGCGCCGCGGCGTTGAGGATCGGTTTGCCTTCGAGAAATTGCGTTTTCATCTCGTCATTGCCTTCGAAGCCGCCGCAGGCAAGAATCACCGCGCGGCGCGCTTTGATTGCGCGCTCGACGCCGTCGTGCCTGACTCGGATACCGCGCACTTCGCGCCTTTCGGGGTCGGCAATCAGGCGCAGCGCAGATGTCGCGAGCCGGACCCCGACGCCGTGCTTCAGCACGTTGTCGTGCACCACTTTGAACAATTTGGGACCATTGGGAGCGCCGTTGGCCCAAGGGTAGTGGGTCGCCACGTCGAATCCCGGCACGTCCACCACCGTGGTGTGATAAAAAGTTTCCGTGCCGGGAAACGGATAGTTGCCGCTCAGACGGCGCCGGTTGGGGTCTTCGAGCCCACCAGCGCTCGCGTTGTCCTCGATAGAGGTGGTGATTACGGCATTATTCACCTGCGCCAGTTCGCGTACGTAGGACTCGATTCCGCACATGCCGTCCGCCAGCGCGCGCAGCACATCGTCCGGCGTGCGCCCGTCGTTGGTGGTCTTGAGATAGGCGAACGCGCTCGCCGCATCGCGCGCGCTGCGCGCCGCGCCGTAGGAGCAGATCGACAATCCGCCGGGCACTTCGGATTTCTCGATCAGCAGCGTCTTCGCACCGCCCTGCGCGGCGTTGATCGCCGATATCCCGCCGGCGAGGCCGAAGCCGACTACGATGATGTCGTAAGTTTCGTCAAACCGCATCGTAATTGAATCCTGTCCATGGGCTTCTAATCGAAGGTGAGTGCGCCGCTTTTCGGCGGTTGGAAGATCGCAAGGCCACCCAGCGCCGGCGGCAGTTTCACCAGCAGGCGGCGGCTCTCCAGCACCTTGACATCGCAGTTTGCACCATGCAGATGATGACTGCTCGCCGCGATATCGCTGCTCTCGAGAATGTAGCCGGCGATCCAGGGCAGCGTGGGTGGTGTCAATCTGAAATTGCGCGTCAGTGCTTCCGGCTCGACGAACAGCAGAAAGCCGCGCGCGGTGTCGATACGCCACGTTCTTCCGGTGACCTGCGGCAGAAGGCCGGTGAATCGGGCGTAGCGCTGGGCCACCTGCCGCGGGTCTTCGACGCACAGCAGCACGCCGGCCAGTCCTTGTGCGCGATTGGCATGGTCAAGCCAGCGCGGCTGCCACAGCAGGTGCGGGGTATGGTGCTGACAAAACTGGATGCGGCCTTCGGCCATTGCCCCCGGCGGCACGCGCACGACCGTGAAGCGGGCCGTGTCCGTGCTCGATGCGGTTTCGATACTCCGCTGCAGCGCGACCGGCGTGAGCGGTTCGAAGCCGGCCTTGGCGAGCCGGCCGTGGTCGATGTCGGGCATGGAAGTGCCGAAGGCGACCAGGTGCGCGCCGACGTAGCGTTCGATCGCGGTGCGCAGTTGGTGGGCGACCGGCGTGTCGCCGGTCGGGGTCAGAAACTCGAGATAGCCCTGTTTCAGCATCACGCAGCGGTTGCCGGTGCCGGCAGGAACAACCGGGCCGCCCGGTTCGAGGCGGTGCGACTGTGCGGAAAACGGCGTCAGCGTGAAACCGAGCCGCTCCAGAGCGGCGCTGGCGCTGTCGAGGTGCGGCACGAAGTGCGCAACGTGATCGAGGGTGAGCTTGCCTGCCGCGGGAACCTGTGCTCGCGCAGCTTCCGCAGTTGTGGTCATGTGAATGCGAAAATAAACCGCCGATGAACATCGATGAAAATCTGAACATCGGCGGCTCAATATCCGCGCCGCGGATCGACGCGGTTTTTCAGCGGCTTTCCCTGCAGAAAGCGCCCGAGATTCTCGAACCAGAGATCGAGGGAAATGTCGACATAGTGATCGCCATCGTCGCACGAGATGTGGGGCGTGATGACGAGATTGGGCACATCCCACAGCGGCGAACCGGCAGGCAGCGGCTCGGGATCGACGACGTCGAGAATGGCGCCCGCCAACTTACCGCGTCGCAGCTGTTCCGCAAGCGCGGCACAGTCGACAACCGGCGCACGCGAGATATTGATGACACTCGCCGTCGGTTTCATCAGCTTAAGGCGCTCGCGGTTGAGCAGTTGGTGAGTTTCGGGCGTTAGCGGCACCGCCAGCACTACGAAATCCGCCCGGGGCAGCAGCCGGTCGAGGCGGGAGTAGGGATGGACCGCGTCGGCATAGCGCGACTTCCTGGCCGTGCGCCGCACGCCGATCACCTTCAGCCCCAGTTCTTTTGCCGCGCGCGCCGCGGCCTCGCCCAGATCGCCGAGTCCTGCGATCAGCGCCGTTCTGCCGGCGATGTTCGGCGAGAACAGCTGTTCCCAACGCCGCGCGTGCTGGTTGGCGATGATTTGCGGCATGTGCGAATGGAGCATGGTATAGGCCATGCGCATATATTGCCCGGCCTTGACGCCGTGCGCGCCGCGGTTATTGGTGAACGTGACGCCGCGCGGCAGCCAGTCGAGCGGCAGAAGACCGTCGACACCGGCCGAAGTGGCGTGAATCCAGCGCAATGCAGGTGCGCGGGCGGCCAGGTTGTCGCAGCGCGCTGGCACGCCGACAAGTATAGATGCAGTCCTGAGCGCGTCTTCGAGGATGTCGCCGTCCCAACCGATCGTGACCTGAAGATTTCGGGCAAGCGCCCCGTGGCGGCTGCGCGCGGCGTCCCAGCGCTCCTGCGTGATGTGGTAGATGCTCGCCTTGTTGCGCGCATTCTCGATATGGACGCGGATTTTCCTGTAGGTCATGAGAAATTCAGGAGAAAGCCAGAGAGGAAAAGCTCATTGAACCGCCAAGACGCCAAGAAATACAAAAATGGGTAGGACTTCCTCTTCTTAGTGTTTGTCGTATTTCTTCCTTTGCGTCCTTCGCGTCCTTTGCGTTGAAGCTTTTGCTGGTTTTTTCTCTTTGGCCGATGTTTTTCGATTTGCCTTTTTATCCAGCCTTCGCGGGAGGCTCGGCGGCGAACGCCGAACCGCGGAGACATATGCGGCCGCGCGCGTCCTGCCACAGCTTTTCTTCCACGTGCAGCTTGCCGAGGGCGCGCGCCACGGTCTGAAAATCGTAATCCGCGAAGTGTGCCGCGATGTCCTGATAGTACCGGGGCTCGGACTCGATCAGCTTCTCGATCTTCCCGGCCAGCGTCGCGACGCGGTCGGGCGTGGCGGCGCCTTGCGCCGGTGCGGCGTCGGCCTTGCCGGCGAGGTAGTCATCGATCCTGGCGCGGTCGGCGTAGGCGTAGGCGATGCGCTCGAAACGTTCATGGGGTATCCCTTCGCCGATCGTGGCGTCGATGCCGACTTTTGCGCCGGTCGGCACCACGCCCGGCGGCATGATCGGCAGGCTGGGATCGAGCGGTTTCGCGCGTGCACCGGAAATCACGAACACGTCGCGATCGGCCTGGACGCGGGTGGCGATCGCCCATTCGACGTCCATCGGGTTGAACACATCGATGTCGTCGTCGACAACCACCACGTGCTTGAGATCCATCACCGAGAGGGCGGCGAGGAGGGCGTTCTTGCCCTCGCCGGCCTGCTTCCTGATCGAGATCACGGCGTGCCAGAACGCACAGCCGCCAAGCGTGACGTTGATGTCTTTCACCTGCACGCCGGCGGTCTTGAGCGCGCGCCGGATCGCCTGGTAGCGCGTCGGCGCGGCGAGCCAGGTGTTTTCCCACGGCATGTGCAGCGCGTAGTAGATCGCGTCGCGGCGCATGGTGATCGCCTTCACTTTCACCAGCGGATTCCAGTGCAGCCCGCCCATCAGCCGCGTGAATTCGCCGAAGCGGCCCTCGGGATAAACCCAGCCGGTGGGCAGGATCTCGGCCTCGAGCACGATCTCGGCGTCGGCGATGCACGGCATGTCGATGGTTTCGCACTGGGCGAGCTCGACCGGTGCGCCGCGAATTCCGCCGGCGACCGCCATCTCGTCCACGCCGAGCGGGGCGCGGAAGCCCGAGCCCATGATCTCGAACGGGTGGGTGCCGATGGAGATCGAGATCGGGCAGGGGTGGCCCGCCTCATAGGCGCGCTGCGCGAACAGCCGCATGTTGTTGGGCGTCACGATGTCGATGCCGGTGAGGTTCTTTTCCTTCACCATGAAGCGGTAGATGCCGGAGTTCATGCCGTACTCGGAATCCCTGGCGATCACCACGCCGGCGGTGATCGTGGGACCGCCGTCGTAGATCGACGACATCGGAATCGGCAGTTTAAAGAGATCGACCCCATCGCCGACCCGGATCACCTGCTTGTTGGGCGTGGTTTCGACATGCTTCGGCGGGATCGGGCGGTCGATGCCCTGTTGCAGCTTCTGCTCGATTTCGGGATAAGTCGAGCAGCCCATCGACATGATGGCGCGCTCGCGCGAGCGAATGATGCCGGAAACCACCGGCATCTCGTAGCCGATCACGTCGTGGAACAGCAGCGCCTTGTCCGACTGGTCGACCAGCGTGGCGATGTGGCGGATGTCGACCGGCTGCCGCAGGTCCACCAGTTCTTTCGCGCCGCGCAGGCGCTCGAGGAATTGTCGGAAATTTTCCTGCATGCTTGGCGTTCCTATCGTCACGCTTCATCCTTCAAGACGTCGCTCTTCATGCCCTGCCAGCGCCGGATGCTGTCGTGCTGGACGCCGAACAGGTCGAGCACGCGTCCCACCGTGTGGTTGACGAGGTCGTCGATCGACTTGGCTTGGCTGTAAAACGCGGGCACCGGCGGGAAAATGATGCCGCCCATCTCGGTCACCGCGACCATGTTCCGCAGGTGTACGAGATTCAGCGGCGCTTCGCGCGGGAGCAGCACCAGCCGGCGGCGCTCCTTCAGGATCACGTCGGCGGCGCGGCTCACGAGGTTGTCGGAAAAGCCGTGCGCAACCGCGGCGAGCGTCTTCATCGAGCACGGCGCGATCACCATGCCGTGAGTGATGAACGAGCCGCTCGCGATCGATGCTCCGACATCGCGCACGTTGTGCACGACGTCAGCGGACTTGTTGATGTGCTTGCGCGTGAGCCCATGGTCCTGCCAGGCGTTGAGCGCACCGGCGTCGGACACGATCAGGTGTGTTTCCCACCCGCCGAACTCGCGCAGCGTCTCGAGGATGCGCAATCCATAGACGGAACCCGTGGCGCCGGTGATGGCGACGATCAGCCGCTGTCTGGTTCCGGCGGCGTGCTGTTTTTTCCTGGCAGTCATGTGTTCTCCGCTTCCTTCTTCCAGCGGAACATATAATTTTCGAGCGGCCTCAGCACACCCATCTCCAGGGTGGCCATCATCACGACCAGCGTGATGGTCCACGCAAACACCTGGTCGGTCTGAATCAGGTCCGCCGCCTGGCGCAGCCGATATCCTACACCGCTTGAGGAACCGAGTGTTTCCGCCACCAGCGACACGCGCCAGCCGAAGCCGAACACGATGCCGAGCGGCAGCCCGATGAGGGTTGCACACAGGAAACCGACGCTGACGCGCCCGAGCGTGATGCCGAGGTTTACCCAGAGATCGCCGTTCCTGGATATGAGCGTGAGGCTGTCCCACACGCGGGGCGGACCGGGCAGGATGTAGTGAGGTGTCGTGAGGGATACGAGCCACCAGACGCCGACGATCGCGCTCACCAGCGCGGCGCGTTGCCCGATGAGACCAAGGCGCCACTTGCGCGACGGCGTGCGCAGATGGATCTTGTCTTCGAGTACGCTCGGCATGGCTAAGAAACTCGAGAGGAGATAGGTGAGAGGCGAGAGGGGAGAGGAGCAAAAATCTTGAAAACCGATCGGAGAATGCGCGTTTGTGCGCCTCTCTCCTTTCCTCTCTCTCCTCTCTTACTTGGGTGGGGCGGTGGAATACGTGCCGCGGCCGCTCGCGACCAGCGCGCCTTCTGCATCGTAGATGCTCGCTTCCGCCGTCGAATATTGACTACCCATGCGCACGACCCTGGCCTTGGCCGTGAGATCGCCGGGCATGGCGGCCTTGTGGTAATCGACGCGAATGTCAATCGTCGGCACCGGGCGGCCGAGTCTGGCGGCGATCGCATAATCGGCCGCAACGTCAATGATCGCGGCGAGGATGCCGCCGTGGGTATAGCGCCGCTCCGGATTAACCACCCAATCTTCCCGCCAGGCCGCGTTGATTTCGATTCCCGCATCGTCGATCTTGAGCACGGTAAAGCCGAGCCATTGGTTGAACGGCCCGCGCGTGATCAAATGCTGCAGTTTTTCGATCGTTACGTTTTCTTCACTCATGCATCAGCTCCAGCGGTTCATTCGATCACGATTCACCCGTCACGCTCCATCAGTCATGCCGTATCAGTCACACCTCGCCAGTCACGCCCCACCAGTCACGCCCCACCAGTCACGCCCCGCCAGTCACGCCCCACCAGTCACGGCTCTTAGAGTGCCTCCGGCGACCCAATTTCTGAGCTTCTGGCGATCGATCTTGTTGGTGCCGGCGAGCGGCAGCTGGTCCAGAAAAAACACCCGGCGCGGGTGCTGATAGGCGGGGCCGTTGGCGAGCGCGTATTGCCTGAGTTCGTCTTCGGACGCTGCGGCGCCCTTGCGCAGGACCACGAAGGCATACGGCACCTGGCCCTTCAACTCGTGGTCGAACGGCATCACGTAGGCCTGGTGCACCGCCGGATGGCGCTCCAGCAGCGATTCCACTTCGATCGGGAAAATGTTCTCGCCGCCGCACACGAACATGTCGTCGGTGCGACCGACGAAATAGTAGAACCCTTCGGCATCCCGGCGGCAGATGTCCCCCGTATAGTACCAACCGTCCCGAATGCGCTGCGCGGTGTCTTCGGGCAGATTGTGGTAGGCGAGCAGAATGCCGGGGTTCTTTACAGCGAGTTCGCCTTCGTCGGGACTCGCGTCGCCGACAAGCTTCGCTTCAGTGCCGGCGTAGGGCGCGCCGATCGAACCGGCCGGGCGCGGCTTGGCATCGGGATGCGGCCCGAGCGGCACCGGCCCGCCTTCGGTCACGCCGTAGACGACCAGGGCTTCGGCGTTCGGGAACCGGGTCTTGAGTTCGCGCAGCAATTGCGGCGAGGATGGGGCCGAGCCCATCATCACCGTGCGCACGCATGAGGCATCAATGCTGCGAAGCAAATTGTTGCGCGCGAGCACCATCGACATCATGGTCGGCACACCGGAGATGATCGTGCAGCGATAACGGCCGACGGCCTCGATGTAACGCTCGACACTGAACTGCGGCAGCAGCGGCAACGTGGCGCCGGCGGTAAGCCCCTGCTTGATCGCGTTGAGCGCATTCTTGTGGTAGAGGGGCGCGGCGACCAGGATGACGTCGCGCTCGGTGGTGCCGCGGGTGTGGGCGAGGATGCGCCGGCTCCAGTTCTGGCCAAAGTGGGTGAGCAGCACGCCCTTGGGCCGGCCCGTGGAGCCCGATGTGTAGGGCTGTATGGCGATCGAGTCGGGCGCCGGCTCGAACGCTGTAAACGGTCCGGGATCGAGGAAGCGATCGAACTCCGCGCCGAACTCGACTGCCTTGATATCCGGCGGGCAGAGGCGGCGCAGCGCGCTTTCCGTGAACACAAGCGCGGCGCCGGCGTCCTGCAAAATGTAGATGATGGCGTCGGCAGCGAGCTTGACATTGATCGGCACCGGAATCACGCCGGCACGCATGGCGCCCAGGAGCGCAATCACGAATTCGGAGCGGTTGAGCGACAGGATGCCGATGCGGTCGCCGGGCTTGAGCCCCGCGCGCGCGAGCCCGCGCGCCGCGGCGTTGCAGGCGGCATCGAGCTCCCGGTAGCTGATTTCCCGCGGTGCTGCGGGATCGTAGAGATCGATGATCGCCGGACGCGTTGCATGCGCGTGCTCGGCGAACAGCGATCCGAGATTGCCCGGGTAGCCGCGCGGCTCTGGACTTGGAACTATCACTCAGGCTTCTGTGGTCTGCCGGACCGCCAGGGGACGGATGCGCGATAACGTTTCCGCCATGGCCTCGCGCGCTATCTGCGTATCGTATAGCGCTTGAGCGCGCAGCCAGTAGCCGTCCGAAAGACCGAAATATTGAGCCAGCCGCAGGTCGGTATCGGCAGTAATCGCGCGCTTGCCCGCTACGATCTCGCCAATGCGGCGTTGCGGCACGCCGATCTCCTTGGCAAGCCGGTATTGCGTGATGCCCATCGGCTTCAGGAATTCCTCCAGCAACAGCTCGCCGGGAGTGACAGGGCGAATTTTACGCATGGTCATGTTTCCTTGAATCAGTGATAGTCCACGATCTCCACGTCGAATGCCGCGCCCTTCTCGAAACGGAAGCAGACGCGCCATTGGTCGTTCACGCGTATGCTCCACTGACCTTTACGGTCGCCCTTCAAAGCTTCCAGCCTGTTATGCGGCGGTATACGCAGGTCTTCGATGCGTCCTGCGATGTGAAGCTGGGCGAGCTTCCTGAGCGCCGCGCGTTCGATGTTGGCGAACCGTGCAACGCGTTTGCCGCTGAACAGCGCGGCCGTGTCGCGGCACTTGAACGACTCGATCACCGGAGAATACTAACGTATGGCGTTAGTATCGTCAAGCGATATTACAACCGCCCTCACTCAGCCTGGTATCCGGTATCCCCCTGGGGTCACCGACTCTCTTTGGCGATCTCCTTTGCCGTCGCCTTCAGGAGTTCGATGAACCGCTTGGCGGCGGGGGAGAGGTAGGCGTCCTTTCGATAGATCACCCCGGCGGGGCGGCGCCACGTCATTTCTTTTGCCGGGATTTCGACCAAGCCCAGCCCAGGCGGCTGGTTTTCAAGCCACCAAATCGGCATAAAACACAGCAGATCAGACGCCGCAACCATGCGCAGCTTGAGCAGGGCCGAGCTGAACTCCGCAACAGGTGCGGGAGGGGGGATGCCATGCGCTTCAAACGACTGGTTAAAGCGCTGCCGGACCATAGTGTCGGCAGGCGATAAGGCCCACCGCTGTCTTGCAAGATCCTCGATTGTGAGCTTCTTTCGCCTTGCCAGGGGATGCGTGGCCGATGCTATGACAACGATGTCGTCATAGACCAGCGGCTCCTGAACCAAGCTCTCATCCAGTTGCACGGGCAAGGCCCTGAGGACCAGATCGAGTTCTCCGTCGCGCAGCGCTACCAGCGTGGGGTCGGGCTGGCCCACCGTGATCACCATGGTCACTCGCGGGGCGGTTTTGAACAGCGCCGCAGAAGCGCTTGCCAGCAGAAGTTCCACTGCCGGGCTGGGACCCGTGCCGATTCGCAGGCGGCCCAGCCGCCCTTGCGCAAGGTCCGACACTTCGCGCGCCACATCGTGGAGAGACAGGCGAAGTCCGCGCACGCGGGCCAGGAGGGCATCGCCTTCCGTGGTGAGCTCGACGCCCTTGGAGGTGCGGGTCACGAGCTTCGCCTGCAACGATTTCTCCAGCCGGCGCAGGCTCTTGCTGAGCGCGGTCGGGCTCAATCCCAGCACCTCCGCCGCGCGGCCCAGGTTGTGGTGCTCGGCGACTACGGCGAAATATTCGATGTCCCGCAGCTCCATCGCGTGAACCGGAATTCAGCAGGCAGGGAAAACTGGATGATTGCGGACGGGGGTGCGTAGTGTCAACATGATTTCAAGTCTTCGTAGGCACGCATTCAGGACTCACTCGATCGCGGAGACGTAAAGGAGGAAACATGCTCGCCATTCACGGAACAACGTTCGCAGCCGCGATCGCGGTGGGCGTGGCCGTCGCGGCGCCGCCAAGTCTTGCGCAGGCGCAGCAGAATTTCCCAACCAAGCCGGTCCGCTTCATCGTGGGGCTGGCGCCGGGTGGCGCCCAGGACGCCACCGCGCGTGCCGTTGCCCAGAAGCTCTCCGAAATCTGGGGCCGACAGGTGATCGTGGACAATCGCCCCGGAGCGACGGGGGCGATTGCCGTGGATCTCACTGCGAAGGCGGCCCCGGACGGCTACACGATCTGCCTGATAGGGGCGGGTGCAGCCCTCAATGCGGTCGTCAACCCCAAGCTGCCCTACGACCTCACGCAGGACCTGGCCGCGGTTTCGCAGGCGAGCTCCCTGTTCTATGTGCTCTTCCACAGCCCCTCGGTGCCGGTGAAATCGATCAAGGAGCTGATCGCCTACGCCAAGGCGAACCCGGGCAAGCTCAACTACGGGGTGCCTGGCACTGGCAGCTTGCTGCACTTCGCGGTCGAGATGTTCAGTCACATGACCGGCGCCAAACTGGTCCATGTGCCCTACAAAGGGGGGGCCGCCGCGATCGCCGCCCTGCTGGCCGGCGAAGTCCAGTTAGGAATGGTAAGCCTGATCGCCCTCCGGCCGCACATGCAGTCCGGCCGCCTGCGGCCCCTCGCCATCACCGCGAAGCAGCGCTCCCCCTCTGTGCCGGAGTTGCCGACCATCGCGGAGGCTGGTGTGCCTGGCTACGAGGTGGACCCGTGGTACGGGGTGGTAACCAGCGCCAAGGTATCTTCCGCCATCATCAGGAAACTGAACTTGGGTATCGCCGAGGCGCTGAAGTCGCCCGATGTGGTGCAGCGCCTCGCTGCGGACGGATCCACCCCCGTTGGCTCCAGCTCCGAGGAATTCGGCGCCCATATCAAGTCCGAAATCGCCAAGTGGCGCAAGCTCGTGAAGGACGCGCGGTTGGTGCTGAACTAAGGCGAATAGCGTATCTTTTGGCTAATCAGCAGGCGTGGGTTAGCCTGAACGCGGCTTGATCTCCCGCGAAGCCCTTGCCAGGGAAGCGTGGGGGGAAGTCCAACAGCATCCTGGATTGGGCTGCGGCGGAAGTGACTCAGCTCAAACTTCTACGTAACTGGCGACCGATGCTAGAATGTCGTCCGGTTAACCAGAGTGTATGTCATGGACCGGGTCGGTGTTTTCGAGGCAAAAGCACGATTGTCGGAGCTTGTCGCCAGGGCTGAACGCGGCCAGGAAACGACCATTACACGCAGCGGAAAGGTGGTGGCGCGCCTGGTTCCCGCCGCCAAAGCGCATCGCAAGAATCCCAACGCAGCCGTGATCGACCGAATCACGGCGTTCAGCAAGGCCCTCAAGGTCAAAGGGCGTGTCAGCGTCCGCGATCTAATCGAGGACGGGCGCGAGTAGTGGCTTTCGTGCTGGACGCTTCGGTCGCCGTTGCCTGGTTTGTGCGCAAACAAGCGACGGCCTACACGGACCGGGTACGGTCGATGGCGAAGCGGGAGCCACTGCACGTTCCGGCCGTGTGGAAGCTGGAGGTCGCAAATGCGCTGCTTGTCCTCCAGCGTAGAAGCAACATATCGGAGAAGGCGGCCAAGACGGCTGCCACGCTTGTGGGCGACCTGGTCGTCACGGTGCACCAGGATCGTCTGGCGATCCCGGAGCTGTTGGAGTTCGCCGCCAAGCATGGTCTGTCAGCCTACGATGCGAGTTACCTGGACCTGGCGCTATCCCTGCGCCTTCCGCTGGCGTGCCGCGACGGCCCGCTTCAGCGCGCGCTTCCGGGCGCCGGGGTCCGCCTCGCCTGACGATAGAGCGTGAGGAGGTCAGCGCGTGATAGCGCGAAGGAGCGTTTCCTATCAGCGTCCATCGGCGGCTAATTCTGACGTTCGTTACGGAGTGACGACGACTTTACCAAAAACTTCGCGGTTTTCGATCAGGCGCAGACCCTCGGCGGCGCGCTCGAGCGGCAATACCTCATCAATCACCGGTTTCATCCTGCCTTGCTCGATAAGGTCCATCAGCGCCTTCAAGTTCTCGTCATAGAAGCTGTTCGAGCCGATCACCTTCAATTCGAAGCTCCAGATGTAGCGCAGATCTTCCTTGGGGTCATGGCCCGCCGTGGCGCCGCATACGAGGATCTTTCCACCGCGCTTCACGCATCGTAACGTTGGCGCCCAAGTGTCGCCGCCGGTGAAATTGATCACGACGTCCACGCCGCCGTCGTAGCTGCGACGCTGCGGCTTGCCGTATGTCTCGATCGCCCACTTCGAGAAGTCAACCTCCTTGTAGTTGATGACGTGATCGGCGCCAAGGTCCTTCAGCCGCTGGATCTTGTCAGCGCTGCTCGCGCACGCGATCACTTCGGCGCCGAGCATCTTGGCGAGCAGCACGCAGCCCGTGCCGACCCCGCCGCTCGCGCCGAGGATCAGCACTTTCTCGCCCTTCTGGATGGTATTGTGAGTGATGATCATGCGGTGCGCCGTGCCGTAGGCGACCGGCAGCGACGCGGCCTGTTCAAAGCTGACGCCCTCCGGCATGCGGATCAACTGGTGGGCGGCCACCAGGCACTTTTCGGCGAGTCCGCCGTGCATCATCTCGCCCATCAGCCCTTTCTGCCGGTTGAGCGGATTGACCAGCACGCGGTCGCCTTTCTTCCAGCCGGTGACGCCGGGCCCGGCTTCGACGATCTCGCCGGCCATGTCGAGGCCGATGATCATGGGCATCGGGACTTTGATGCCGGGCATGCCTCGCACCGTGAATACGTCGTGATAATTGAACGAGGTCGCCTTGACCCGGATCACGGCATGACCTTCACTTGCCGTTGGATCGGGAAAATCGGCCACGTACTTGAGTTGCTCGAGGCCGCCGTGCTGATTCAGGACCACTGCTTTCATCGTTTATTCCCCGGTAAGCCGTAAGCGCGGCAGCGTCATTCACTTTCCATGGCGATCGCCAGGTTCATCGCCGATCTGCTGGTGAGTATCGCAGAGAGCACCATGTTGCGCGCAGCTTCGATCTGGTCGCGGCAAATACGCTCGGCGGTGCCGCCATCACCGCGTACGAGCGCCTTCATCAGCGTGCGATGCTCATGCTGCATTTCCTGCGACCGGTTGCGCAAGCCCAGCCCCAGGTGCAGCAGTCGCGTCATTTCGTCGAGCAGCTTTTCGATCGCGTCGGCGAGCCGCGAATTGCCGGCGGCCTGCGCGATTGCGACGTGAAATGCCTTGTTGGCATCGAGGAAACGCGAGATGCTCTTCACGTCGCCGGACTGGTAGCCGGCGCGGCACACCTCATCGAGCGTGCGCAGGCGCTGGGCATCGACCCGGCCGGCAGCCATGCGCGCCGCAGCGGGCTCCAGCATGAGCCGCAGCTCGAACACGTCCTGTATGTCCTTGAGCGTGACCGGCATCACCATGTAGCCGCGGCGCGGGATCGCGCGCACCAGGCCGTCGTGCGCCAGTCTCGAGAGCGCCATGCGCACCGGCGCCTTGCCGAGCTTGTATTGCAGGCACAGCTGCGCTTCCGATATTTCCGCGCCGGGCGCGATGGCGCAGCAGATGATGTCGTGCTTGATGCGCTCGTACGCGCGGTCGGTGAGCAGCGGGATCGTTTTGCTCATGATAGGGAATGCGGTGGCGACGGTCGCGGTTTCGGCCATCGGTTTGATGAAATTCTACGAACCAGCCTTTGACATGTCAATGAAACGGGGCGCGCGGCGGGAACGCTCTCAGCGGTCATCTCATGACTCATTACCGGCATACCGTGCCCGTATAATGGGGCGTCAGTGACTTTTGCGCCGAACATACCGTTCAATCCCGCAGTCTCGTCCCGCCAACAGCGAACATCGTACTATTCACCATTTCCCATTCACGACCCAAAGGAGATGCAATGGAATATCGCAGACTGGGTGCGAGCGGGCTGAAGGTTTCGCAGATCTGCCTCGGCGCGATGATGTTCGGGGAGCATACCGATGCCGCGGCTGCCGCGCGCATTGTCAGATCGGCGTTCGATGCCGGCGTCAACTTCATCGATACGGCCGACACCTATGGCGATGGCGAGTCCGAGCGCATCGTCGGTGGGCTGATCTCAAAGCAGCGCGATCGCTGGGTGCTTGCGACCAAGTTCGCCAACAAGATCGTCGCCGACGATCCGAATTCAGGCGGAGCGGGGCGCAAGTGGATGCTGCAGGCGGTGGCAGGGAGCCTCAGGCGCCTCAAAACCGACTACATCGACGTCTATTATCTGCACCGCGACGACCGCGACACGCCGCTCGATGAGTCGCTGGACACGATGGCTGAGCTGATCCGTTCGGGCAAGGTGCGCTATTTCGGTCTCAGCAACTTCCAGGGCTGGCGCATTGCGGAAGTGGTCGGCCGGTGCCGTAGCATGGGCGTGCCGCCGCCGATCGTGCTGCAACCGTATTACAACGCGCTTTACCGCATCGCCGAAGTCGAGCAGTTCCCGGCCTGCCATTACTACGGCCTTGGCATCGTGCCCTACAGCCCGCTCGCGCGCGGCGTTCTGACCGGCAAGTACATCCCCGGGAAGAAACCGCCCGCGAATTCCCGCGCGGGGCGCAAGGAGCCACGCTTCATGGAAACGGAATTTCGCAAAGGGTCGCTGGAAATCGCGCAGCGGTTGAGGCGGCACGCCGAGAAGAAGGGCATGAAGCCCGTGCACTTTGCGCTCAACTGGGTGCTCAACAACGCGCTGGTCACCTCGGTGCTGGCCGGGCCGCGCACTTACGGGCAATGGCGGGAATATCTCGCTGCGCTCGACTGCAGATTTGATGCCGAGGACGAGATGCTGGTGGAACGGCTGGTGGCGCGTGGTCATCCCTCGACGCCGGGTTACACTGATCCCAAGCATCCGGTCACCGGCCGGGTTCCGCGCCGGTAAATCGGCGGCGCCGTTCTCATGTTCAGCGGTATGGCACTGCCGTTCAAGTAGCCGGAATCATGCCGGAAGCATTGAATTCAAGAACCTGGACAACGTGCTGCTGCTCAGGCTGTTGGGGGCGCTCATCATCAGCTTCGCCATTTACGTGCTGGCGGTTCAACATGTCGGGCTGCCGCAGATTCGCTGTTCCGGCAAATGGGCGCTGCCCGTGGGCTTCGTCGGCGCGGCGATAGATACCATGTTCGGTGGCGGCGGGGGGACCCTGGTGGTGATTTACATGCACATGCGGGGGATCGGCAAAACGCAGTTCCGCGCCACCGTGGCGACGCTGTGGTTCTTTGAGATGATCGCGCGCCTTGCCGGCTATACGCTGTCCGGCTTCTACACGCTGTCGACGCTGCTGTTGGCGGTGCTGATGCTGCCCGTGGTGTGGGCCGGAACGGCCGTGGGCGAGCACATCAGCAACCGCATCAGCCAGGACACGTTCTCAAGAGTGCTGGCCGTGATGCTGCTTCTGAGCGGCGTCAGCCTATTGGTGAAATGATGGCATCGACGTTTTGCTGCGGCGGCAATGAAAAAGGAGCGCCCGCTGATTCCGGACGCAGCAACGCGACAGGGGTTATTTCAGGAAGATGACGGCCGGAAAGGTGGCGACGGCGAGCACCAGCACGATCCATTCCAGGTTGTTGCGCTTGAGCCAGCCGGTGAAGTGCAGGACCAGTATGGTGATCGCGATGACGTAAAAGGCATAGAAAGGCATCAATCTTCTCCCGTGATGCGGCCTGGCGTAAGGATAAACCAAATTGGTGTGCCGTGACAGGGGGAATTGCATTTTCTGCCGCCGCGCGCAAGCTAGAACCTATCTCAATAATAGACGCGTGATGCGTTGTGGCCAAAACGCGATGAATGCTAGGAGCGGGGTGCAGGCAATATCGCGAATATTGGCAAGCCGCGCGACAACGCAGGCGCGCGTTTTGGCCTCAACCCGAAGGGACGGGGCGAGTTTGGGCGCCCTTCGTTGTCCCTCCCCCTTGCAATACTCGCGGTATTGCTGCGGGTTCGCTCCTAGAATAGCATCCCAAATCGCCGCCGTCGCACACGTGCCTATTATTGAGATAGGTTCCAGCATGATGGTGCGCGCGGAAACGGTTGCGCGTGGTAATGTTGGCGGTGTCGGAACTATGGCGGACTTCAGTTAAACGCGGGAGCAGGCATGCCGTTCATTCTGGCCTTGGACGCGGGCACCACGAGCGCGCGGGCGATCGTCTTCGACCACGCGGGCGCCATCAGGTCGGTGGCGCAGAGGGAGTTCACGCAGATCTATCCGCAGCCGGGTTGGGTCGAGCACGACCCGAATGAGATCTGGGCGGCGCAGATCGCGGTGGCGTCGGAGGCGATGGCGCGCGCCGGAATTCATGCCCGGGATGTCGCCGCCATCGGCATCACCAATCAGCGCGAGACCACCGTCGTGTGGGATCGCGTGACCGGCGAGCCGGTGTGCAATGCCATCGTCTGGCAGGACCGCCGCACCGCCGGTTACTGCGATCAACTCAGGGCCGACGGTCGCGAGTCTGCCATCACGGGCAAGACCGGGCTCGTCCTCGACGCCTATTTTTCGGGCACCAAATTCAAGTGGATACTGAACAACATTCCCGCGGCGCGCGACAAGGCCGCACACGGCCGTCTCGCTTTCGGCACCATCGACACCTGGCTCATCTGGAAGCTCTCCGGCGGCGCGCACTTCACGGATCCAAGCAATGCTTCGCGTACACTGCTCTTCAACATCCATACGGGAGAATGGGATGAGGAACTGCTCGACTTGTTCGGTGTGCCTCGCCGCGTGCTCCCGGAAGTTTGCCCGTCGAGCGCTGTGGTTGCGGAAACGGCAGCCGATCTGTTCGCCGCACGCATCCCGATCGCCGGCATCGCCGGCGACCAGCAGGCAGCGCTGTTCGGCCAGCGTTGTGTCCTTCCGGGCATGGTCAAGAATACCTACGGTACCGGCTGCTTCATGCTGATGCACACCGGGGAGCGGCCCATGGCGTCGCGCAACAAGCTTTTGACGACTGCTGCGTGCGGAAGCGGCATGTGCCGCGAGTACGCGCTCGAAGGCAGCGTTTTTGTCGCGGGCGCCGTCGTGCAATGGCTGCGTGACGGGCTCGGTATCATCAAGTCGTCGGCTGACGTCGAGCGGCTTGCCGCAACCGTTTCCGACAATGGTGATGTGTATTTCGTGCCAGCCTTCACCGGCGCGGGCAGCCCGCACTGGGATCCGTACGCGCGCGGGATGATCCATGGACTGACACGGGGCGCGACCGCCGGGCACATCGCGCGCGCGGCGCTGGAAAGCATCGCCTATCAGACTGCCGATGTGCTGTGCGCGATGGAAGCGGATTCCGGAATCAGGCTTGCGGAGATGCGGGTCGACGGCGGCGCGGCGCGCAACGATATGCTGATGCAGTTTCAGGCCGATCTTCTCGGCGTGCCTGTGGTGCGGCCTAAGGTTACCGAAACGACCGCGCTGGGCGCGGCTTATCTGGCCGGACTTGCTGTCGGTTACTGGAATGACGGGCCGGAGATTACGGCACAGTGGCGGGCGGAGCGCCGGTTCGAGCCCGGGATGGACCGCGCACATGCGGAGGCGCTGATGGCCGGGTGGCGCAAGGCGGTCGAACGCGCCAAGAACTGGGCGGAGCAATAAGGAACGTGAGAGCGTGAGAGCGTTAGGGCGGGAGTGCGACAGATTCCGTGAGGGCGTCAGGGTGTTAGCGCGTGAAAGCGAGGCAGGGTTTTCTGTCGATTTCCCGACCTCCCGACTTCACGATCTCCCGGCTTCTCGGAGTTTCGACCTCACGATCTCCCGGAATCACGGGAAGGGAACAGGATGGCGCGGGTAGGGGTGATCGGCGGCGGAGCTTTCGGCACGGCGATGGCGTGCGTGATACGCCGCTCGGGCCATGACACCGTAATCTGGGCGCGCGAGCGCGAAGTTGTCGCTGCGATCAACACCGACGGGGTGAATCCGGTTTTCCTGCCGGGCCTGCGCGTGCTGCCGGGCATCGTCGCCACGAATGATCTCGCTGTCGCGGTGGCGGACGCCGACTTCCTGCTGCTCGCGCCCCCGGCGCAGCATATGCGCGCCGTCACGACCCAGCTGCGCCCGTTTCTCGAGGACGGCACGCCCGTGGTGACCTGCTCGAAAGGCATCGAGCGCAGCACCCGCGCCCTCATGTCGCAGGTCATCGCCGAGACACTGCCCGGCGCGCCGGTGGCGGTCCTGTCCGGGCCTTCTTTCGCGCACGATATCGCGGTGGACCAACCGGTCGGGGTCACCCTTGCTTGCGCCGACCTTGCCCTCGGCGAGCAGCTCGCGCAGATGATCGGGACGCCGCGTTTCCGAACCTATCTCTCGGACGACGTGACCGGCGCGCTCGTCGGCGGCGTGCTCAAGAACGTGATCGCCATCGCCTGTGGAGTCGCGATGGGCAGGAAGCTCGGCGAAAGCGCGCGCGCGACACTTTTTGCGCGCGGCCTGGCCGAAATGGCGCGTCTCGGCGTCGCCATGGGCGCGCGGCTCGAAACCTTCATGGGACTTTCGGGGGCGGGTGACCTGAGCCTGAGCTGCAACAGCCGGAACTCGCGCAATACCTCGCTCGGCATCGCGCTCGGCGAAGGCCGCCAGTTGCACGATATACTGCGGGAACGCGTGACCGTCCAGGAGGGCGTTCACTCCGCCGAGTCGGTCGTAGTGCTCGCCAGGCGTCATGATGTTGACATGCCGATCGTAATGGCGGTGGACCAGGTCCTGAACCATGACGCCAGCGTGGAAGAGGCCATTGCGCGTTTGCTCGCGCATCCTTACCATTTCGACCGCGTTACCGGCAAGTGAAATGGGGGCGGGAGTTTGATCTGTGTCAAGCTTCGGAGCACCGGGTAGTGCAGGATATGGGAACCGGGGCTGAATGCCCCCTGAAAGGAGACCATCATGGTCAGGTTTAAATGCTGGAAGCTGTTCGGAGTGGCGCTGGTATCGCTGTTCGCGAGCGGGGCGCCGGTGTCGGCGCAGCCGATCGAGAACGAGTTGGTGCTCATCACGCCGGTGGCGAGGACGCTCACCGACCCGGCGCTGGCGGATTTCGCCAAGTACGCGAAGGAAAGATGGAACATCGATGTGAAAACGAGTTCCCTGGCGGCTGGCACGCCGGTAGCCTACGGCCGCATCGTCGAGTGGAAAGGACGGCCCGACGCCGACATCTTCTGGGGCGGGGAAAGCGCGCTCTTCGACAAGCTCGCGGAGCAGAATCTGTTGGCGAAGCTCGATTTGCCGAGGAGCGTGGTCGACTCGATTCCGGCGAGCATCGGCAAACCCAAGCCCATCCCGCTCAAGGATCCCAAGGGATTCTGGATAGGCACCGTGCTCGAGCCGTACGGTCTCGTGTATCACCCCAAAGTGCTTGCCCGCCTCGGGGTGCCGGAACCCAAGGACTGGGACGACCTGCTGCATCCCAAGCTGAAAGGAAACGTCGCGCAATGCGCGCCGACGCGCTCTTCGAGCAGCCACGCGACCTACGAGGTGATTTTGCAGCGCGACGGCGACGACAAGGGCTGGGCGTGGTTGAAGCGCCTCGCCGGGAATACGGGCATCTTCACCGCGCGCAGCCGTGACGTGCCTTCGGTCGTGGCGAGGGGCGAGTTCGCTGCCGGATTCGCGGTGCCGAGCTACATGGCATTCGAGGACCGCCTCGCCGGCTACGAAATCAAGTTCGTGGCGCCGAAGACCGCATGGATCACGCCCGAGCCGATCGGTATCCTCGCGGGCTCCAAGCGCCCCAAAGCGGCGCTCGCGTTCATCGAGTTCATGCTGTCCGAGCGCGGGCAGAGGGTGGCCATGGAACGGGGCGTGTTTCCGATCACGCCGAAGTACCGCGTCCAGGGCAAGCCCGGCTCGCACGCGGAAATGGCGGTCGAATTCACCGGCGGCATCCGCTCCTATTTCGACGTCGAAGTCGTCAATATCTACGACGATGATGTTGCCCAGAAGCGCTACGAGCAGGTCAATTCGCAGTACCGCAAGGAGATCGAGTCCGTCGCGGAAGAATTGAAGAGGAAGTAGTAGCACCCTGTCGGACTTGACGCTCCGACAGGCTGCTAAAGCAAAACCGCCTGAGGATCTGGAATGAGACTTGACCAATCGACCACTCCCCGCTCGCTATTGGAGGCGTTGATTGAGTTGAGGTCGCATCTTCACCTTCTTTTTCTGTTGTCTTCTTGCGGGCGGTTTTGCGTAAGGAATTTGCCGGAACCAGGTCCGGCAAATTCCTAGTTATGCGCATCGCGGTCGAGAATCTCACGAAGCGCTTCGGAACGCTGGCGGTGGTCAGCGGGGTCAGCCTGTCCGTTGAGGATGGTGAGATGTTCACCCTCCTGGGTCCTTCGGGATGCGGCAAGACCACGCTGCTCCGGCTGGTCGCCGGTTTCTACATCCCCGACGAGGGGGAGGTCCGGTTTGGCGACCGCGTGGTCAACGCGGTGCCCCCGCACGAGCGGGGCATCGGCATGGTGTTCCAGAACTATGCCCTGTGGCCGCACATGACGGTTTTTGAGAACGTTTCCTACGGCCTGAAGCTGCGCAAGATTGCCTCGTCCGAGATCGCCGAGCGGGTTCGGGCCGTGCTCGACAAGGTGAAGCTCTCCGGCCTGGGAGATCGTTATCCCGGTCAGTTGTCGGGCGGCCAGCAGCAGCGCGTGGCGCTGGCGCGCGCGCTCGTGTTGAATCCCCAGATTCTGCTGCTTGACGAGCCGCTCTCCAACCTCGACGCGAAAGTCCGCGTGCAGGTGCGCGCGGAGATCCGCAAGCTGCAGAAAGATCTCGGGATCACCACGATCTACGTGACCCATGACCAGGAGGAGGCGCTGACGCTGTCGGACCGCATCGCCGTCTTCAATCAGGGCAAGGTATTCCAGATCGGGCCGCCCAAGGATCTCTACGAGCGGCCGGCCAACCGTTTTGTCGCCGACTTCATCGGCATCAACAATCTCGTCGACGGCACAGTGCGGGCGATCGAGGGCCCGCTTCGGACCGTGCGCGTGGAAACCGCGGTCGGCGAGATTTCCGCGATATACGACGAACGGCTGAGCGTGGGCGGCCGGTGCGTGATTTGCCTACGCCCCGAAAACGCCGCGGTGGATGGCCAGACCGGCGGCGAACGCAATCACCTCAAGGGCAAGATCACCTTCGCCGCCTACCTCGGCAACACGCTGCGCTACGACGTTGACCTTGGGAACGGCATCACATTCAAGGCCGACATCGGCGACCCGTGGCATCACGAGCAGTTCGCAATGGGCACTCCGGTCACCCTGAGTTGCTCGATCGCCAGCACGCTGGCGATTCCGGCCGATTGACCCGCATGGCCATGGCGCAAACCGCCGCACTCGCGGCCCGGGGACCCCGCACCCCGGTGATCTCCCTGATCGGGTTCGGCCTGATCTGGGCGTTCCTGATCCTCTTCGTTCTCTACCCGCTGACGCGGATCTTCTACGACGCCTTCACCAACGAGGCTGCCCAGTTCACCCTCGCGAACTTCTACGAGTTCTTCACTGACCGCTACTACCTGCGCTCGCTCTGGAACTCGCTGGTGCTGGGCGTCGCCGCGGTCGTCACGACCTCAGTGATCGGGATCGCGGTTGCGTTCCTCATCATCCGCTACGATTTTCCCTACCGGAATCTCTTTGCGTATCTCACGATGCTGCCGATGATCCTGCCGCCGCTGGTCGGCGTGCTCG
>Ga0156176_1107_pt1 | contig 22488 bp, 19 predicted proteins | sample RifCSPlowO2_12_FD_107829 | JGI IMG/M metagenome (GOLD analysis project Ga0156176, IMG submission 107829) | Betaproteobacteria bacterium RIFCSPLOWO2_12_FULL_62_58
TTCCCGATGCCTCGGGAATGACAACCTAAATTCTTGCATGGGCATGACACGGGTTGTTGGCTCATCATTCGGCTTAGTTCGTTCAACTTGCCTTAAGGTGGTGCCATTGCAGTCTGAGGGCGTAAGGGCGAAAGACAATCCTCCCTCTCCCGATCTCTCGACCTCACGATCTCCCGGTCTTTCGACCTCACGATCTCCCGCTCTCCCGACCTCGCGGTTCTTGCGAGTCATTGCGGCTTGTACACCACCGGCGCCAGCGTCTTCTGGTCGATCATGACGTCGATCACCGCCGGCTTGCCGCTCGCGAACGCGCGCTTAAGCGCGCCTTCGAGCTCGCCCGGTTTCCGCACCTGTTCGCCGTGAGCCCCGAATACGCGCGCCAGGGCGCCGAAGTCGGGGTTCTGGTAATCCACCGCATACAGGCGCCCGCCGTAATGTTCCTGCTGGAACGCGCGCTCGTTGCCGAGCCCCTGGTCGTTGAACACGACGCACACCACCGGAATGTTCTCGCGCACCGCGGTCTCGAGCTCGCCGAGATTGCACATCGCGCCCATGTCGCCGGTTGCGCACAGCACCGCGCGGCCGGGCCGGGCGAGCTTCGCGCCGAGCGCCATCGGGAGCGAGCCGCCGACCGAACCCCAGTCGTCGATGAAGATGAAGGTGCCCGGCTCGTAGCTCTTGAAGTAGCTGCGCACATGCTTGCCGCCGTTGCCCGCGTCGATGACGAGGAGCCCGTCGCGCGGCAGCACCTTGCGGATCGTGTGGGCGACGAATTGCGACTGTATCGGCTCGGCGTCGTGTCGCACCGCGGCCTCGAGCTCGGCCTCCCACTCGGCGCGCGCTTTCGCCGCATCGACCCACGAGCAGCGCAACCCGGCCTTCGCGGCGCGCTCGCTCAATCCCGCAATGAAGCTCGCCGTCGAGCCGGTCACGCCGAGCGCCACCGGAAACACGATGCCGATCTGTCCGGGGGCCGTGCTGTGATGGATCAACTTCGCGTGTTCGCTGAAGATCCCGTACTTGTACATGGTCGAGAACACATCGAAATGCGCGCCGATCGCGATGATGGCATCGGCCTTGGGCACGACGCGGTTGGCACTCCCCCAACCGTTGCGGCCCAGCGGCCCGAGCGCCTGCGGGTGGGTCGCCGGGAAAGCGTCGGCCGAATACTGGAGCGCCGCGACCGGGATACCCGTGCGCTCGGCAAGCGCCGCCATCGCGCCGGTCGCCGCCTCGTTCAGCACCCCGCGCCCCACCACGAAAACCGGGCGCTCGGCGCGCGAGACCAGCGCAAACGCCTTGTCGAGCTGTGCGCTGTCGCATGAGGGCAGCACCGTGTTGCGGTAGGCGGCCGGCTCGATCGGCTCGGGCGCGGTCTGCTCCAGCAGGATCTCGCTCGAGGCCTCGATATGCGTCGGCCCCTGCGGCTCGGTGAGCGCCACGCGGAACGCCTTGCGCACCGACTCCTGCACTTTCTGCACATTCGGAATGCTGTAGGCCCACTTGGTGATCGGGCGCAGGAACGGGACCTGGTCCATGTCCTGGCTCGCATCGCGCTCGCGCATCGCGCTCTCCTGCACGCCGCACACGCTGATCACCGGCACGAACCCGCGATACGCGGCGCCGATGCCGGTGGCGAGGTTCGTGACGCCGGGTCCTTCGGTTGCCGTAACCAGCGCCGGGCGCCCGGAAGCGCGTGCGTATCCATGAGCCATGAACGCCGCGCCCTGCTCGTGGCGCGTCAAGATGAAACGGATCTGCGGCGTGTCGCGCAGCGCATCGATGATCGCGAGGTTCTGCGTGCCGGGGATACCGAAGACGTGGTCCACGCCTTCCCGGAGCAAAGCGTCGACCAGCGCGCGTGCGCCGGTTATCGTCTTGACCCTCTTGTGTTCGCTGGTGTCCATGGCAACGCTACTCCTTTGAAGAATGGGAAAACTTCCGGCTGGGTGTCGTTAAGCGTATTCTGTGCTGATGGCGTGACGGGTTGATCTATAGTGAATGAGGAGGAGGTAACATGCAACGACTCACACTGGCGTTGAGGGTAATACGACACTTGTTATGGATCGTGCTTGGCGGAGCCGCAGTCGCCGCTCACGCCGCCCAGAGCCCGTTCCCGGTCCGGCCGGTCCGGCTCATCGTCCCCAATGTGCCGGGCGGAGCGACCGACATCATCGCCCGCCAACTGCAAATGAAAATAAGCGAACTGTGGGGGCAGCCGGTTATCGTGGACAACCGGGCGGGCGCTTCGGGGGGCATCGCGTTCGCGCTGGCAGCGAAGGCACCCCCGGACGGTTATACGCTGCTGGTGAGCAGCGTATCCATCACGGTCGTTGAAACGACGCTGGCCAAGACTTTGGGCTCCAAGCCTTCCCGCGACTTGACGGGAGTCACCAGCACGATCGAACTGCCCCACCTTTTCATCGTGAACCCCGCCGTCCCAGCCACCAGCGTGAAGGGGCTCGTGGACTACGTCAAAAAGACGGGAGCCCGCCTGAACTATGCCACCTCCGCCGTGGGAACATATACTCAACTTGACGCAATAAGGTTCCTGAAGGCCGCAGGCATCGAGATGACAGTGGTGCCCTATAAAGGCGGGGCGGGACAGTTTATTCCGGCGGTCATCGGCAACGAGGCGCAGGTCACGATGGTCAACATGGCTTCCTCCGTCCCGCATGTCCGCGCCGGAAGAATGAAAGCCCTCGCGACTACATGGCCTACCCGCCGGCCCGAACTGCCGGAGGTGCCGACGATGACGGAATCGGGTTTCCCGGGTATCGGGACCAACCAGTGGAACGGCGTGTTCGCTCCGGTCAATGTTCCGAAGCCGTTGCTCAACCGCATTCACGCGGACATCGTGAAGGTGATGGACACAACCGCCATGAAGGAACAACTGGCCAAGCAGTTCATGTCGGTCGTTCTGAGCAAGACGCCCGCCGAATTCACGGCGTTCCTCCGCCAGGAAGTGCAGAAGTGGCGACAAGTGGTCATCGAAAACAACATCGCGGTGGAGTGAGTGCAGAGCGCCGAAACTGCCCCACATCCAATCGGGCAAGGTGCGCCCTTTGGCCGTCACCTCGCCGCAGCCGAGCCCGAGATTGCCGGGCGCGCCGACGTTTGCGGAGGCCGGTGTCCCGCTCGAGGTCGTGGCCTGGTACGCGATCTTCGCGCCCGCGGCCGTGGCGAAGGCGAACTGAGCGCGGGTAAGCGGCGGACATCGAACGACAACGCGTCAGGGAGCAAGCCGCATGGCTGATGGGAGGCACAACTACCGGTTTCTGCTCATCCAGCCGTTTCATTTGCCGCCGACGTCCCGGTATCTCCTGCGTGAGGTCGAGGGGACCAAGGACGCTCGAATGGTCAATTACAAGGACGTCGCGCACCTGCTCGAGGATGTCGAGTGGGACCTCGACCCCGGGCCGCTTGCGCCCTATGGAGACTGGCCGGTGGAAACGCGGGAGGAATTCTGCCTGGTCGCCGCGGGACGCCTGCCGATCGTGCGCAAGGCCTGCCGCAGCGGCAACTACAACGCGATCGTCCTGCTCGGCGGCGGAGAACCGGGATTTCTGGAGTCGCGGGAGATCGCGCGGCCGTACGGCATTCCGGTCACCGCCTGCGCCTTCTCCCAGATGCACGTCGCGGCGATGCTCGGCAACAAGTTCAGCGTGATCGACCTCGCCGAGAACCACAACATGTACTACTACAACCTCGTGGTCCAGCACCGCTTCACCGAACGCTGCGCGTCGATCCGGAACATCAATTTTCCGCTGCCGCGCCCGCCCTATGCCGGCGAGCCTCACCCGCGCGAGGAGAAGGAAAAAGCCCTGCGCGGCGAGCGCTCCGGCATGCTGGAGGCGGCGGTGAGCGAAGCGGTCGCGGCGATCGAGGAGGACGGCGCCGAAGTCATCATCTTCGGCTGCTCCGCGAATTTCTGGATGCGGCCGTTCCTGCAGCAGCGGCTCGACGCTATGGGCTGGGAGGTTCCCGTGCTCGAGGGGTTCGGCTGCGCCATCACGCTGGCCAAGGCCATGGTCGATCTCGGCGTGGACGCGAGCGGGCTCACTTTCCCGACCGAGCGTCCGAAGAAGTGGCGCCGGAAGAAGGTGTTCTGACGCGGCCCGCGTAGAGATCTCCCTGGCCCTTGCGGGGTCGACCCCTGGCATGTTACTGCGGTTCTCGTTATATGAATCGGCGCACCCCGTGGGTAAAAGCCCCATTATTTGGCGACCAAACCGACGTCCTTTACCAACTTTGCCCACCGTTCGGTTTCGGACCCGACGAAGGCAGTAAACGCTTCCGGCGATTTGCTGATCACCACCTCCCCGCCGGCACTCGCCACGCCCCTTTTGACTTCTGCGCGCTCCAGCACCTTGACAGTCGCGCCGTACAACCTGTCCACGATTGTTCGAGGCGTGCCTCTCGGAAAAAACAGACCCTGCCATGTTCCGGTGGTCATGCTCGGAAAGCCTGACTCCGCCAAAGTTGGCACATCTGGAAACTCAGGGCGGCGCTGGGGTGCAATGACGCTCAGTATCCTGAGCCTGCCACCTTTCACGTATGGGAGCGAAGTCGAGAGTGTCGACAAATAAACCTGGACCTGGTTTGCGAGCAAGGCAATCGCCGCAGGTCCGCCGCCCTTGAAAGGAACATGAACCATCTTGATGTCTGCGGCACGCATGAAAAGCTCCATTTGCAGTTGGTTGAGGCTACCGGTTCCCGAGGATCCAAAATTGAGCTTGCCGGGATGCGCCTTTGCGTAGTTGATCAGTTGGGCCACGGAAGTCACTGGTACCGAGGGGTGAACAACGAGTGTGCCGGGTATGTCTGCAACCTGAGTTACCGCAATGAAGTCTCGCGTCGGCTTGAGATTGGAGCTGACGTAGAGGCTCGGATTAATCGACATAACCCCGGCGCTGCCAAATAGAAAGGTGTAGCCATCGGGATCAGCGCTTGCGGCGATTTGTGCCCCAATATTTCCATTCGCCCCGGCGCGATTGTCAACGACGATCTGTTGTCCCAGCTCTTCGTTCAGACCCGACAAGACGATGATGCGGCCGATAATGTCTGAAGCGCCGCCCGGCGAAAACGGCACGATCATGCGTAGCGGGCGCGTCGGATAATCGGCATTCGCTTGGGCCGCAGCTGCCCCGCCCGATCCCACTAAGATGCAGACAGAGAAAAACACGCTGCTACAGGCGGTACATTTCATAACTCAGCTCTTATTGCCCAAGAAACTCCTCAAGAGCCGTGGACGTAATTTCTGCAGGGCTCAATCGCTACCTGCTCTCAATATCTGGAACCGCTCGCACTCTGGACTGTGCAAAAAGAACGCTGCGGCATGCCTGGCCCATCAATGGGAACCAGCTCTACAGCTATCTTTGTAGGACCTCGGCATATCCCACTCGAGCCATTCACATAGCCCGCGGCCCATGATCCACTCCTTGTCCTCGTCGGTAAGCCATGGAATCTCTTCCGTGAACATCGTGAGCGCCTGACGGTAAGAACACTTTAGTCTGGAGAAATCCGTACCCCAGAACATGCGCCGTGGTCCGAACGCATCGTAGACACGACGTAGATAAGGATGGATGCGACGATAAGGATAGCTGTCGCTGGTGTATGCGGGCAGCGCACTTACCTTCACGACGACATTGGGTCGCCCCGCAAGCGTGAGCACTTTGTCGAAATCGCGGAACGCCTCATCATCCTGTTTGTCGGTGGGCAGCGCGAGATGGCATATCGCGAGTTTGAGCCCGGGGTAGCGCGCGGCAACGCGATCAATTAAATGTACGATTTCTTGGGGTACCAGCACCATTACAGGCACTCCAGCATTCTCGGCTTCCTGCCATAGCCAATCTACGTGTCCTTGTTCGAGCACATTGGCCCAATGGGGCGCTGTGAAACTACAACGCAGGCCGAGCATGCCCGATTGCTGACACCATGTACGTATTAAGTTACGCGCGCCCGGTGCTTGGAGCTGCAGCCGGCCCATTGCGGCAAAGCGATCCGGATACAGACGTGCAGCGTGTAGAACGAAATCATTGCGATCGCCATCCAGCCGCGGCGGCACCAGCACGGCCCGATGCACTCCCGCAGCATCCATTTCGTGCAGCAACTCTTCGGGTCCCAGCGGCACTGGTCTACGTGGTTTCTGCCCTTCCAGCCAGGGGCGCTCGGGCAGGTTGGGGCCCCAGATGTGCACCTGAGAATCGGCAACGAACATGCTTACGTCCCGTCCACTTCTGGCTCCATCATTACTTTGCCAGACCGGCGTCGACCAAGGCCTCCTTGAGCTGGTTATGGATGCCGGCCATCCGCTGCGGGCTCTGCTTGCTCCCGACATAATCCAGGACCGCGTAATTCTTTTGAATGTCGTTTTTCCATTCCGCGCTCTGCACCACCCGCTCAATTATGGAATCCCAGTATTCTGCCTGCGCCGAGGATAACCCCTTGGCGCCCAGCAGCAACCGCGTGTTGCTAAATACAACATCGAAACCCTGCTCCTTCCAGGTCGGGATGTCCGCCAAAGCGCCCTCTCCGCGCTTATCCGCGGTGATGCCAAGAATTCGCAGTCTGCCCTCTTGCGCGGCTCTCACCGCCGCCGCGGCCGACAGCGATGAGACGTCAATGTGGCCGCCCATCAAGGCGGTCTGGGCGTCAGCGTTCGCCTGGAACACAACGGTCTTGAGCTGCTTCACGTCAATGCCCATCGACTTCGCAAGCAAGGCGACATTTAAATGATTTGTTGCCCCGATTGCGGTTCCGACCGCAATGCTTAGAGAGCGAGGATCTGCCTTCAGCCTCTGCTGAATGTCGCGACCGGTCTTCAAAGGTGAGTCGGGCTGCACCACGAGCGTCATGTACTCGCTGAACAGGATCGCCAGCGGCGTATAGTCGGAGTAGGTGACCTTCGACCGTCCCAGAATGTGATTCGTCATCAGGCTCATCGTGGAAATCATCACATAGTGCGCGTCGGCTACGTGCTGATCCAGGTACCTTAGCGCCAGCGCCCCCCCTCCGCCGGGCTTATTTACCACGACCACGGGAACGTCCAAGATGCGGTTGTTCTGCAGAATTCTCTGCATGAGGCGGATGGTCCCGTCAATCGAGCCCCCGGGCGAAGTTGGAACAACGAATTCGACCGCTCGTTCAGGGCGCCAACCGCCCTGTTGCGCATGCGAGAGCGCAACAAATCCGCCCAGAAATACAGCTGTTGCCGCGCAAGCGGACCACGCGAAGCAACCGAGCACACGGACGCTATGCCAGCCAGGAAACGGGCCCACTTCATTCCTCCTTCGATTAAAGTGCCTGTGAAGGCCTACACCCCCCCATCATCGCTTTCGATGATGACAGGAACAGTTTATCAATCCTTGCAATACCCTTTCTCATTTTAATTTTTTTCTCTGCGAACCGCCTTGAGTCTGCTCTTCGTGGATGCGCCTCAGGGCATGCAACCCCTCGAAGACGACCCTGGATCCGCCCCCCGTAAAGCCGACTTCGAAGGCCTCAAGCAGCTGTTCGGTTGTTGCGCCGAACGCCATCGCCTTCTTGGTGTGAATGTAAACCTCCTCACTCCTTCCTTGAAAAGCCAGAATCAAGAGCATGGCCATCTCTCGTCGAACGGGGTCCAGGTAGCATTGCTTTACGTCGAAAATGCCCCAAGCGAGTCTTATATAGCCCTCGACAAAATCGGGATCGACTTTCGCAGCAAATGCCAGATCTTTCTGTATCTGCTCCCCCCCTTCCTCATTTCGGTAGTACGCGTCTATCATACGGATGAGCCTTTCTTCTCGCTTCTCCGACGGCTCTCCGGTATCCGAATTCTGGTTCTTCAACTTCGTACTTGGGGTAATCGGTCCAAGCTGAACCCACTTGCCAGTCCAGGTGGTGGCTTGACAGCCGGGCTTGATTCCTTCGTCCCACATGCGCTTGAGCGCCTTCATGCCATTCATGAGGACCGGGCCGCCTCCAACGATGTGGCCCGCCTCGTAGGCTTCAAGCATCTGCTCGTAGGTCGCGCCCATCATCACCCCTTTTTTGCCCTGGTGATAACAGCCGGGCCTGTCCCTGAAAGCGAGGAGGACGGAAATCATCATATTTCTCGTCATGTGGTCCAAGTGTCGGGGCTTGTCCGTGAAAAATCCCCAACCCATGCGCAAGCGGGTATCAAAGTAGTCGGGATCCAATTCAAAGCCAAAATGATTCACGCTGTAGTGCTTGGTGATCGAATCAGGATCCATGTTCCGGTCACGAACGTGCTTTTCGATCAGACGGGCAACCTTCTGAGCATGCGTTTCTTCAACCATGTTTTGTACTCCTCAGTTAACGTTTGTCGATTCATCCTTAATGACTCGCACGAGGACAATACGCCGTGCGCGGCAACCGGCACCCCTGCTGCCGCACCGTGAGCGCTCGTTGCGCCTTCCAGTTTGCACAACTTAAGTCCTCGCCTACAATAAGTCCATAATTACCTGTTGATAACATGCATTTACAGAATGAATAACGTTCTACCCGATTTGCGGCTCTTGAAATGCTTCGAGGTTCTCATGGCGGAGCGCAGCGTATCTGCTGCTGCAGCGAGACTGGAGCTGAGCCAACCCGCCATGAGCCACGCGCTGGGAAGGCTGCGACGTCTCTTTGACGACCCGCTGCTACTGAAGGGCCACGGTTTCATGATTCCCACGGGCAGAGCGCTCGAGCTGGAGGACCAGGTTCGCGCTTTACTTGCAAACGCAGAGCAGATTCTCACCAGGCCGGCAGCATTCGACCCGGCCACCGCACAGAAGCGGTTCGTCGTGATGGCTGCTGAAAATCTCGAGTGCCTGATTGCGCCGCGTTTAATGGAACGATTGCAGCGAGAGGCGCCAGGAATTGCGCTGAACTTCCGCTCCCCAGACCGCGGGCGTGCGCTGGGGTGGCTGGAGTCCGGGGAAATAGACTTCCGTATCGGCCAGTGGCCGAAGCCCGCGCAGACGTTGCGCTCGAAGCCGTTGTTCCGCGACTGCCTCGTCTGCATCGCCCGGAAGGAACATCCGGAGATCAGGGGCAAGATCTCGGTGGAGCAGTTTCTGAATACGCCGCACGTCCGGATCGACACGCCACGCGTCGGCGTTTCGATGCATAGCATCGACGAAGCAGTGTCGGCGCTACGGCGCGGGTTACGCGTATCCCTGCGCGTACATAGCACATACGCGATTTCTCACGTGGTCGAGCACACCGATCTCATCGCGTGCGTAACTGAGTGCCTGGCACGCAAGCTTGCAGACGACCATCCCCTGCAGATATTGCCCGTCCCGTTGCCCGTCCCACGCATACAGATCTCGCTTTACTGGCATGAACGTACGCAAAAACAGCCGGAGCACCGCTGGTTCAGGCAATTGCTCGCGGACAGTGTCAAGGGAATGCGGGGTTCCTGACGGGGGACTGAACTGTTCCGAAACAGCGGTCTGCGGGTGTCTGCACGAGGCCGCGACGCCCGGAGCGGCTGCTGATTCTCAAACGGCAGGTTAAGACTGATTGCAGGCTGGGTACGCCGTTCCGAGTACCGCGCGCCGCATAGAACCGTTAGTGGATATGGAAAGAAGGCTACGACCAGGAACACATTCCGCTCATCGCCAAGATGCCGGACGTGATCTCGGCGACGCGCCCCAAGCTCGACACGCTGCGCATCACGATGGGCGGCGAGATCAAGACCGTCGATTCGCAAGGCGCTCCTCGGTATGCCGGAATCTATGAACTCGAGAGCCCGGACGTGTTGACCAGCCCTGCATTCGCGAAGGCGAGTCCCACCAGGGACGGCCGACGCACGTACGGCCCTCTACGCGCAATCGTCACCACACCTTGCACAAGGGCGATTTGACGGGGCGCGCCAGCCGGCGCAGGCCGAGGAACATGGGTAGAGTAGAGAACAGGCTCGCGCCTGAGTGGCGTCCACGATATGGGTCTTGGCCTCGTTGAGGCTGAGGCCCAGTCGTTCCAGCACATGGCGCACCACTTTCAGCGGTTCCTCTACATCTTTTCGGCACATCACAACAAAGTCGTCCGCGTAGCGCACCAGGTGCGCTGACAGATGCCGTCCCTGCTACCCCGGGAGTCGATTGACGCTACTTCCGTTATTCCAGCGCCCATCCAACGGCCTTCCCCTTCTGACCACAGGGTCGGCTTCTCCAGTTTGTTTACGAGGCTACTCATGAGTTCACTTGCGTTACGGCCTGCTCTCTTGCCGTTTGAAAACTCACGACCCCGTGTTGCCACGACGCCGCTTCCTCAGCTACCGGGGCGTACGGACAACTCCCCAGACGGGACTTCAACCCGCTAGACTTACTGCTGTTACTGCGAACGGTCGGGTTCACGTTTCGGCGAGCGGCGCTGGAACGTGCGGCGCGGCCATCCAAACGAGGGAGACCTGTAACAGACCTGGACGGCTGGGAGCAGAATTCGTCGAAATTTGAACCTGGCCCCCTTTATGCTCCGCGTCACGGTGGTAGCATCGCTAAACTGCTTGGGCGCGCAATTTCTGCGTTGCGCCCGATCGGTGCCGGGCGGACTTCATCACGAATATTTCCTGGTGGATGCCCGCGCATGTTCAATTTCTGCGGAGCACAACCCATGGATCGCGGTATCTGGGCGATCTGGTACGAATTGCCGGAGGACGGCAGGTCGGAGTATCTGGACTGGTTTCACCAGGTTCACGTCGCTGAGAAACTGTCCCGGCCGGGCTACCTGTGGGCGGCGCACTACGAGTTGGGACACGGCGGCGAGCGCTTCCAGAAAGTGGTGGACGGGCTGGTACACACCGACGCGCCCGGGCTGGGACGCGGCAGGGGATTCCTGGCGTTGTTCGGCGGACTCACCGCCCATACCTTTCTGAACCCCAGCCCCGGCCAGCTCAGCGCGCGCCAGAGCCCCGAAACGCGGCGGATGACCGGGCTGCGACGGCAGGTGTATTCGTGCATCTTCGCCGAGGAGACGCGAGTGGACGGGCCCGAGGTCGCGAAGCGGGGTCCGGGTATCACGCCCGGCCCGGCGATCCAGATGGGCAACTTCAACGTCGACAGTCCCCAGAGCGAGGATGACGTGGGGGCGTGGTACGCGCAGCACCGGCTGCCGTTCATGGCCGCCATGCCCGGCTGCATCGGTGCGCGCAAGCTGCTCGCCACCGCCGGTTGGGGCAAGCATTCGATCCTGTACGAGTACGTCTCGCTGGAAGCCCGGCAGGAGCGCTTCGTTCCCCACGAGGAGCTGGCGCACGACACCAACAGCTGGACCTCGCGCGTGCTGCCCCGGCTCGTGCACGCGCCGTGCTCCCCGGCCGTCGGCCGGCGCATCTGGCCGCCCGTCCGGGACAGTTATTAATTTCGAAGAAAAGGGCTACGATAGTTGGAAGGAAGAAAACATGTTCACGCAATTCGCAAGCCTCGCGGCTCTCTCACTCGCCTTCGCCCTCGCTGCGCCCGGCTGGGTGGCCGCACAAACGGACAATTACCCCGCAAGAACCGTGCGGGTGGTGGCGCCCTTCCCGCCCGGCGGCAGCGTCGATACCGTCGCGCGGCTGGTCTCCGCCCGCCTGGCGGATAGCTTCGGGCAGCAATTTATCATCGACAATCGTAGCGGCGCCTCGGGCAACATCGGCACGGAAATTGTCGCCAATGCGCCGGGCGATGGCTACACGTTGCTCGTCAACACCATCCCGCTGGTGACGAACGCGTTTCTCTACAGCCGCGTGCCCTACGACGCGCTCAGGGACTTCGCGCCTGTGGCGCTGCTGACGAGCACCAACTCCGTACTCACCGTTCATCCCTCCATTCCGGCCACGACCGTGCGCGAACTGCTGCAGCTGGCAAGAACAAGAGGCGACTCACTGAACTACGGCACCGCGGGCGCCGGCACCAACCCGCACATTGCTGGAGAACTGTTCAACTACCTCGGCAAAGTCAACATCAACGCCGTGCACTTCAAGGGCGGCGGCCCGGCGATGATCGCAACGGTCTCGGGCGAAATCAGCATGGGCTTCTCCACACTCCCCGACACCTTGGGCTATCTCCGATCCGGAAGGCTGCGCGCGCTGGGCGTGACGAGCGCGCAGCGCGCGCCCCAGTTGCCCGATGTACCGACCATCGCGGAGGCCGGGCTGCCCGGCTATGAATTCACCACCTGGCAGGGAATGCTCGCGCCGAAGAACACGCCGCGGGCAATCGTCACCGTGCTGAACGAGCGCATCAAGAAGACGCTCACGACGCCTGAACAGATCAAACGCTTCAACAACGCCGGTCTTGAAGTCATCGCCAGTACGCCGGACGAATTTGCCGCCCATCTGAGGAAAGAGGTGGAAAAGTGGAGCAAGGTCATCAAGGAGCGCGGGATGAAAGCGGAGTGACGGCACCGCCGGAGTGGCTCGACTGGAATGAAAATAAATAAGGTCAATGTCACATTCACGTCAACGGCTAAAGCGTACTCCCGCGGAAAAGTTACCCTATTTATTCCGATTGATTCATGACCGAGGAGCGCGCGCGGGCTGGCACCGCGGGGCCGGCGGCGGATATTCGCTTACATTCGCGCCGAAACCACGAAATGGGCCGCGGTCATCAAGGATGCCAACGTGAAGGTGGAGTGAGCCGCGCGATTCGCGGCTTTCCGGACCCGCCATGACGGGCGAGTTCGCGGAGCGGCTTGCCGCCCGTTGCGCCGAAGCGAGTCGAATTTCAAGGGCAGGGGAGAAAGCATGAAGGTGTATCAGAGGCTGGCCCGTGCGTTCGCGGCGGAAGGCGCATCACACGTCTTCGGCATCATGGGTGAAGGCAATATCTACTGGATCCACGAGCTCGCCAAGCTCGGCGTGAAGACGCTCGAAGTCCGCCACGAGGGTGCCGGGCTCGGGATGGCCGATGGCTGGGCGCGCCTGACGCGTACCCCCGGGATTGCGACGACAACTTGCGGTCCAGGCGTAACGCAACTTGCAACCGCGCTGGTAACGGCCAGCCGCGCCGAATCACCGCTCGTTGTTTTTGTCGGCGAGTTCCCAATGAATGACGATGAGTACAACCAGCGTCTGGACCAGGCGCGCTTCGCCGCCGGCTGCGAAACCGGCTTTGTGCGCGTGGCCACGCCCGACGCCTCCGACGACGCCGTGCGGAAGGCGTTCTATCTGGCCAAGCTCGAATCGCGACCCATCATGTTCAGCGCGCCGATAGACGTTCAACAGAAGGAATTCGACGACGACGAGCCGTACCAGCCGTCGTCGACTTTGGTTTCGCCGCGCACCATGCAACCGGAACCCGCCAGGGTCGAAAAGGCCGCCGACATTGTCGCCGCCAGCCGCCATCCGGTGATCGTCGTCGGGCGCGGCGCGATGTGGTCGGGCGCGGGCGACGCGGTGCGCAAACTCGCCGAGCGCAGCGGCGCGCTGATCGCCACTTCGCTGATGGCGAAAACCTGGTTGAGCGAAGACGAATTTCACCTGGGCGTCTCCGGCAGCTACGCCACGCGCACGGCGATGCAGCTCTGTGAAGAAGCCGATTGCGTGATCGCGGTCGGCGCCAGCATGAACCGCTTCACCACCGAGCATGGCTACCTCTACCCCAATGCGCGTTACGTGCACGTGGACTCCAAGCCGCACGTCATGATGAGCGGGGGACGCGCCGCCGAGTGCTACGTGCAGTCGGATGCGCGCGCCGGCGTCGAAGCGCTGGAAAGTCTGCTCGCCAAGCGGTCGTTCAGGCAGACCGGCTACCGGACCCCTGAAGTCAAAGCGCGGCTCGCCCATTCCTTCGAGGACCGTACGGCATTCCCCATCGAACCGGGCAGCGTCGATCCCCGCCAAGTCTGCGTCGCCCTTGACGAGGCCGTGCCGACGAACATCAACCTGTTCACAGGCAACGGTTCGCAGGCGGGCTTCTCGAACATGCTGTTCAACCGCCGGCGCCCCATCGTGCTTCCCGGCTATTTTTTCGGCTGCATCGGACAGATGCTGCCTGCCGCGATGGGAGCGGTAGTGGCCACCGGCAACAAGCCCGCCGTTCTTGTCGATGGCGACGCCAGCGTCATGATGCACCTTGCGGAGTTCGAAACAGCGGTGCGCTACGGCATGCCGCTGCTGATCGTCGTCATGAACAACCAGGGGCTGGCGATGGAGTATTACCATCTCGACGCGCATCACATGGACGCCGAGCTCGCGACCGTCAGCACGCCGGACCTCGGAGCGATCGCCACAGCCTGTGGCGGGAGAGGGCGGCTCGCGCGCAGCATCGACGAGGTGCGCGCCGCTGTCGCCGAGTGGGTAGCCAAACCCGGCCCGATGATGATCGACGTCCGGATTTCGCGAAGTGTGGTGCCCTTCTTTAATCGCCGCATCCACTACGGCAAGGACGAATAGAGTTCACAGGGTCAGACTCGACCCTCATGCAACCCGAGAAAAAGGAAATCAACGATGTTCAGGACATTCAGCCCGAAAACCATCGCCCCGCCTGCCGCGACCTACGTCCACGGCCTCGAGGTCCCGCCGAATGCGCGCCTGCTCTTCGTCGCCGGCCAGACTGGCATGCGGCCCGACGGCTCGGTGCCGGGGTCGATCGAGGAGCAGTCCGATCAGGTCTGGAAGAACATTTCCGCGATCCTGACGGAAGGCGGCATGGGCATCGGCGACCTCATCAAGGTGACCTCGTTCGTCACCAAGGCGGAGAACCTCAAGAAGTACGGCGCGGTGCGCGACAAATACCTCCGTGATCATCGCCCCACGACCACGCTGCTCGTCGTCTCGGGGCTCGCGCGGCAGGAATACCTGGTGGAGGTCGAGGCGATTGCAGCGAAGGTCTGACGGATTGGTTCTGCTCTAATAAGCCAGCCTCACGTGCGCGCCGCCCGACGCTGACCGCGCCAGCGCATCCGTGAGCTGCACGCTGCGAAGACCGTCGATGCCGGACGGCACGGGGTCGCGCCCTTCGAGGAGCGCGTCGCTGAATGCCGCCACGCACGCCCCATGCGCATCGATGGCCGGAAATTCCCTGCTGCGCGTCTCGCCTTCCGCCGTCACCACGTGCAGCTCTCCCCCCGCGCGGCTTCGAGTGAGTCCCCGGCCCGTGATGCGGCCCGCGCTCCCATAGATGACGAAATCGTTGTGAGGGAATGGCGTTTTTTCGTGGACGCTCAATTGGGCCAACACGCCGTTCGCAAAACGGAACATGGATAAGTTGGTCTCTTCCATGACGCCGCGAGGCGTATCGAAGAACGCCGATACCATCGCGATCTCCGATCCCAACAGGTAGCGCAGGATGTCGTAGACGTGCACGCCTATGCTGTTGGTCGTGCCCAGGCCCGTCAGGGCGGGATCGACGCGCCAGGTCGCGAGCCTGCCGCCGGAACGCGCGCCGGGACTCGCCTCGATCTGGGCGAGGTGCACCTCGCCGATCTCGCCGCTCTCGATGATGCGCCTGGTCTCGATGAAGCAGGGCATGAAGCGGTTGTGAAAATTGACGCCGAGCTTGACGCCCGCTTTTTCGCATTCCCGCACGATGCGTTCGGCGTCGGCGACAGTGGTGGCCATCGGCTTGTCGCAAAAGACATGCTTGCCGGCACGAGCGGCCGCGATGGCCTGCGCGGCGTGCTGCGAATTCGGCGTGTGTATGGCCACTACCGTAACGTCGGGGTTGCCCAACATGTCGTCGTAGCTCGTATAGGCATGCTGCGCCCCGAATTTCCTGGCAAAAGCATCCGCGCGTCGCTGGTCGCGGCTCACAACCGCTACGAGCTTGTTGCCCGGGTGGGCGTTGATTGCGGGCAGTATACGATCGTCGGCGATCCTGCCCGTGCCGATAAGTCCCCAGCCATTCGTGGTCATCACTTCGTTTCCTCTGATTTCATCCACTACGATACCGCGCCGTCGACGATTCTGCGCCGCGCCGCGTGATATTCGATTGTGTCGTTCCCGCGCAGGCGGGAACCCATACGGCGCATCATACCTCGTGAACTGCTCTATGGATTCCCGACTTCTCGGGAATGACAGCGCCTACGCCGCGCCGTCGACGATTCTGCGCCGCGCCGCGCGATATTCGAATTCGAGACGGTCCACCAGTTCCGCGACCGTCGGTATATCGTCGATGTTGCCGACGCCCTGCCCCGCGCCCCAGATTTCCTTCCACGTTTTCGGACGTTCTTCGCGGCTGCGATACTGTCCCGGCGCTTCGTTGACGGGCAGGTTGTCGGGGTCCAGTCCCGCATTGCGTATGCTGCCCGCAAGGTAGCTGCCGTGCACGCCCGAAAAGAGCGGCGTGTAGACGATGTCGCCCGAGTTGGAATCGACGATCATCTGCTTGTAGCGGTCCACCGCCAGCGATTCTCTTGATGCAATGAAGCGCGTGCCCAGGTACGCAAGATCGCATCCCATCGCCTCCGCCGCGAGCACGCCCGCGCCGTTGGTGATGGCGCCCGCGAGCACGAGCGGTCCTTTGTGGATGCGCCGCAGTTCATTCACCAGCGCGAACGGATTGAGGTTGCCCGCGTGCCCGCCCGCGCCGCCGCATACCGCGATCAGGCCATCGACGCCCGCTTCCAGCGCTTTTTCCGCGTGGCGCACCTTGATGACGTCGTGAAACACGATGCCGCCGTACTCGTGCACGCGCGGCACCAGTGCGGTGGGCGCGCTGAGCGACGTGATGACGATGGGCACTTTGTGGCTGAGGACGACTTCGAGATCGGCATCGAGCCGCTTGTTGGCCTTGTTCATGATCAGGTTGACCGCGTGCGGCGCAACCTTCCTGCCGGGATGCTCGCGTTGGTATTGCGCAAGCTCGGTCTCGATGCGCGTCAACCATTTATCGAGCTCTTCCTGGGGGCGCGCGTTCAGCGCGGGGAACGCGCCGAGCACGCCGGCCTTGCACTGCTCGATCACCAGATCGGGACCGGAGACGAGAAACATCGGCGCGCCGAGCACGGGAATGCGCAAACGGTCGCGGATTTGCGGGGGAAGCGGCATTCAAACTCCTTGACTACATAGAAGGTGACCGCCGCGTTTATATCACAAAACGAAACTCCCTCTGCCCCGGTTCGGGGCCTTATCTACACATCTTGGCTCCCTCCCCTGCGCACGGCGCGGGAAAGGGTTGGGGAGGGGGCAACTGAAGGTCATTTTGTTAGGCGATCTTGTCGAGCTGGAGACCAGAGTCGCAACGCGCGACCAGGCGATAGCCGGGTTGATCACCGCGTTCCGCGAGCTTGCCGCGCCGACTCCGCCAAAACAAACCGAATCGCCGTATCGGTTTGGTGATTGACCAGTAGGCGGCAGAAAAAGGAGGGAAATCTTGCTCTGACCCCCATTGGCGCGTAACATGATACGGTACATGTTCCGGAGACTGTCGTGAAGGCCCTGAAAGCGAGCGAGCGGGTACGCGGCTATCGCACCCGGCAACGGGCGGCCGGCCTGCGTCTCGTTCAACTGTGGGTGCCCGACACGCGCTCGCGGCGCTTTGCCGCGGAGTGCCGGCGCCAGTCCCTCCTGCTGAAGCAGGATCCTGCGGAGGCCGAAGCGCTGGAGTTCATCGCGCGCACGGGCGCATGGGAAGACCGTGCGCCGCGGTGACCTCGTGACGGTCGCTGCACCCGGCGACTACGGCAAGCCGCGCCCGGCGCTGGTCATCCAGTCCGATCTGTTCGATGAGTTGCCCAGCGTGACGCTGTGCCTGGTCACGAGCGCGCTGCGCGATACCCCGATCTTCCGGATCACCGTGGACCCGTCGCCATCCAACGGCTTGCAGCGCGTATCGCAAATCCAGGTGGACAAAGTCATGACGGTGGCACGCGAGCGCATTGGCGGCGTGATCGGCCGCCTCGATGACGCCACCCTGCTCAAGATTAGCCGCTCGCTCGCGGTGTTTTTCGGGATCGCCTAGGAGTTTGTCGGACTTAGCCCCGACAAACTCCTAATGCAAAACCGGCGTCAGGAAAATTTCAAAAGAGGATCATGGATATGCGAATTCACCCCTGTTTTCCTTCATATTCGGCCGCTTCAGGTGGGGTTTCTTCCGAATGGTCAGCCGGTTTTGCTTTTAGCAGCCTGTCGGACTGTTAAGTTCGACAGGCTGCTAGGCAGGGCGAGGGAGCAAGTCACCCGGCAACATTAACCGGTCGCAATTTGCGACCAGTCCCAGTCTGAAATCTCGCGGCGCAATGATGGCGGCGAGCCGATAGCGACGCCCGACGCTACGCATCTCCTCCGAGCAGAAGGCAGAGGTGGTCACAATTTGTGACTACTTCGTCCAACAGGGCGTGACCGCGACGCAGATCCCTTTCACGATCTCCCGATCTCCCGGCGTTTCCTTTCTCCTTCCTCCTCCCTCCTTACCCTTTCCCCAAGAGCTCCGTCACGCCGCCCACCGCCGCGGTATTGACAGCCACCGTCCTTTCCTTCGCGAAGCGCAGCAGATAATGCGGGCCCCCGGCCTTCGGGCCGGTGCCGGAGAGGCCTTCGCCGCCGAACGGCTGCACGCCCACCACGGCGCCGATCATGCTGCGGTTGACGTAGACGTTGCCGACACGCGCCGCGCGCACGACGTCATCGACGAAGCCCTGGATGCGGGAGTGGATGCCGAGGGTGAGGCCGTAGCCGGTAGCGCGGAGCCACTCGACGACCGCATCATGATCGCTGCGCCGGTAAGTGGCGACGTGCAGGATCGGGCCGAAGATTTCGGTTCGCGGCAGCGCGTCGATAGCAAGCTCGAAAGCGACCGGGGCGATGTAGTGGCCGTCTCGCAGCCCGGCAGGGAGCGGCGCTTCGCCGATCAGCTTTGCCGACTTCCGCAGTTTTTCGATGTGGCGCGCGAGGGCGACGTGGCTCGCGGCATCGATCACGGGGCCGATGTCGGTGTCGGGCTCGGCCGGGTCGCCGACCTTCAGCTCGGCGAGCGCGCCGGCCAGCAGCCGCATGATGCGCGGCGCACAGCCTTCGTCGGCGAAGAGGATGCGCTGCGCCGAGCAGCGCTGGCCCGCGCTCTGGAAGGCCGAGACCATGACATCGTCCACCACCTGCTCGGGAAGCGCCGAGGCATCGACGATCATGGCGTTGACGCCGCCGGTCTCGGCGATGAGCGGGACGATCGCGCCGTCGCGCTGCGCGAGCGCCCGGTTGATGCGCTGCGCGGTTTCGACCGAGCCGGTGAACGCCACGCCGGCGACGCGCGGGTCGGCGACGAGCGGCGCGCCGACGCTCTCGCCATCGCCGATGGCGCAGGCGGCGACGTGTTCGGGAAGCCCCGCTTCCCTGAATATCTCGATCGCTCTCAGGCCCACGCGCGGTGTCTGCTCCGCGGGCTTGGCGATCACCGTGTTGCCGGCGGCCAGCGCCGCCGCCACCTGGCCGGTGAAGATCGCAAGCGGAAAGTTCCACGGGCTGATGCAGGCGAACACGCCGCGCCCGTGGAGACCGAGTTCGTTGCGCTCGCCGACGGGACCGGGAAGCACTTGCGGCGCGCCGAATTTCGATTTCGCCTGCAACGCGTAATAGCGGCAGAAATCAGCCGCCTCGCGCACTTCCGACACCGCATCGGCGTAAGTGCGCTTGCCTTCGCGCACGATCAGCGAGACGAGCTCGACCATGCGTGCTTCGAGCGCGTCGGCGGCGCGCTCAAGGATCGCGGCACGCTCACCGGCGGGAACGCGCGACCAGGATTCGAAGGCTGCGGCCGCGCAGCCGATTGCCGTGTCGAGAACCCGGCCGGAGGTAGCCTTGATCGAGGGTAAACGTCTCTTGCGGTCCGCAACGATGCGCGCGCGAAGATCCTGGAGGTTCTTCTGAACCGACAGGTCGAGACCCAGCGAGTTGGCGCGGTCGGGATAGAGGTCGCGCGGCAGCGGGATGCGCGGTTCCGGCACGTACGGTTCCGGGAGCGCCGCCACCGGATCGGCGACCAGCGCTTCGAGCGGCACGTCCGGGTCGGCGATCTGGTGCACGAACGAAGTGTTGGCGCCGTTTTCGAGCAGCCGCCGCACGAGGTAGGGCAGCAAGTCGGTGAAGCTTCCGACCGGCGCATAAACGCGCACCGGCACGCGGTGCTCGGCGAGGATCGCGTCGTAGAGCGCGTCGCCCATGCCCAGCAGCTTCTGGAATTCGAAAAGCTCCGCGCCCTTCGCGCCGCCCCGCTTGCCGCCGGTGGCGCCGCTGCAAAGTTCCAGGATCGTCGCGACGGTGCGGCAGTTGTGCGTCGCGAACGCGGGGTAGATCGTTCCCGGGGCCGAGAGCAGTCGGGCGGCGCAGGCGATGTAGGAGACGTCGGTCGCGCACTTCCGCGTGAACACCGGGTAGTCGGGCATGCCGAGCTGCTGCGCGCGCTTCACCTCGCCGTCCCAGTACGCGCCCTTGACGAGCCGCACGACTATCCTGCGCTTGAGGCCCGCCAGCCAGTCGCACACGGCGAGCGCGCGCTTCTGGTAGGCCTGCACGGCGAGGCCGATTGGAAAGTCGCGCGTCAACGCTTCGAACAGATCCAGCGTCAGTTCGAGGCGCTCGGATTCCTCGGCGTCGATGGTGAGGCCGACGCCGCGTGCGTTTGCGAATTCACACAGGGACTTGAGGCGCGGCAGAACCTCGGCCAGGACGCGGGCGCGCTGCGCTTCCTCGAAGCGGGGATGGAGCGCCGAAAGCTTGACGGAAATCGAGTCCGGCGGCCTGACTGTGTTGATCGCCTTGAGGTAGAGATCGAAATATCCGGACGCGTCTTCGGCGGTGCGCGCCGCTTCGCCCAGCATGTCGTAGGAAAAACGGTGAGGCGCGCGCTCGGCGCCGCGCCGCACGGCCTCCTCGATGGTCTCGGCCAGCACGAACTGCTCGGCAAGGATGCGCATCGCCCGGCGCACCGCGGCGCGCACCACCGGCTCGCCCAGCCGGGCGGCGAGGCGCTTCAACTGGGCGGGAACGCTGTCGTCCTCCGCCTCGTGCCAGCGCGCGAGCGTGCCGGTCAGGAGCAGCGCCCAGTCGGCCGCGTTCGAGACGAGGGAGCCATCTTCCGCCGACCCCCAGTTCCCTTCGGAAAACTTCTCCCTCAGGAGCGCGTCGGCGGTGTCGGGATCGGGGATGCGCAGCAGCGCCTCGGCCACGCACATGAGCGCCACACCCTCGCGGGTGGAAAGCCCGTAGTGGCGCAGGAACGATTCGGCGCTGAGTGGTCCGGGTGGCGTCGCTCGCACGCGTTCGGCGAGCCGTACTGCCTGCTCATGGATCCTTGCGGAGGCTGCAGGACCAGGCTGGAGCGTGCGCAGGCGCCGCACCGCCTCGGTTTCGGCGACGCGGTGATTTCTGCCAATGGCGCTCCGCAGGTCCAAGCGTTCCATGATCAGCGCCATCCTATCGCATAACAGGGTTCGGTATTCCTTCGTTCATCATTCATCATTCATCGTTCATCGTTCAAGATTCCGCCTTCCTCCTTCCGCCTTCGAGATGACAGCGGGAAGACGCTGGGTGTTTAATTTCCCAAAACGAATGCAGCTTGGGGCAAAGTGTCAGAATGGATGTTTTGAATTCGCCCAGCCAGGAGAACGTTATGAAGTCGATGCTCAGCATAGTGTCCAGATTTGCCGCGGCGGGGCTGCTTGCGACGGGGATGTCCGCAGTTGCCCAGGACCGGAGGCCGGCGGCCAGCTACCCAACAAAGCCGATCCGCATGGTGGTACCGTTCTCCGCGGGAGGCGGTACCGATCTCATCGGGCGTTTGCTGGCGAAGGAGATGACGGATGTGTACGGCCAGACGGTGCTGCTGGATAACCGCACCGGCGCCGGCGGGCAGATCGGCATCGAGATCGTCACCCGCGCGAATCCGGACGGTTATACGGTGCTGTTCATCAACCAATCCATCGCAACGAACGAGAGCGTTTACCGGAAGCTCAGTTACAGCGCGCCTCGTGATTTCACGCCGGTGTCGCGGGTGAGCGAGATTCAATTCGTCCTGGCGGTGCATCCGTCGCTGCCGGTCAACTCGGTGCAGGAACTGACCGCTTATGCCAAGGCGCGGCCCGGTAAGCTCACCTACGCTTCCGGCGGCCTGGGCGGAGTGCTGTATTTCGCGGCGGAAATGTACAAGAACCTGGCCGGCATCGACGTGACGCACGTGCCGTACCGGGGCGGAGGCGATGCCACAACCGCAGTCATGGCGAACCAGGTCACGATGGTGTTCACGGCAGTGCCCGTCGGGTTGTCGCACATTCAGGGAGGACGCTTAAAGGGGCTGGCGGTAACGGGGACATCGCGCTCCAGCCTCGCGCCCCAGATCCCGAGCATGGCTGAGGCGGGCGTAGCGGGTTACGAGTTCTCCGTCTGGAACATGGTGCTCGTGCCCGCCAGGACGCCGAAGAACGTGATCGCCCGCCTGCATGAGGCAATCACGAAATCGCTGCAATCCGCAAGCCTGCGCGAGAGCTACGCCAAGATGGGCGCTTTGCCCGGGGGCTCCGCGACACCGGAACAGGCGCGAGCTTATCTCGTATCCGAGATCGAGCGGTATGCCAAGCTGGTGA
>Ga0156176_1078_pt1 | contig 22188 bp, 22 predicted proteins | sample RifCSPlowO2_12_FD_107829 | JGI IMG/M metagenome (GOLD analysis project Ga0156176, IMG submission 107829) | Betaproteobacteria bacterium RIFCSPLOWO2_12_FULL_62_58
TTTTTCGTCCATGTGCGCGATCAGGGTTTCGCGCACCGCGTCCGAGACTTCGAGCAGGATCTCGCCGTCGCGCTCGGCCTTGACCAGGTCCCAGACGATTAGCCGCTGCTCGACGGGCAGCGCTTCGAGGATGTACGCGACGTCGGCCGGGTGCAGCCCGTCGAGCAGCTTCTGCAACTCCGCCAGATGCAGCGTGTGCACGAGCGTTTCCACGAGTCCGCGCCGTGCGTCGCCCTGCTGCTGCTGCATGGCGGTTGCCGCAAGCTCGTGCTTGTGCAGAAGCTCGGCTACGCGTTCCAGGCTTTCCTGCACGCTGGGACGGATTTCTTCGGTGTCCGGCATGGTTCTGATAAAGGGGCTGCGGACCGCTAATTTTTACCCAGCAGCCGCCCAATGTCCTTTACGGTGAAAGGATTGACGATGCGAACGCCCTCGATGACCTGGCCGTCGTGAAAATCCTCGCTTAGCAACACGGTGACACCGGCCTCGCGTGCGGTGGCCCACAGCATGGCGTCCCAAAATGCGATCGCCCGCGATTCCGCAGCCTGCAGGGCACGTACGAGCGTTGCCGGTTTGGCGGCGATCACCGGAAACAGCGACTGCCAGGCCTGCACCTGCTCGCGCGCCGCGGCCGGTGCTAACTTGCCTTTCCGCGTCACGGCAAAGTAAAATTCGCACAACGCCTGCAGGGTCAGCACACAATCCAGGCCGAGTGCGACGTCGATGATTCTACGCGCCTTGCGGTGCTTATCCGGTGCGGCGCTGTCCACCACGTAGACCAGGATATTCGTGTCCAGCGTGATGAGCTCAGCGCTCATGGAGTTCGTCCCGCTGCGGCCTGCCGATGCGGAGCTTGCGCGCGCTCGATTTCAAACGCGTCCATGCTTGCATCTGCTCGGGGCTGGGTTTCCGGTGGCGGCTGATCGCCACGATTCTCGCGATAGGCTTGCCGCGACGCGTGATGACAACTTCTTCGCCACGCTCGACCGCTTCGATGTATTGCGATAGGCGCTGGTTTGCCTCCCTTAAACTGATCTGTTGCTTCATCGGTCCTTTCCTTTTCGAGAAGACTGGATTGTAGAACGTCCTACATTATATGAAGATCGCGGCGGGATGTCTAACTCGGATTATTCATATTTATGGGAGCGAGCTTGGTTGTGGGAGCCAGCTTGCTGGCGATCATCGGGGGCAAGCCCCCTCCCATAAGCCCGCTCCCACACAGCGAACCTTTGTGTAAACCGCCATCGCGTATATCATTAGCAACGATACGCACTCCGCCCTCAATGGCACTACCTTAACGCAATTTGAGCGAATTACGCGGCATAATGGCCCAACACCCTCTGTCATTCCCGAGCAAACGCTTAGGTTGTCATTCTCGTGAAAACGGGAATCCAATTTACGATATGAACATGTGGAGCCGTCATATGGGTTCCCGTCTTCACGGGAACGACAGATTATTTGGGTTCCCGCTGGAGCCTGCCCTCGAATGTTTTGATCGGGGGTGGGAACGACACAATTTGCGTGCACCCGACCGTTCGCGCATTTCAGCTCAAGGTAGCGCCATTCCACTCCATTCTGATTCGTGTCCGCGTCATCGATCCACAAACTGAAGCAAGCCCAGGAACGTCTGCAGAACGGAGACGTGGCGGGCGCTCAATTTCTGTGCGAACAGGTATTGCAGCGCGCGCCCCGCAATCCCGATGCGTTGTGTTTGCTCGGCATGGCCCGCCTTATCAGCGGCCGGGCCGGCGACGCCGTGCCGCTCCTGGAGCAAGCGGTATCCGCCGTACCGCGCCATGGCATGGCCCTGGAAAATCTCGGCCTTGCGCACCTGATGCTCGGCCAGTTTCCCGCGGCGGAGCGCGTGTTGCGGAAGGCAGCCGCGTTGCCCGGCGCGCCGGCGTCGGTGCCGATGCGGCTCGGAGTGTCGCTGCTGCACCAGCAGAAGCGTGACGAGGCGGTTCGGGAATTGCAGCGTGCCCTCGCGTTGGATCCGCAGAGCACCGATTGCCATCTGAACCTGGGGCAGGCGCTGGCCCAGATGGGCGACGCAACGGCCGCCCGGGATCATTTTCAGACGGTCTTGCGCCTCGATCCCGGCCATGTCGACGCCGCGTTCAACCTCGGCGTGATCGCTCTGGAGCGCGACGAACTGGATCAGGCGCGGCAGTGGTTCGAGCGTGCGCTTGCCCGGTCGCCGCAGTACGTCGATGCCATGGTCAGTCTCGGTATCGTGCTGCAAAAGCAGTCGCGCCTCGACGAGGCCGCCGCCTGCTTGCGCCAGGCGCTCACGCTCGACCCGGCAAACGCGGCAGCGGGCAACAACCTCGCGCGCACGCTGGCATTGCAGGGCAGGTTGGAGCAAGCGCGCGAGCAATACCTCGCCGCGCTGCGGGTCGCCCCTGGTTTCACTGCCGCGCACGAAGGCCTGGCCTCCGTCTGCCTCGCCCTGGGCCGGGTGGGCGAGGCCATCAACCATTTAAGGGCGACGCTGCAAGCCGAGCCCGATAATCGCAACGCCCTGTCGGCGCTGGCGGGAGCGTTGTTCGAAGCCGGCCAATTGGATGAGGCCGAAGCGGCCGCCCAACGCGTCTGCGCGTTGGACCCTTCCGCTGCCGCAGCTTATGCCACGCTCGCCAATGTTTACATCGTGAGCGGCCAGCTCGATCGTGCCATCGCCGCGCTCGAATCCGGATACGCGCGAACCGACGCCAGCAGCTTGCTGGGCATGCTCACGTACCAGTTGCGGCAGGCCTGCGACTGGACGAAATGGCGGGCGGCGTGGGACAAGATGGCGCCGGAGTTCGAGCAGAGCGCCGCGCTCGGCAGCCCCTTTTGGCTCCTGTGCGAGCCCACCACCGCTCAGCAGCAACTGGCCTATACGCGCCGCTGGGCGGAGTCGCGCTTCAAATCAATAACGCCGGGCGCCCGTGCTCCAGGCGTTGCCCCGCGCCAGCATCCGCGTTTGCGCATCGGCTACCTCTCCTCCGACCTGCAGGAGCACGCCGCAGCGTACCTGATCGCCGAAGTGCTCGAACTGCACGACCGGGAACGGTTCGAAGTGTTCGCCTATTCGCATGGTCCGGACGATCGTGGCGCGATGCGCCGGCGGCTGCGTGCGGCGTGCGAGCATTTCATCGACATCGCCTGGGAGCCGGACGACATTGCCGCCGAGCGCATACGGGGAGATGCGCTGGACATCCTGGTCGATCTCAAGGGCTATACCGCGGGTGACAGGCTGACCATCATGGCGCGCCGCCCCTGCGATGTGCAGGTCACCTGGCTGGGCTATCCGGGCACCACGGGCGCCACTTTCATCGATTACCTGATCGCCGATGCCTTCATCATTCCTCCGGAATGGGAGTCCGCGTACTCGGAGCGCATCGTGCGCCTGCCGCACTGCTACCAGCCGAACGACCGCAAGCGTACGGTTGCCGAGCCGCTGCGCCGCTCGGACTATGGCCTTCCGGAACGCGCGTTCGTGTTCTGCTGCTTCAACCAGACCTACAAGATCACGCCCGACGTCTTCGCGGTCTGGATGCAACTGCTGCGGAGTGTGCCCGACAGCGCGCTGTGGCTGATCGAGAGCAACCGCTGGGCGAAGCACCATCTGCTCGAAACCGCGCAGGCGCACGGCGTGGCCGCCGAACGACTGGTATTCGCGCCGCGCCTGCCCTATGCCCAGCATCTCGCCCGCTACGGTGTCGCGGATCTCGCACTCGACACGTTTCCCTACACTTCGCACACCACCCTCAGCGATGCGCTGTGGTGCGGATGCCCGACGGCAGGCCTGTGCGGGGAAACGTTCGCCTCACGCGTGTCCGGCAGCATCCTTACCGCGGCCGGCATGCCGGACCTGGTGACTTATACCCTCCCCGATTATGAGCGGCTTGCGTACCGGCTCGCTGCGGAGCCGGCATTGATGCGGGAAATCCGTGCCCGCGTCGCGCACGCGAGAGACGGTTCCCCGCTGTTCGATTCGACAACCTTCACCCGCGACCTCGAGCGCCTCTATTTCGGGCTTGTGAAGCAGGATTTGCCGCGAAGCGGATTGCCGATTGCGCCACCAGCGCGCTGAGCGGCACCGCCTCAATCCGCTCGGCGAGCGAGTACCGCCGCGACCCCGGATAGACGACGTAAAGGACCTCAAGCCGCAGGTCCTTCATCGCCGTGCGCATCGAAGGAACCAGCCGCGGCGCGTCCATGCGCTTGAACTCCACGCCGACCCGGCGGCCATCCTTGAGCATGAGCAGGTCGAGTTCCGCGCCGGCATGCGTGGCCCAGAAGTATGCTTCGTCGGGCGCGGCGATACGCAGCGTCTGCTCCAGCGCAAAGCCTTCCCAGGAAGCGCCGGATTTCGGATGAGTCAACAACCCGTCGGCGTCCGGGATGCCCAAGAGGTCGTGCAGGAGTCCGGTATCACGGAAATAAATCTTCGGCGCTTTGACCTGCCGCTTGCCGAGGTTCTCATGCCACGGCAACAACTGGCGCACCATGAAGGTTTGTGTCAGCCAATCCAGATAGCGCCGGACGGTGCTTTCGTTCACGCCCAGCGACCGCGCCGGCTCGGCCGCGTTCCACATCTGCCCGTGATAGTGCGCGAGCATGGTCCAGAAGCGCCGCATGGCGGCTGGGGCCGCCGCGATGCCGAGTTGCGGCAGATCGCGCTCGAGAAACAGGCGGATGAACGACTCCCGCCAGCGTCGGCTCTCCGCTTCAGAGGCGGCAAGATAGGATCGCGGAAAACCGCCACGAGACCATAACGTTCGCTCCGCCTTGATGCCGATTTCGTCGAGCGTGAAACCGCCGATCTCCAGCACCTCGACCCGGCCCGCCAGCGACTCGCTCGATTGCCGTAGCAGTGCCGGCGAGGCGCTGCCCAGCAGCAGGAACCTGGCTGGCGCCGCATCGCGATCCATAAGCACGCGCAACACCTTGAACAGTTCGGGCGTGCGCTGCACCTCGTCGATCACGACCAGGCCACGCAACCCCTCCAGCAGCGTCAGCGGCGCCTCGAACTGCACCTCGACCCGCGGGTCTTCCAGATCGAAGTAATTGGGCGAATCCGCGGGGACGAAGCTTCTCGCCAATGTGGTCTTGCCCACCTGCCGCGGGCCGACAAGAACGACCCCGGGGTTGCGGCGGATCGCTGCCGAGATAGCTTCCCGAAGGCGTGGGCGGCCGACCTGCATACCCTGCTTTACCTTGAAATTCCCGCTTTAAATACGGGATTTTCAATACTCTAGGGGTGGGCGCCAAGGTTGTCAACCCAATCACCCTTTAAAGTGAAGCGGCCTGACGTCCGACCGTAGGTCTGTGCGGGGAAACCTTCGCCTCACGCGTGTCCGGCAGCATCCTTACCGCGGCCGGCATGCCGGACCTCGTGACTTACGCGCTCGCCGACTATCGCTACTGTGTCATGGACAATCGGATTCCCTCCCCTTCCATCCCTCACTCCCGACCTCTCTCCCAAAGGGAGAGAGGAAGCTCGAGCCTCCCTTCTCGTTTCCCTCACTCCCGCCTCTCTCCCGAGGGGAGAGAGGGGACTCGAGCCTCCCTTCTCCCCTCGGGAGAAGGGTCGGGGATGAGGGATGGAAGGGTCGGGGATGAGGGACCGGGAGGCCCAGAGCTTGCCCCGGACTTGATCCGGGGGTGGGGATGGGTTTAGTGTGGCAGCCATTCTTAGCATTACCCCACCCCCTAACCTTCCCCCTGAGGGGGAAGGAATGTTTTTATCCGTGAACTTCATGACACAGTAGTACTATGAACAGCTCGCCTATCGGCTCGCCACGGAGCCCCCGTTGCTGCGGGAAATCCGTGCCCGCGTCGCGCACGCGAGAGACGGTTCCCCGCTGTTCGATTCGACAACCTTCACCCGCGACCTGGAGCAGATCTACGTCGGTCTGGCGGCCGCCAGCCGCCGGTAACAGCCCTGGTTTATTATCCGAACAGCTTGGCAAGGATGCCGGCTGAGAATGCCAAATTGAAACCAACCATCCATTTAAGCAACGTTATGTCGGCTTTGACTTCGGCGATTCTCAGGTCAAGATGGTCTCTTGTGATATCAAAGACATTGCTATTCATATCGTCTTTTTCTCTTAATGATCTTAACACAACCCGGTGTCGCCGCCAGGATGATGCAGCGGTTGCATCTGCACCGGTTGCATCTCAGCGCTATACTTCGACCGCAGGATGAGGAACAAACTATGAAAGTGCACTTCGACGAGAAATCTGACGCGCTTTACTTTCGCCTTGACGATTCAAAGATCATTGAATCCGAAGAAGTGAAACCGGGGGTTATTCTCGACTTCAACGCGAAGAAGCAAGTTGTGGGAGTGGAGATCCTGAACGTCAAAAAGCGCGTCCCAGAGGCCAGCCTCAAAGAGATGAAATTCGAGGTAGCCTAGGAGTTTGTCGGACTTGGCCCCGACAAGCTCCTAATGCAAAACCGCCCGCACGAAAAGGAAAGACAAAGCCAGTGAAAACCTCATTTTGAGCCTGATCGCGCACCCATTGGAGGGCATGAGCGGCATGAGGGCGCGCCCCATGCACCACTATTTTCGGTGCGCGCAACAAAGTCACGCCGTCTTAAAAAGCGATTGTCTCTCGCGGCTAGCGTGGTTGCCAGTCGTGTTTTTCGTTCGACCGCCCGCCAGTGTCACGGCGTAAACGTCGTGTTGGGTTCAGCCAATCGGGACCATAGCCGCGCGCTTGCCGTCGCTTCGATCGCCTCCGGTTGTGTCCCCGCGGCATCGATACGGAACAGAATTCCCAGCAGCACGGCGAGAAGGATAACGGTCACGCGAGGCGAACTACTGTTCGCGCGCTTACTCCAAGCATTCGAGAAAAATCCAGCACGGCAGGAGCGCGGCGAGTACCTGGTGTTCTTCCCGGTTGTCATCCGTGACGACCGCCGCGATCCAGCTTCAGTAACTCCTTTACCAACAAAAAAGCAATTACGCCACCATTCGCACACCACAGCGATCGAATTCGCCCGGTTCAGGACGGAAAACTCACGCAAATCTCACGCAGAAAAAACAGAAAGGACTTGAATCGATCAACTCAAGTCCTTGAATGTTTGGCGCGCCCGGCAGGATTTGAACCCACGACCCCCTGGTTCGTAGCCAGAACCTGTAATCTAAGGCGTTGATTTATCGATATCTTTAACCAGCCGACCGTTGCCCATTTTGCATAAGAGCGCTGGACAGCGCTCAACAGCACCGTTGCAAAAGCGTTGCAGGGATTTTTGGCTCGCGTCACTCACCGCGCAAAAAAATCTCGACCGTCGCGGTCGTCCACGTCGCGACACCGGAACCGAAGAAGTCCGCATCCTCTGTCCATACCGGACAATCGAATTGCAGCGCCCCTGCGACCGCCGGCCAGTCGGCCGGATCGCGCTGGCCGATGCGCGCTTTCGCCTCGGCCTCTGCTGCGGTGAGTTCTACCTGCGGGATGATCTGTACTGCTGCCATGATTCCATTCAGCGACTCCTGCCATATCTCCTCCCGGATACTGCGCTTCGACGTCAGTTCAGCAAGGTATTGCATCGCCTCCTCGACATTCGACTCGGCAACGAAGAACGCGGTCGAATCGCAATAGCGCTCGATCAGTTCGCGAACGCGAACCCCCAGCACCGCCCGGACGAGGATGTTGGCATCGATGACGATGCGCTTACTTTGCACGGCGCGCCTTGCGCCAGCGTTTGAAGTCGGCGACCGATTCCTCCTCTGTCACCCCGAGACGGGCGAGCTCGGCCTGCATGCGACGGCCGGCCTCCAGCAGCGCCTCCCGCTCGGCCTGGCCAGGGCGCTTGGGGACGGGAATATAAAATCCGATCGTCTGTCCATGGCGAGTCACCTCGATCGGGACGCTGGACTCCATGTAGGATGCGAGTTTGTCGCGAAGCTCGCGAATGCCGATGCGGACGCCCATGATTGCCTCCTGAAACGATCACAATTGAGTACACAATTGTGATCACAATATCCGATTTACATACCCGCGTCAAGCCTGAGTAGAGGAGAAGGACTTCCACCTCCAAGTAGGTGCGCCCTGCCGGGCGCACGAAAAAAAACGGGCGCCGCAGCGCCCGTTATTGCCGAATCCGGCGAGTGTATTACGTTTAAAACCGGTGCTTGATGAGAAACGCAATCCCGCTCTGGTTGTCGCCCCGAGCGGTCGGGTCAAGGTTAAGGTTACCTACTTCGTATGCGGCGTTGCGGTCGTTATCGGTCTTGTGGTAGCCGAATTTTAGTGACGTACGCTTGGAGAAGGCGTAGCTGTATGCAATCGCCCAATCATTGGCGCCGGTATCCGGGCCTGACGCGGCACCGCCACCGCCAGCCTCACCGATCCCAACGAGACTATTCCCCTTGGAATCGCCGGCATTGGTGTATGACGCTTGCAGGCTATGCGGTCCGGCAATGGCCCAGTTCACACCCACGGTCCAGGTCTTCTTCTTGAGTGTCCTGCCGGGCGCGGTCTCCCACTTCCGATCGAGGTAGGTGCCGCCGAGCTTCACTTTACCCGCGAAGGTGTAGGCCGCGGACAAGCCCCAGCCCTCGTCGTCAAAGTCTGCAACCGCTCCCAAGGCACCGAACTCGTTGTGTTTCTCATAGCCTGCACCGAGCGCCAGCGGGCCCGCGCTGTAGGTCGCGCCCAACGACCAGATGCGCGGCTTGGCATTGGTAGTACCATCGACTGCACCACTGTCCGCAGCCCGGTTGCCTGAAGAGAAGGCGCCGAGCACCTGGAAGCCGTTGAAATTCGGGCTCTCATAGTACGTTAAACCGGCCTCACGCCGTTTCCAACGTTGACGCACATTTCCGTCAGCAGACTGGGTCGCATCCGCACCACCGGAGCCCCCGAAGGCCACGAAGGAGATGCCCAACAAACCGGTTTCTTCCATACCGACCGAGCCCTGATTCAGGGCGCGCTTCATCGGCGTATCCCAGCGGCCGAAGTGCAGATTACCGAAGGCGCCCTTGAAGCCGATCGCGCTGTTGCGGGTGCACCAGCCCTCTTGGTCCATGGCGCGCACGTCGGCCGAGGTTTCGCACTGGAACCACGCCGACAGACCGCCGCCGAGTTTCTCTTCGCCTCTGAAGCCGATCGCGCTGCCGCCCGGAGTATCCGCGTAGTCTACATTCGGTCGGTTCCGGCCTTGGTCGCCAATCCCGTATTCATAGGTAATCGTTCCGTAAATCTGCACCGTGCTGGTTTGCGCCAGCGCCACGGCCGGGGCGCCGAGCGCGCCTGCTACCGCAATGGCAATCAGTTTCTTTTGCATCTGCATATCTCCTATATGTTTTTTGATCCCGACGCCCCAGCATTGCTTCCAGGACGCAACGCTCCCCAAGAAATGGAGGTTACGTGAAGTATGCCAAGTGCTCGCGGGATGACTCAACAAAAATATGACTCTTCGGAAAAAATAGGGCTATTGCTGTTGCACCGATGCAACAGCCGGCTTTGGCAGGCTGTCGGGGTTAGACGTCCGATACGCTGCTAAGGAGTTTGTCCGACCCAAGTCCGACAAACTCCTGGCGCGGCAGCGCGCGCCCTCCCCGCAGACTGTTGCACCGGAATGCGGCGTCCCGGGATGCGCCGGGAGGTGCAGATTCGGCTATAAAACAGCATACTATTCAGTCTGTTATAGTGCCATCGCATCCTGCGGCACTCCGGAATTAAGCTACCCCAGTACGTAAGGCAATGATGGATATTCATTGAATATATATTGACTACCCTTAGGATACCGTTTAGACTGCCGGATCGTAGCAAGAACAGGAGTAATGACCATGACCAAAGAAGTGCAAATGTCAATCAAGATGGAGCCGGAATTGCGCGATCAATTCATGTCGGTTGCCGCAGCCACTCACACCCCGGCCGCGCATATCGTGCGGCAGTTGATGCGCAACTTTATCGCGCGGCACGAAACGCCGAACGCGACCACTATTGCGGCGATGCAGGCCGCCGACAGGGGCGAAGGAACGCGGTTTGAATCGACCGACGCCTTGTTCAAGGATCTGGGAATCTGACGTGCGGAATCCGGTACCGGGCGGACAGTTCAAACGCGATGTGAAGTTGAACGCGAAGCGCGGCAAGGATATGTCCAAACTGCGTAAACTGGTGCTGTTGCTCATCGAAGGTAAGCCGTTGCCGGCGGAGTACAAAGATCACCCACTAAAAGGCGAATGGAAACACCATCGGGACAGTCACATGGAACCGGATTGGTTGCTGATCTACAAGATTGACGGCGACGATCTGCACCTTGTCCGTTACAGGAACCCACGCGGATATTTTCGGAACTTGAGGTGGTCAACAAGTTGATAGAGCAGGGGTTGCGGCAGCATCGTGCCGATCGCCTGGCAGAAGCAAAAAACCGTTACGAACAGGTGCTTGCCTTGGTGCCGCAGAATCCGGACGCGCGGCGCGTTCCCGGGTTAACCTGGATTATTCACATCCAATCCATCGAGCAAGACAGACTGTGTGGGAGCAGGCTTGTGGGAGGGGGCTTGCCCCCGATAATCGCCAGCCTGCCTGTGCGATGCCTGCCTGAGCGAGTACCTGTCTGCGTGCGTGCACGCACAGGCAGACGCTCGCAGTCAGGCACGCAGACAGGCAAGCGGGCTCCCACAACGGTAAACTTTCATCTGCTTATTGATCATTTCGAAACCGGATGACAAATCCGGATTCGCTCGACGCTCCCCTCGCCCCTCGGGAGAGCAACCGTGTTAGTTCCCGATGGTTTTGAGGTTAGGGTTCCAATTAGCATTGTTCTTCGTCATGGTGTTCAAGATTATGAGCATCTTTCGCATGCAGGCGACCATTGCGACTTTATGTGGCTTGCCACGCGCGGTGAGCCGCTCATAAAGGATGCGAATGACCGGATTGCAACGCTTTGCCGTCAGGGCAGCCATATACAGGGCCTCACGAACCTGCGCACGTCCGCCCCAGATCCGGCGCTGGCCTTTGAATTTGCCGCTGTCGCGATTGAAGGGAGCCACGCCAACCAACGCACAGATCTTTTGGCGATTGAGCTGGCCGAGCTCCGGCAAGCACGCCATTAACATCCGTGAATTGATCGGGCCAATGCCGGGCATGCTGCGGAATAGATCGTCCTTCGTTTTCCACGCCGGTGATGAACGCAACTTGGCCGTGAGATCGATGTCGCACTTACGAATCGCCTCATTCAGCCAGGCGATGTGGTCCTTAATCTGCGGCCGCAGCGCCGAAGACGCTTGCGCCACGCGATTAAGTTCTTGCGTGCGCATGCCCACCAATTGGCTACGCCGTGCAAGCAGGCCCTGCAGCGCTTTGGTGTCCTCGTCAGGCAACTGGCTGACTTGCGGGTCGATTGCGACACCAAACTCGGCAATCACCACGGCATCAATACGATCGGTCTTCGCCAGGCGGCCCTTAGCCTTCGCAAAGTCGCGTACTTGGCGTGGATTAACTACGGCCACGCGAAACAGCGCACCAGCAAGCGCCGTCGCCGCACCCGTCTCGTATCCGCCAGAGGCCTCTAACACCACGAGATCAGGTTTCACCTCACGCAACCACGTGATTAGCTGTGCGATGCCAGCATCGTCATTACCAACCTGCAGCGATGACTTAACCGGCACCGCCGCACAATCCAGCGTTGCTTTCGAAACATCGATTCCAACGACTTTGCGATTTCCCGTCATGATGAACTCCTCGTTCCCCGGCCTTGCAAATAATTCGAGCTCAAAACATCTTGGCTCAAGCAACCGTTCGGGTTTAGAAGAAAGCGGTCCAAGCGATCTAAGCTCTCCCACGGTCTTGCAGCACCCAGGGGTAAGACGATCTGCTTGGACCATCCGGTAAAACACCATGACAATACCTTATCCTTTGACATACAAGGGGTTGGGGGTGAGGGATCGAGCGACGTAACGAAGTTATGTAAAGCTCGATAGGAAACGTCTTGGCGAAAAAACCTCCCCCCCGCGAATGCCAGCCGTGCACGGCCTGCTGCGACGGCTGGCTGCAGATCCGCGTCAACGGCGTTCCCGTTTATCCCGGGCGCCCGTGTCCGCACAGCACGGGTTCGGGTTGCAATGACTACGAGCATCGCCCCGTCGATCCCTGCGTGCATTTCATTTGCGGCTGGCGGATGAACAACAGCCCGCTGCCGGACTGGATGAAGCCCAACAATTCAAAAGTGATCGTGCTGTTCAGCCAGCACACCTGGCGCGGATTGCCGGTGGATGTCGCCGTTCCGGTCGGGAAAAGAATCCCGCCGCGGGCGCTCAAATGGCTTCAGCAGTTCGCCGAAAATCACAACCGCATGCTCCTGTACTCGGAGCAGATCGTGGAAAACGGGGTTTACACGAAACAGCAGGCGGTCTCCGCCTTCGGCCCGCCTGAATTTCAGCAGGAGATGGCGGAACGGACTGAAAAGGGCGAGAAGCTTTTTTGAATCGGCTTCAGAACCAATCGTGGTAACATTCTTACCACGTTTTACTTGGGGCATCCAAGATGGGCGAAACTTCGACGATGTCGAGCAAGGGACAGGTGGTCGTTCCGAAGCGGGTGCGTGAAGCGCTACAGGCCAGCAGCGGCGCGCGCATCGGCTTTGAACTCAAAGGCAACAAGGCGGTGATGTTCGTCGTGCGCAAGAAGACCGCGAAGCCAGGGGACGGCTACGGTCTGCTCAAAGACAAGGGCAGGAAGGTGGCGCTGGAGGACTGGGACACCGCGCTCGGAGTGGCGCTGAGGCGCGAACATGCGCGCCGTTGATACCAACTAGATTTCGCCGACGCGCTGCACCTCGCCGCCAGCCACGGCTGCGAGGATCTGGTCACCTTTGACGGACGCCGGTTCAGCCGCCGCGCCAAACGCCTGGCGTTGAAGCCGCCGGTCACCGTTCCGGCAGCCTGACTTCCGAATCCTTGGACTTAGGCTCGGAAGCCGTAAAGCTGCGCCGGGTTGTCCGCAAGAATGCGGTTGCGCGTTGATTCAACCGGCGCCCAGTCAAGCATGAGATCGAGCAGCGCCGCGCGACCGGCCCAAAACAGAGCGTGATCAGCGGACGGGGATTAGCCGACCCTAGGCGGGAAGTTGTTCTCATCCTAGCAAGTGCCCCGGATAAAGGGACGTACACCGGACATCGACTCATCCAACGTGCCCGATACCAGACGCTCACATCAGCTGCCCGGAATGCGGCCGGCCTATCGTCTGCCGACCTCTTGGCGAGGCTCGCCAAGAAACCGGCTAGACCGTGTGATCGTGCGACGCGCGGTGCTGCTGCGGAAGGAAACGCATGGTTACGCGCCGTCGAATTGCGATCGCGCCTTGGGGCGGGGGCGACATCTCCATCCCTGACGGCGCAGGATTTGAACCTCCGACCGCCTGGACCCCATGGAGGCTGCTCAAATTCTTTTATGTCATTAATTTAATGTGGTTTTCTCTCGATCGTGACGGAATATGCACAGGAAGACGCCCCAGAAGCACCCTAGATTGTGACGGGAAACCGCCCAGATTCTTAGGCACGCTCCCCGCCGCGATCATTTACCAGCTCGTCACCGACACGTATCGCGGGCCAAATAAGCAATTCGCCACCCACAGGCAATACAGTAAAGTATCAATTTGTTTGGCATAGAAAATCGATCAGCTCGTCCATGCCCAATCAAAATCGACCGAAAAAAAATGAGGTGACGCTCGTTGTCGCAGAAACCTTGCAGAAGGCCATGGCGTGTCACCAAGCCGGCGATTTGGCGAATGCAGAGCATGGCTACCGGGCGATTCTCAGCACGCAGCCCGATTCCGTCGATGCGCTTCATTACCTCGGGCTGCTGGAAGCGCAGCGCGAACGTTACGTGGAAGCGCTTTCCCTGTTCGATCAGGCCCTCGATATCAAGCCGCAGTCGGTCGATGCGCTGGTGAATCGTGGCAACGTGCTGAGCGCGCTCGGTCGTCCTCGCGATGCGCTCGCCAGTTATGAGCGCGCGCTCGCCCTCGACCGCGATTCGGCGATGGCGCATTTCAATCGCGGCAACATATTTCGGGAACTGAACTGCTACGAAGAGGCGCTCGCCAGTTATGACATGGCGCTGGCAATCATGCCGGAAAATGTCGCTGTATTGTTCAATCGCAGCGATGTCTTGCAAAGACTTATGCGCTACGAAGAGGCGCTGGCTAGTTACGATCGATGCCTTATATTCGCGCCGGAAATTCCCGGAGCAATGTACAACCGCGGTGTGATCCTGCAACAACTGGGAAAGCACGAACAGGCGCTGGCGAGCTACGACAAGGCGCTGGAACTGGAACCGAACGACGCCGATGCGCTCAACAACCGCGGTAACGCACTGTTCGATCTGCATCGTTTCGACCAAGCGCTGGCGAGCTACGAACGCGCGCTCGCGGTCAAGCCCGACTTCGCGGAGGCACTGAACAATCGCGGAAATACTTTACGGGAATTGAACCGGCCAGAAGAGGCGCTGGCTAGTTGCAACCAAGCGCTCGCAATCAAGCCGGGGTTTGCCGAGGCGCATAACAACCTGGGCAACGTGCTACAGAATCTGGGGAGGCTGGATGAGGCGATCGCCAGTTTCCGCAGGGCATTGGCTCTAGAGCCAGCGTTTGCCGAGGCGCATAACAACTTGGGCAACGTCCTCCGGAACCAAGGCCGGCTCGCTGAGGCGGTAGCAAGTTATCGGCGGGCGGTGGAGCTCATGCCGACCTCTGTCGATGCCAATATCAATCTGTCGGTGGCGCTACATCACTTGGTGCCGCCGTGGCATGTGCCGATGATGAACGATACCCGCCGCAACGAAGCCTATGTCGAAGCGCTGGCAGCGGCCGTTACGGAAGAAACCACTGTTCTCGAGATCGGCACGGGATCCGGTCTGCTGGCCATGATTGCCGCCCGGCTCGGGGCGCGTCAAGTGGTGACTTGCGAGGCAGTATCATTGATCGCGGCAACCGCTCGCGACATCGTTGCAGCCAATGGCTGGGAGTCGTCGGTCAGCGTCATCTCCAAAATGTCCAAGGACGTCGTCATTGGCGTCGACCTGCACCAGCGTGCCAATCTGCTGGTATCGGAAATCCTTTCCAGCGAATTGTTGGGGGAAGGCGTCTTGGCCAGCATTGAAGACGCGAAGAGGCGGCTCCTGGAGCCCAATGCCAAAATCATACCTGCGACGGGTAGTGTCGTATTTGTGCTTCTCGGGGGTGAAGCAATAAAGAAAAACATGATGGTTGATGAGGTCCTGGGGTTCAACTTGAGCGGGTTCAATGCTATCGCTTCACGGAAGCGATATATCCACCGCCATGATCTCGATATCGGTTTATTGACGGATACGACTGAAGCGTTCGTATTTGATTTTGTCCGACGCGATTATTTTCCGGCCGAACGCAAAACGTTGCGCATACCGATAACGGTTTCCGGATGTTGTTATGGCGTAGCACAGTGGATACGTTTAAGGCTGGACGATAACGTCACATTTGAAAACCATCCCTCGACAAAGACGCCCGCGTCTTCGTGGCAGACATGCTTTTACCGCTTCCCCACTCCAATTCATGTCCATCCCGGTCAAACAGCGATAGTCTGCGCTGCACACAACCGGTCAGCCGTATGGTTTTTTTGGGAAGGGTTAGAGGGGTAAGGCATTTCTTCAGAATTCGAATGCCCCTGGCCGCGGTTTCCTTAAACTTCCATGTTGTCCGCATGCATGCGCCCGGCCCGCTTTGCAAGCGATTTCGGTTTCAGACAAGAACTTTCGCTTTTGGCCTATTCTGTTGAAAAACTCGCCGATCGCCCCGGCTCTACGTCATGCCGTTCGCGATACCAGGAAATTCCACGTCCAGGCGACGCAGGAACTTCAGAAACTCCTGGTTGCGATGGCGGGCGTAGCACTGACCAATGACTTTGCCTTGCAGCAGTTCCAGCGCGGCGAACAGGCACGTCGTGCCGTTGCGCTTGTAGTCGTGAGTCATGGTGCCCAGCCGCCCCTTCTTCAGAGGCAATCCGGGCTGGGTGCGATCCAGTGCCTGGATCTGGGTTTTTTCGTCTACGCACAGCACGATCGCCTGCTCGGGCGGATTCAGGCGGCGATACACAGCGGTGGCGTAGGGGTTACCTTGGCCGGTGAGATACCACGCAAGCGCGATTGACGCATCCAGAACAAACGCCATTACCAACGCACTTCGCGCAACAGATCGCGGATAGTGCGCTTAGGTTTGGCCACAGGCGCGCACATGGCTTTTAGCCATCTGGCCGCGGCCCGTTTGCGCGCTTGGGTGCTGATCGTGGGCGCAGGCCGCACCAGCGCCACGCCGGGCGCGACGAGTAACGAACTAATTTTTTGCGGAGCGTTCATATCCGGTCTTTCGCGATGGCTAACATTAAAATGATGGATACAGTCCGTCCGACAGGCTTGTCCAATATAGCCGGTAACGAACTGACTGTCAGCGACATCGCGCTCGGCAACGCGATTAACCGCTGGTTCGCGCTTAAGACCGGGCGTCCGGAACTGCCCAACTTGCGCGCCTGGTACGAGCGGCTCTGCGAGCGCCCCGCCTACCGCAAGGTCATCATGGGCCAACGAGAAAAACTGCCGATACACACGGATGCACGCCGATCAAGACCACGAGCGTGAACGGTGATGAGTAATCGGGCAAAGCCAGTAGGCTACTCGGTGTGGCAGTCGCGAAGGCGCTTCCGACCTACTCCAGCACCGCAGCAAGCGGCGCCGCCCACAGCCGATCGGCGAGCTTGACGATTTCGGTCCCGCCGTAGGCGAGGAATGCGGCGCGGCAACGCGGGGTCTGGGCGAGGAACGCACGCAGGCCGGCGAGGTCGCGATCGTCCCACCGTGCGGCCGCCTTGATCTCGACCGCAAGGCAGTCACGCCCCGATTCGATCACGAAATCCACCTCGTGACGGCCTTGAACGTGCCAGTAGCCTAGCCTGGCCTCGGGCCAGTCGGAGTCCAGAATTGCGGCGAGGTTCTGTGCGACGTAGGTTTCGAGGAGTGCACCGGACATGGGATCGCCCGTCTTCAGGCGCGACTCGTCGAGGCCCGCGAGGTGGGTCGCGAGCCCGGAGTCGGCGATGTAGAGTTTGGGCGACTTGATCAACCGGCTCGCGCGATTCGCAAGAAAAGGAGCGAGCCGCCGCACCACGAAGGACGCCTCGAGCAGGCTGAGATAGCGCGCCGTCGTCGCTGCGTTCATCTTGGCGTCCCGGCCGAGGTCGCTCACACTGAGGATCTGCGCCGTCCGCAGCGCGGCGAGCACGAGCAGGTTACGAAAGGGCACCAGGTCGCCGATGCGGGCGAGTTCGCGCACGTCGCGCTCGAGGTACGTCTGCTCGTAGCCCTTCAACCATAGCGCCGGGTGCCGGGTTTCGGCGAGGCATACCGGCGGCAGCCCTCCCTCGACGATCGCTCGCGGCTTGATGCCACCCGTCGCGAACCGCCGCGGCGGTTCCCCGGCATCGAACGCGCGCCGGACGAACGGCGACGCCGCGAGCCGCCCTTCGATCTCGCGCCTGGTGAACGGATGCAGGGTCAGATAAAGCGCCCGGCCCGCGAGGCTTTCGGTAATCCCCTTGAGCAGCGCGAAATTGGCGGAGCCCGAGAGCAGAAACCGGCCCGGCCGCCGCGCACGGTCCACTTCCCGCTTGATGGCGACGAGCAGATCGGGGCATTTCTGCGCCTCGTCCACGGTGAGCGGGGACTCCGAGCGCACGAACGCCTGCGGGTCGGAGCGTGCGGCGGCGAGCTGCGCCGGGTCGTCCAGCGTCAGATAACGGCGGCCGGCCAGGCCCTTCTCGTGCTGCAGGAAAGTGCTCTTGCCGGACTGGCGCAGCCCGGTCACGACGACGACCGGCATCTCGGCCAGCGCGGCGCGCACCAGGCGGCCAAGCGCTCTGGGACGGTATGCTGTCATAATGCCATTCTTCATAGGGGCATTATGCCACAACGCGGTGCCCGCCAGTGCCGTTGCTAAATCGCAACCTTCCACCGGCAATCACCGGCCGCGACGAACGCCTGGCGTTGAAGCCGCCGGTCACCGTTCCGGCAGCCTGACTTCCGAATCCTTGGACTTAGGCTCGGAAGCCGTAAAGCTGCGCCGGGTTGTCCAGCGTCAGATAACGGCGGCCGGCCAGGCCCTTCTCGTGCTGCAGGAAAGTGCTCTTGCCGGACTGGCGCAGCCCGGTCACGACGACGACCGGCATCTCGGCCAGCGCGGCGCGCACCAGGCGGCCAAGCGCTCTGGGACGGTATGCTGTCATAATGCCATTCTTCATAGGGGCATTATGCCACAACGCGGTGCCCGCCAGTGCCGTTGCTAAATCGCAACCTTCCACCGGCAATCACCGGCCGCGACGAACGCCTGGCGTTGAAGCCGCCGGTCACCGTTCCGGCAGCCTGACTTCCGAATCCTTGGACTTAGGCTCGGAAGCCGTAAAGCTGCGCCGGGTTGTCCGCAAGAATGCCGGTTGCGCATTGATTCAACCGGCGCCCAGTCAAGCATGAGATCGAGCAGCGCCGCACGACCGGCCCAAAACAGAGCGTGATCAGCGGACGGTGATTAGCCGGCTGGGAACACAAAGTCCGCTCACCGCTCACCTCTCAGATGCCCAGTGCTTTCATCTGCTTCTCGGGATAGCGCGTGCCGGCGGTGACGCCGAGGGGAAATGCCTGCCTGAGCTTCGCGATGTCGTCGGCGCTGAGCTTCACGTCCAGCGCGGCGCAATTCTGTTCCAGGTACTGGCGGCGCTTGGTGCCGGGAATCGGCACGATATCCACGCCCTGCGCCAGCAGCCACGCGATCGCGATCTGCGCCGGAGTGCATTTCTTCGCCGCAGCGATATCCTCGATCGGTTTCAGCAGTTCGGCGTTGCGCTTGATATTCTCGGGGTCGAAGCGCGGATGATCGCGCCGGCGGTCCTTCGGCAGCAGCGCATCGAGCGTCTTGATGGTCGCGGTCAGGAAACCGCGTCCGAGCGGCGCATAAGCCATGTAGCCGATGCCGTGTTCGCGGCAAGCCGGCAGCACATCCTTCTCGACGTCGCGGCTCCACAACGAATACTCGGTTTCGACCGCCACGATGGGATGCACTTCGTGCGCACGGCGTATCGTATCCGGCCCCGCTTCCGACAGCGCCAGATAACGCACCTTGCCCTGTTCGACGAGCCGCTTCATGGCACCCACCGTCTCCTCGATCGGCACCTTCGGATCGACGCGGTGCAGGCCGTAGATGTCGATCATGTCGACGCCGAGCCGCTTGAGGCTCCTGTTGCACGCCAGCGGCACATAACCGGGGTGACCGCCGGAGAGTCCCTCGGGCACGCCGCCGCCCAGAGACACGTTGCCGAACTTGGTGGCGATCAGCACCTTGTCGCGCCTGCCTTTGATCGCCTTGGCGACCAGCTCCTCGTTGACGCCGCTGCCGTAGGCATCGGAAGTCACCAGCAGATCGACGCCAAGATCGACCGCCCGATGGATGGTCGCGATCGATTCCTCGTCGTTGGGCTCGCCGTAGCTGATCGACATGCCCATGCATCCGAGTCCGACTGCCGAAACTTCAGGTCCGTTCCTGCCGAGCTTGCGTTTTTGCATCCGCTTCTCCCTAACATTCGAGTGGATAGATTTCGTGGCAAAAAAACCTCACACCGCCAAGGCGCCAAGACGCCAAGGAGAGTTCAAAGCAAATCAACAGCCGAAACGTTAAGAAAAGCCAAAGCTATCCGGCCCGCGTGGAAAGCACCACGCGCTTGACCCCGTCCCTCAGTAGGCCTTCGTGGAAGTTTATCAGCAAGCCGAGGCGGCATCCCGTAGCCTTCAGGTAGGAAAGCACTTGAGCCTGATGAACCGGCAGCAGTTTTTCGACCGCCTTGAGCTCAACGATCAGCGAACATTCGATGACAAAGTCCGTTCTGCCTTCGCCGATCTGGCGTCCCTTGTATGACACGCCGATCATTTTCTGGCGCTCAAACGGTATACCGCGCAACTCCAATTCCATTGCAAGCGCTTCCTCATAAACACTCTCGAGAAAGCCCGGACCGAGGATCCGATGAACCTCCAACGCCGCACCAATTACGGCGCTCGCAGTCGCGTCAAGCTTTCGCGAAGGCTCCAACATCAACCTCTCCCTGTTTACCGTGCTAACGAACCACTCAGAGAGGCGGTTGACTCAAATTCGAGTCGTGGATTTCTCCCGGGACGTTCTTTATGTCATTTTTCCTTGGCGTCTTGGCGTCTTGGCGGTTCCATCGCCTTTTCCACATTTGCCCTTGCCCTGATATTCTTGGCGGTCTTCCTATTCCCGATTCACCGTTCACCTTACCTGGCATAGGTGATCGTCAGATCACCGACACCATCGACATGCCCTTCGAGCTTGTCGCCGCGCTGCACCGGGCCCACGCCCGCCGGCGTGCCCGACATGATGAGATCCCCCGGGCGCAGCGTGACGAGCCGGGAGAGATAAGCGATCGTCTCCGGTACGTTCCAGATCATCTCGGCAAGATCGCCCTTTTGCTTCACCGCGCCGTTGACCTTGAGCCAGATCGCCCCTTTGGCCGGATGCCCCGCCATGGACACCGGTTTTAGCAGCGTGCACGGGGCGGAGTTGTCGAACGCCTTGCCCATCTCCCACGGCCGGCCCATTTTTTTGGCCTCGCCCTGGATGTCGCGCCGCGTCATGTCGAGCCCCACGCCGTAACCGAAAATGCGATCGAGGGCTTTGTCTTCCGGAATGTCGGCTCCGCCCTTGCCGATCGCCACCACCATCTCGATCTCGTGATGGAGATCCTGCGTCGCCCGGGGGAAGGGAATGGTCGCGCCGTTCTGCACGACGGCGTCGGCGGGTTTCATGAAGAAAAAGGGTGGTTCGCGGTCCGGATCGTGTCCCATCTCGCGCGCGTGCTCGGCGTAGTTGCGGCCCACGCAGTAGATGCGGCCGACCGGAAAAACCTTGTTGCTCTCGGCAACCGGCAGCACCGGCGTCGCGGGAAAATCAATGGCGTAGTTCATCGGCGGTTTCCTGGATGTGAGGTCTTTCTGATTGCAAGTCGGGGATGGTTCGGTTTGAGGCGCCTTGTTGCCGGGAAAGCCGCAGCCGGCGTGGAACCAGAAGGAGCGAATTATCGGGGAAGGGGCGGCGGGGCGTCAATTTTCGCTGCTCGCTCCCCCGTTTTCCCGGTGTATACTCGCCGCTCAATCGACCATCGGCGCCATAGGGAGAGATATGAAAATCAAGTCGATCAAGGCCACCATCCACCAGGTTCACGCCCGGGTGCCGCTGCTCAAACACCCGCTCCAGCGCAAGATCGTGTTTTGCGAGGTCGAAACCGACGACGGACATAAAGGCTGCGGACTCACCGGCGGCGCGTACCTGCCGCTCGCAATCACCACCGCGCTCAACAAGGAGTTCCTGCAGGTGGTCAAGGACATGGACCCGCGCGACACGGAAGCGATCCACGAAAAAGTGTGGTGGAAAATGAATCAGCGCTCGATGACCGGCGTGATCTCGAGCGCGCTTTCCTGCGTCGACATCGCGTGCTGGGACATTCACGGCAAGGTGACCGGCCGCACCGTGGCGCAACTTCTGGGCGGCGCTCGCGATTGGGCGCCCACCTACTGCACCTTCGGTTTTCCCGAATACGACCGCGAACAACTGGTGCAGGCCGCGAAAGACCGCCTGGCGGAGGGGCACCGGCGGCTGAAACTGGTGGTCGCCGTGGACAAGGGCGGCTGGATGGAGGACGCGAGGCGCGTCAGGCTGGTGCGCGACGCGGTCGGCCCCGACATCGAGATCATGATCGACGCCAACTACAAATTCCAGCCGGTGGAAGCAAAGCTGCTGTGCCGCGAAATCGAGGACTGCAACCTCACCTGGTTCGAGGAGCCGCTCTACGCCAACGACGCACGGGCGATGGCGGATCTGCGCCGCTCGACGCGCATCCCGCTCGCGGCGGGCCAGATGGAAGGCCACCGCTGGCGCCTGCGCGAACTGATCGACCGCCAGGCGGTGGACATCATTCAGCCCAACTGCTGTTACAACGGCGGCTACACGGAGACGCAGAAAGTCGCCCACATGGCGCAGATGTACAACCTGCCGATTGCCAACGGCGGCGGCTGGCCGCTGTTCAACATGCACTCGATGGCGGGGCTGATGAACGGCTGGCGCGTCGAATTCCACCTCGACATGCAGGACATAGGCGAA
>Ga0156176_1117_pt1 | contig 22109 bp, 21 predicted proteins | sample RifCSPlowO2_12_FD_107829 | JGI IMG/M metagenome (GOLD analysis project Ga0156176, IMG submission 107829) | Betaproteobacteria bacterium RIFCSPLOWO2_12_FULL_62_58
GATGAGCTTTTTTGTTCCTCCGGGGTTGGGGTCCAGAGCCAGTGCTGCGTAGAGCGGGGCGAGTTCGGGTTCGGGCAGGGAGGCTTTGCGCACGTTGAGAGTACGGCCCTCACGGGTCTTGAAACTGCTGGTGACTCCTCCCACAACAACAGCAGCGTTACGCCCTTGCGGTTTAGCTCCTGGTGGATGTGGCCCCAGACCGGCTCCACATAGGGCGTTACGCTCGGCGAGCGCGGCAGCAGGCAGGCAAGCAGCTGGCGCTCATCCCACTCGCGCACCGTCTCCCAGTCCAGGCTGGCGGCCGCGGCCAGCCCGACGTACTTCGTCACTGCACCCTTGGATACCGCCAGTGCGGCGGCGATTTGCTCGTGGGAGAGCTTGCCCTCCCATTTCAGTCGAATCACGTCCTTGATCATGCGTAAAGTCACTCTTCGGTTCGCCACTGTGTCTCCCGGGGAAAAATTGCCGAGAGTACAGCGCTTGAGTTTGATCTTTACGCAACACCGACCCACCCGCCGACGCCCACATTCGGGCCTCGCAACCGGCGGTCACGTTCCGCCGGAATCGCCGGTCACGTTCCCGAAATGCCCGGTCACATTGCCGAAACGGCCGGTCACGATGGGCCGAAATACCCAATAGCCCTGAGCCTTGATCCAAGTGAGGTTCTCCTCGATGCGCGGGCACAGCGAAGGCCAGTCCTCTTGGGCTACCGCAAAGTGCCGGCCCAGATTCAGCAGCGTGACTTGGCGCACTCTGTCCGCGACGAGTTCGGTGCGCACCAAGCGGTGAGTGAAGTAGGACTCCCCGGTCGAGTTGCTGCGGGTGGACACGCGCCGTATGTACATGCTCGCCAGAGCATAGGCCGCAAATCCGGGCGCGGCTGCACCACTGCAAAATATTATGGCACTACAACACGATTTGCCGAACCACGTGCAAAGGAATCCGGCACTTACGTCCGGCCACCTGGGTTTTTGGGGCGAATCATGTTAAAGATAGGCTAAGCCCCGCCGGGCATTTTGCACTCGTCCGGAAGGCTCATCATCATGAGCTCCCGCATCTCGAGGTACTCGTTGCTAGGCGGAAGGCCACGAAGGACTTGGAGTTGGTTCCAGCAGATACCGAGAACTTGATCTGTTACGAACAAGTTCTCTCGATCGGTCACAAACGCGAGATGGCTCCAGACCAGTCGATCTAGGCGAATAATGCCGGGGGTCTTGATCGTTAATCCAGATGGCGGCACGAAGACAACAATGTGGCTTTCTTGGCCCTTGCGTCCACATCGAGCGCGGGAAGCAACTTGAGCAGGCTGTCGAGACCATGCAGCGTCTGGTCCTCAATCGGCTCGGCGGAAGTTTTGCTTTCGCAGCCCGCCGCGGTACGCATTTCACGGAGTTGCTCCGACGTGAAGGCAGACCCGACTGCGACCGGTTGCAGGTACCGGGTCATCCCGCAAGCCTCGAGCAATTCGCGAACGTCTTCGCCGCGAAGGCATGGGTAAGCGTCATCCACGAGGAGCACGCCCGCAACTCCCTCAAATAGTTCCTTGAGGCGTTCGGTGGCGAGGTACAGCCCACTCGGCTTCGATACCTGCTTGGACCCGTCAGCCGCGTTTACTGTCATAACGAACGCAGTCTCGCGCAGCGCCGCAAGCAGTCTCTCGCGCTGCCCCTTTGAATCAGTGGCGAACGCGGCAAGGATGCGGTGGATATCAGCCTCGTAGGTCGTGTCGCCGATTTTGACGTCTTCCTTGCGGTACTTCGGCAGTACGTTCCAGACGACGTCATCCACTAGGTCCGGTTCGGTCAGCCCGAGTGCGCGCAAAAAAACCCGCGCGGCCTCGGTGCTGCACACAGCCGCGCGAACGGTGGGAAACCCTGTCTCGATAGCCCCGGGCAGGAAGGCCTGCGGTTGGCCATTTGCGTGCGTTCGGACGTGCTTGCCATCAACAAGCCGGATCAATGCCAAGGTCGCCGCCCGCGGCCGCAACGCCGGCTGGCCGCTCAGGAACTCGTACAGCCTACGAACCCACTCGTCGGACTGAGCCTCCAGAAACGCGGCGTCGAGTTTCGGCAGGATCACCTCGGGCGTGACTTCGACGATATCGAGCTCGCGCATTAGGTACTGCCGCAGCTCGGGGGTGCGGTCCTGCGAGATGTCGCCACTGAGCCACGCCAGGTCCCCGTCGCCGCCGAACAACACGGCCAACTGCTTCGCGTCGAACAGCTCGCGCAGCTCCTGCGTGCGCGCCAGCCTAGCCCTTACGGCGGCCGCGTGGCCGCCGCCGGCGCGCGGCAGAAGCGGCTCGGAGACGAGCGCGCGTTTCGCGGCGTCGAATACCGGTGCGAACATCGAGCCTTCGCCGAACTTCGCGTGGTCGAGCGGCAGGCAGCGCAGCACGCCGGTGTCTAAGAAATCGTGATCACGCAGCCAACGCAGCGCGTCGGCATACGCGAATCCTTGCGCTTGAGGCTTTCGCATTAGCATGTGAAGACGAAACAGATCGCAAGCTGCTTTCTCACGATCTTGACGGCTATTCACCTTTCTGGGACCCGCAAAAGGCCATTCCGGAAGCGCGTGTACGCCGCGCCGCTAATTTGCTCAACATGTCGGCGGAGCAGGTTCGCCGCCGGTATTTGGCGCTTGCGAATCGATTTCCATTAAAGATCTATTGGGCATAGTAAGGTCAGAAGAACTATGTCATGTCCGAACGACAAGAGGGCGACTGAATGCAAAATATTGCGCGAGCGGCGATGCCAAGGGGATGCAGTCGTCATTGATTTCGTGGAGTTGACTGGTCTGGCCGATAGTGTGAATTCCAGCTAAGCCCGTAACCGGTCGGTCGCAAAATCCCGCTTTTTTTAAGGTCCGCTTTCAGCGAGTATGGGCAATCGCCGCTCCCGGCCAAGAGGGGTCACTGACGACGCATAAATTCCCCACCTCTGAGCGTCGGCTCCAGGCCGGACAGCGGTCATCCACACCTGCGCGACTGACTCGTGCGTGGTTGACCGCCCGCCAACCGTTACATCAGCGCCAGCGCGTGGCATCCTACGGCGATATTCCCTTCGTGATCCAGCCCGGCGCATCCGCCACATTCATTTGACCGCCACGCTCTGGGTCTCTCTGGGTCGCAGGCCGTGCTTGGCAGGCGATTCGGGAGGCTTTTCTGCAAATCGTGCTGCACGCTGACGCGAAATCGGGGATTGACTACAGCACCCAGCGTCAGCGATACTCCCGGAAGGCTCTTTGGATTTTCTATCCTTCAAACTGCTAATTTTACGAAAAAATGCCAGAATGCCCCACTGCTTGCGGTGGGGATGAATGGCATTTTTTCGTAAGACTAAAGGAGTAGCGTATATGCGTGCACTGGTAACTGGCGCAAGTCACGGCGGCATCGGTGGCGCAATTTGCATTAAGCTCGCAAAGGATGCGCTTGCGCGTGGCGAACCAGCGAAAATCGCCATGTGCGCTACCGGCAAGAATCCGCGCTTGAAGGACTTGGTGGCGGAGATGAAGGATATCGGCGCCGAAACGACTACGCTATTTGGCGACCTCTCTGACAAGGCCGTCCCTGAGAGGATAGTGACTGAGGCCGTCGGGTTCTGCGGCGGTCTGGATGCTCTCGTCTCTAACGCTGGTTTTGCGCGCCCCGGTCTGTTGGCTCAATATTCGGTTGAAGACTGGGATGTGCTATTCGCAATACATACCCGCGCCGCTTTTCTGCTGGCTAAAGCTGCATATCCCCATTTGAAAGCCTCACGGGGTGCGATGGTGGCGACCGGCTCGATCACAGGCTCGTTCCCGCACGCGGGCTACGGCGCTTACGCGCCTGCGAAAGCCGCGCTTATCATTTTGTTCCAGACCCTCGCAATGGAATGGGCCAAGGATGGGATACGCGTAAACGTCGTTTCGCCAGGTCCGATCGTCACGCCGATGACAGCATTTTATTATGCAGATCCCGATGTCGTGAGGATACGTCGAGAAGTAATTCCGCTCGGAAGGCCTGGTAAGCCGGAAGAGGTGGCTGCTCTGACAGCATTTCTTTTGGGTCCCGAGGCTAGCTTCATTACGGGAGAGAACATTCTGATCGATGGCGGAATTGGCCGGTCCAGCCTGAATCGGCTCGTTAGACCGCGGTCCGACCCGGGCAGCAGCATGCCGGCGAAAGGCGATTTGCCGAGCTAGGTTGGCTTTTGTCTATCCCGAGATCTTGGAATTGCGCTAGTTGCAAATTTCAAGGTTAGCGAGCCTGACGCCCTTGCCGAGCACCTCAGCCCAAGGTGCGTTCCAGACGAGTTTTATGCCGGTTATTTGAATCCGGTCTACTGTAGTGGGAGAAATAATATGGGTGCGAAGACGACCAAGGAGATCGCGGAATTTGTCTGCAAGACCGGCTACCAAGACCTCCCCTCCGAGGTCGTCGCCTACAGTAGGGTTCTGGCCTTAAGCCACTTAGGCATGAACATCGCCGGATCGACCATGGATTGCGGCCGCATGGTCACCGACTATATCAAGGCAAAAGGCGGGCGTCCGGACGCCGGAGTGTTCGGGGCAGGATTTCGTACTTGCGTAGACTACGCGGCGCTCGCCAATGGCAACGCGGCGCACACGACAGAGTTGGAAGACGATAGCTTTCCCGATGGTCTGTACTCGTGTGGCCACTGGCCCACGGTCTTTGCCATGGGCGAAAAGCTCAAGCTCCCGGGCACGGACATGATAGTCGCTCTCGCGACAGGATATGAAGTAGCGGCCCAACTGAGCCTGGCTTTCCAGTCCGGCCTGCACAAGGGAAGGGCAAACTTCGCCGGTTTATCCGCTATCGGTAATGCGGCGACGGCGGCCAAGATGCTTCGTCTAAACGTGGAACAGACTATATGCGCACTGAGCCTCGCGGCCTCGCAGGCTGCCGGAATCACCAGACAGGTGGGGACCGGCGCTCACTTTGTCGAGGCCGGCTTTACGGCAAGGAATGGCATCTGTGCCGCGGAACTGGCCGCACTCGGGTACACGGGAAGCTCGACCATCTTTGAAGGGCCGTCCGGATTCGGCGATATATGGTCAGACTGCCCTGAATTCGAATTGCCGTTGGACCGATGTGATCATCTGATGCAGGTGGGTATCAAGAAATATTCCTGCTGCTACTGCACGCAACGGCATATCGATGGAATGCTAGACCTCATCGCCGAGCGCCATATCGCGTGGGACGACGTCGCCAGCATCGACCACGCCATCAACTCCTCGACCGCGCTCCTTTTGAAATATTCCCAGCCGGAAAACGCAGAAGAAGCACGTTTCAGCCTGGCGCATTGCACCGTAGCCTGCTTCTTTGACGACAACGTATTCCTCGCCCAATTCACGGACGAAAAGGCAAGGGATCCGCGCTGGCACAAAGCGCGCGAGAAGGTAACGGTGACCGTGCACCCGGAATGGCCGGAGGGCCTCTTCAGTTTCGATAGCACTGTGACTATCAAAATGAAGGACGGCAATACCTACACGAAGCTCTGCCACAGTGCGAGGGGCGACCCCGACCAGCGTTTGGATACCGACGCTGTGATGAAGAAGTACCTGGACAGCATGGACTACGCCGGCACGTTTTCGCGTGCGCGCGCCGAGCAGATCGCCGAGATGGCCTTGGGGCTGGACAAAGTGCAGGACGTTTCGGAACTCTCGGCCTTGCTCACGTTTCCAGATAAGGGGTAGGAGTCGGTCGCGGCTAGGATGAGGGGTGCTCTTGCAATTTCTGTCGCGCAAGCCGGACAGAGCGAACTGGGGTGCGGGCTTCGCGCCGGAACGCTTGAACACCTTTGCGAATCGCTCATAGTCGCTGCGGATGAGTGCAGCGAATTCTTCCACCGTGCTTTCCTTCGGGGTGAGACCGCCGCTCGTCAAGCGGTCCCTCACCTCCGGTGCGGCAAGCGCGCGGTTGATCTCAACGTTTAGCTTGGTAATAATGTCGCTCGGCGTGCCAGCAGGGGCGAGGATGCCGAACCATTGGACCATCTGAAGCCCGGGTATACCGGCCTCCACCGCGCTTGGAACGTTAGGCAGTGCCGACGTGCGCTCCGGGCCGAGGATCACTATGATTTTGACTTTGCCTGACCTGTGAAAGGGTATGGCTGCGGCGTTACTCATGACGGCGAGATCAAGATAGCCTCCAATTACATCGGTCGCTGCCTGGGTACCTATCGCTACCTCAACGAGGTGCCCCTGCGCGATAGCAACGATGCCCTCCTGGTCAACTGGTGCGAACTGATCACCACCCGCGAAGACGGTAGCGTGCAATACCGCAATGCCTGGGCGAGTTCCCATCGCATCGACGGGCACAATGTCGAGCTATTGGTCAAAGCCGGTCGCGCCCGCTGGAAAATCGAGAACGAGGGCAACAACACCCTCAAGACCAAAGGCTATCATTTCGAGCATAACTTCGGTCACGGCAAACAGCACCTGGCCAACCTGCTCGCCACCATGATCCTGCTGGCCTTTCTGATGCACACCTGCTTCGACTGGCTCGATGAGCGCTGCCGTGCGGTGCGCAGCACGCTACCGTCGCGCCCGACCTTCTTCGAGCATGTGCGCACTCTGCTTTATGATTTGCCCTTCGATAGTTGGGATCATCTGCTGAGCTTCATGCTCAGAAAAGTCGACGCCCCCGATACCGGATAGCCCAGCGCCGGGTCATCCAGCGAGCCGTCAACCTATGAGGTAAATCACTTCACTACGAGTGCAGGTCTTAAATTGAGAATTGCGGCAAAGCCAGCCTGCGGCAGCGCGACTTACCGGCTCATGTGGTGGTCTACTACGCCAACGCCTTGGCGCTGTTCATGCACTCGTCCTACCGCGAAGTGTTGCGCTGCCTGCTCGAAGGCGTGCAGTGGCTGATGGATCCGTCGGTCGCACTCAAGGTGGCCGGCAACTCGGGGATCTCGCAGGCGCGCACGCGCCTGGGGTGGGAACAGCTGCGGCAACTGCATGACGAAGTGGTTAAGCCGATTGCCGTGACGGCCACCAAAGGTGCTTGGTATCGCACCTGGCGCTTGGTGAGCCTGGACGGCAGCACTTTGAATGTGGCTGACGAGAAGGCCAATGAAAAAGCCTTTGGGCGGCCCGGAGCAAGCCGCGGCAGCAGTGCTTTCCCCCAGTTGCGTTTCGTGAGTCTGGTGGAAAGCGGCGCGCACGTGTTGTTTGGCACGCGCATGGGTGCCTATGCCACCGGCGAGAACACCTTGGCCAAACCCGTTCTGGGAGCATTGTGCAAGGGGATGTTGTGCCTGGCCGACCGCGGGTTCTTCGGCTTTCAGATGTGGCAGCAGGGGCTCGCCACCGGGGCGCAGCTGCTCTGGAGAGTCAAGAAGAATCTGCGCCTGCCCTGTGAGAAACGGCTGGCCGATGGTTCCTATCTGAGCCATGTCTATGCCTCCGAAAAAGATCGACGCCGCCACCGCCACGGGATTACCGTGCGGGTGATCGAGTACCGTCTGGACGGGGTCGCAGGCGCCGAGCCGGTCTACCGCTTGGTCACCAGCATTCTGGATGCGCAACAAGCCCCCGCCGAGGAATTGGCCGCGCTCTACCACGAGCGCTGGGAGATTGAAACGGCGCTCGACGAACTCAAGACACATCTGCGTGGGGCCAGGATCGTTTTGCGTAGCAAGACCCCTGACTTGGTGCGCCAGGAGTTCTACGGACTGCTGATGGCCCACTTCGCGGTGCGGGCGCTGATGCACGAGGCGGCTTTGCAGGCAGACGAGGATCCCGACCGACTATCGTTTCTGCATGCCGTGCGCGTGGTGCGACGCGAACTGCCTACCTTCCACGCTATTCCCCCCTCAGGAGCGCAAAGCGTTTCATGAGCGAGTGTTCGAGGAGATTCTGCAGGAGCGGGTCGCCCCCCGCCGCCGGTTGACCTCGTAAAGGCAATCCGAATACTTAAGTGAAGAGTATTGGTGTTAGCCTTGGTCGATCAATTCCGTGGCGCCTTGGCAGACGTTCCACGATGGCAACCAAGCGCTGTGCCGCCCGTCGCCCCCGGCGACAATCACGATGAACCGCTCCGGTTCTGCGACTATCGGGACCAGCACATCAGGGTCGTTAACGTCAATCCACGCAGGCCAGTCGCCACCTTCTCCGGCATAGATGCGCCCCTGCAGGTCGCGCATGGGCAGTCGAACATGCTCAAAAAGGTAGCGCTTCACATCCTGCTTGGAGAACCCTGCCCGCGCGATCTCGACGGCGTGCTCCGGACCCAGCACAACGACAACGGGAACCTTGTTCCGCAGCCCTTGGCTGTAGATCGGGGAGCCGAACACCCGCATGGCGCTGGCAATCGTCTCCAAGATGCCGATTCCCGCAGTCTGCGTGCCCTCGCATACGGGGTAGAGGCAACGAACGGCCGTCACGGTCACGGTACTCGCTTCGAGAGGGTAGCCGGACTCTACACGTAGTGGTTCCCAGGGTGAGCGGCCCTCGTTCTCCGCGAAGCAGAACGTGATCTTACCCGGCCACGCTTGTGTCGACTTTTCCACGCCACCCGGTTTCGCTCCACCCAGGTTGCGCATCGTCAACCGAAGCGCTCGGCCGATCGTCGCGTTTGCCCTGAAACCGCCGCCAAAACACCCGGTACCGCTGTTGATCTCAAGCTTGGCAGCGATCGGCCCGCTCACGATGATCACCGGCGCCGCGCCTCCCGTCGTGCACGATGTGGAGCCCACGTGGAACTGCTCTTGCAGCACCGCCTTGACGCTCGCCAGGACCACCGGGAAATACTCCGGATAGCACCCGGCCATCACGGCATTGGCCGCTACCTTCTCCACGGTGACCACACCCTTCAGCGGCTGCATCAGACCCAGAATCTCCTCGGGCCGACGCCGCGTTGCCGCCAGCATCGCCGCTACGAGTTCCTCCGTCGGGGGTATCACCGGGAGGCCGTCCGTCCACCCGCGCTTCTCGATAAACCGATCGGCGGCGGCGTAATCGCCAGGAATCTGGTGCCGCCTGGCTTCCCCGCTTATCTGGGTGCTCATGGCTTGAGCACCAATCCGCTGGCAACCAGGGCCACGTATTGCTCAGCCATGGCCAACACCTCAGCCTCAGTCTTGCTCGCCATGGGATGCTCTACGATGACCGTGGGGTGCTCCGGCATCCCGAGCATCTTCGCCCTGATCACCGCGGCGGTCTTGAACACCTCGGTTATCACCGTCACGGCTGGCCGTCCTCGCTTCTCGAACTCTACACTATCGTGGAGACCCCACGAAATGCAGGACCCTCAGTCAGCCACGCCGTGAATGAGCGCGTTGCATGACCCGGCCAGCCGCTCGATCACTTCCGGAGGCGTCGGTACCGAGGCGCTGGACTTCCGGTAGTACTCGAACCCGCCGACTCGGTATCGCTGCTCCAGGAGGCTCCTCGTGGCATCGAGGAACGTGTTGGCCATGTGCTTGGTGTTGTCGATGATCGCAATCCGCATTCCATCCAGCGACCGTAGCCGTGGGGCAAGTACATAGCCCTCGGGTTCGATCTCGGCCGCGGGATCCACAATCCTGATGGTTAGCCCTGTCGTCATGTCGTTCCCCCTCATGTCGTTTCCACTGATCGACGATCCTCAAACATGTTGCATTTCAATTTGAAGTCGCTTTCATAACCAAGCTGAATGAGTACTCCGTGGGCAAATTGAAAGTATAGCAGGTCATCCGAGGATGAGCGCGGCATGCAACATCCCGAAACTGCTTTCCCCGTTACAATTCCTTGCCAAACGTAATCAGTATAATATGTATTGGCTCGATGCCTTTGCCGCAACAAATGACGGAGGAGGATTCATGAGTGTGCACTCAAGCTTGTCCAAAGCAACCGCTTTCCTGATTGCGATCACTGCATTCAACTCTTTTGGCACGGCGCTCGCAGCGGCCGCACCCGCCTATCCGGGACGGCCGGTTCGTTTGGTTCTGGGATTTCCGCCCGGAGGCACGTCGGACACGCTCGGCCGCATCATCGCTCCGAAGCTTCACGAAGCACTTGGCCACCCGTGGGTAGTGGACAACCGCCCCGGTGCGGCCGGTAATGCTGCAGTTGGGATCGTCGCCAACGCCACTCCTGACGGGCAAACGGTGCTGCTGGCTCTAAGTACCGCCCTCACAGTTAGTCCAACGCTGTACAAATTATCTTTTAACGTCGAAAAAGATCTCCAGCCGGTGATTGTGATGACGTTTGCGCCGTACCTGTTCGTGACGCATTCATCGCTAAAGGCGAACAGTGTGAAGGAATTCGTCGATCTCGCGAAAGCCCAGCCGGGCAAACTGAATTACGCATCCGTTGGGGTTGGGAGCCCGCATCATCTTGCTGCAGAGCTCTTCATGGCGCGCGCGGGAATCAACATGGTACACGTGCCCTACAAGGGCGGTGGGCCGGCTTCAGCGGCCGTTGTGGGAGGCAATGAGGTGCAGGCGTTATTCGGCAGCCTGCCTTCGTTGCTACCGCATGTTAAGACCGGACGCATCAAAGCCTTGGGAGTGACCGGGTCAGCGCGCTCCGCCGTGGCGCCTGGGGTTCCTACCATAGCGGAATCGGGTTTTCCTGGATACGATGTCACTTCATGGCACGGTTTGCTCGTCCCCGCACGCACGCCTGAGCGCATCGTAAAAACGATCTACGTGGCGACCTTGAAGATTCTGGAAATGCCGGATGTGCGCCAAGCGATCCAGCGGGTGGGGCTCGAGATCGAGACCAAAGATCCGAAGCAGTTCGCCGCGCGTATCAAAGCGGAAGCGGCGGTTTGGGCCAACGTGATCAAAAGCGCCAATATCCGGATCGATTGATTGGGCAGAGTTCAGGGATGAAAAACATACGTCAGGATCGGAATATAGACCACGCCGGCCAGGATAGACAGAGACACGGCGCTGGATGTGTATTCCACGTCCAGTTTTGCCAGCGACGAAAAAGTTAATGCGCTAATACCGATAGGGGCGGCCGAACAAAGTGCGACTACGGTGAAGGTCATTCATTCAAGCCCTGTGCGAGGCGTTTGCGCGGCTGGCGCAGACGGTCGGGGAGAAATCAAAGTCTTCCTGATTCAATTCACGGTCGATAGTCCGTGGTGCCGAATGTCTGCTGCTGGCGTAAGCGGACGCCCGATCTACGCCGGGCTGTGGGGCCGCTCCGGGTCGGCTCCGGTCGGCCACGTTCCCCGATACAGGCCTGTCGCGGTTCGGGAAAGCTGCCGTTCAGTACGACCAGGCATCTGCGGGTCGACAGCGGCCATCGAAAGAACATGAGAACAAGCCCAAGGGTTGAATCGGTTTCGCCGATCGTGGGTGGATCTCATGCAATGGGACGGCATCCTTGGCGCCCAAGGCGCTGGCGACGCCCGCACCATTCGCGCTCATCGCGGTTTCTCATCCTTGCGCGGGGCGAACACCTCGGCGAGTTCGGCAGCGCGCCCCGGCCTGACGCCACGATAACCCGGCGGCAGGTCCACGCCTTCCTCGGGCTGCTCCGTGCCCTCCAGCGGGCGCACAGAGGGCGTGGACGCATCCTTGAGGCCGGACAGGTGCAACGGGACAGTCTCGAACACCTCGCCCTCGACGGGCTTCGGGCCAAAGTCGAAATGAAAGTTGGCGGTGATAGGCGGTGAGCTGTCCTGCTTGACCCACCCGCGCATTCGCCCCAACAGCTCCGCCATGTCCTTCCTCGACCCGATCTTGAACTCGCGACGGCGTCCCTCCTTCGTCTCCACGTGCTTGTAGCTCTCGATGACGCGCGCGGCCTCGTCGTCCAACTCGTGGGGTTCCTTCGGCTGGCCAGCCTTCGGATGCGGCTGCCCGCTCTCGTCCGTGGCCGGGTAGTAGAACCTCCGCAGGTCGAACGTGAAGATGTCATACAGGCGTTGCTCGACGGCGGCGCGCGAAATTGCATGTTTTGTTTCGCTAATTTTCTGGCGGCGCTGGATCTCGGCGCGGATGTCTGGCCGTTTCAATAGCCGATATGCCCGCTCAGATGCCCTCCGTGGGCTCGCATTGAGGTAGACGCGGAGGTACGCTTGTCCCGGTTTATCAGGGGTTTGCAGGTAGGCGTTGACGAATTTGGTGTGGGCCGGCGTAAGTTGGATGCCACGGGGTTTTCCTGGGGGTTTCGTGGGGTCACTGGACGGTGTGACAGCGCGTTCTGTGGTGTCGCGAGTGCTGGGCGTAGGCTCGCCCTGCAGGCTCGGACGCGGATTTGCCCCTGTCCGTGGTGTTTCGGGCTTGCGTGAGGGGGGTGCAGGGGGCGGATCGTCGAATAGAGCGCTAGTAGCGGCGACGTGTTCGGGATCGCCGATGATAACCCTGCCTTGATGTTGCTGGTCCTGAGTCACGCATACCCTCTATTGAACCGTCTTGCATTCTGGTTGCGTCCGCAGATAGATCAACCAGCCTTCTACGTTCTTGAGCGCTACGCCGATTGCTTCCTCGTAGTCCACCTGACTGAATCCGTTGTGACTGGCGTATTCATGCATCAACCGGGTGAGTTCACCTCGTTGCTGGCGCGCCGCTGCCGTAGGATCGGGCAGCATGTCGGCGTTATAGTTCGCCGCTGGTTTATGACCTGGTAATGCTAATGTTGCTAATCTTGCTAATGTTCCAGCTTCATCAGCCACATGATTAGCAGCTTTAGCAGGATTAGCATTAGCAACGTTGCTTAATCCGCCCTTTTGCATTAGCGCCTTGAGCGTCATCGCGCCTCCCAATCCAGCAGCGCCGGATTAACGCGGATTTCCTTCCGGCGGCCTTCGCGCACCAGCCGCGCCCGGCCCAGCTCCTCAAGCTCGCGCATGGTGTCCTCGATTACCTTACGCTTCCGCAGCCCACCCGGCCCGCATTGCTGCAGCTTGGCTATTGGAACCATGTGCGTCCGCTCGCGTCGGCAGTAGTCCAATAACCAGCTATCCAGCCGCGCCGCGTTTGCGAGTTCGTCCGGCAGTGCCAGCTCACCGAAGAATCTGCGCGACTCGTTTAAATGCCATGCCACGATCCGGCTTGCCGCTTCCACGTTCTCGGCGGATATGGGGTTGCTAATGCTAATGCTGCTAATGTTGCTAAAGACGTACAACAGTGCTGCTAGGCGCGCTACGTTGTCGGCCGCGTTACTCGCCACGTCGCGCACGTCGTAAAGTTCGCCGCCGGTCGAAAGCTCGCCCTCTATTGCGTCATGAAATGTCACCCATGCGGCTTTAGCGTCCGATGCCAGCGACAGCATGGGTGGGGTCAGTGAACCATCCTCATTGATCGGTGCGGCCTGATCCAGAATCGCGGCAATGCGCCGATTGAATGCGGCCAGGTGCGGCCAGTTCACAGGTGCTTCGGTGAAGGGTCGAAAGCCTTGCGTCGATTCCGGCCACGCCACCAGGAAGCGGGAAAGAAAGCCGGTGCCCCGCGCTAGTCCACCGGATCGATCGAAGAAGCTTCGCAAGGTCGCCTCTTGCACTTGTAGTGCAACTGTCAGCCGCGCACCGCGCACGGCGAAGGATTCCGACGTGCGCCGCCCGATAGACAGCGTTCCACCATCCCAAAGGATATTCAGCAAGCCCAGGTTGCGCATGATTGATTCTTTGCCCATGCCATGCGCGCCAAGCACTATACCCGCCTCGCTCGATAACACGCCGGAAGAAGGCCACTCACGCGACAGCACCCAGGCTAGATTCTCCGGGGTATCGTCGCCGCGCAGCAGCTTCGGCACTCTTGGCGCTTCCGGCTTTTCATCCTCAAGCTCGCGCAGCGCGGCCTCTTGCTTGGTGGTCGTTTCTCCCTTTCTCGCAAGCTGGCGGATTCTCTCTTTGATGCCGCCGCGCTTGGCGTCCCATGCGTCCAGCTTCGCGCGGAAATCCTTTACCGCCGGGCTTGCCATCTCGGCTTGCTGTTCCTGATATTCCCGGATCGCCGGCGTAAAGAATCCGTCAGTGGTTGATTTGCGCTCGCCACTGTCCGCGATGGTCAGCAGGAACAATCCGACAGGCCCGCTCAGTTTGTCCGCTCGCGTTATGTCCGCGTGCGCCTGGGTCGCCAGCGACAGCGCTGCCAGCGCGGACGATGCCACCATCGGCATGGGCGCTTTCGTGAATCCTTGCACTTCCTGCACAGCCGCGCGGATGATGTCCGGCAGCGCGTCCAACGGGTAGGGCTCCGGCATCAGTGTAGCGACAAGCGGCAACGGTTCCGGCCAGCCGTCCGATTCAGTCGTTGGCGCGGTCTGTCCACCCGGTAAAGCCTCGCCCTTACCCGGCGCTTGCGCGTTCGCTATGGCGCGTTTTACGGCCTCCGCGCCGCATATCTGGTGCAGATCATTAAAATCCGTCGCACCCTCGGGGTGATCCGCGCCGAAGTCCGGCACGGCTACCAGTCCGCCGACAGCTCGCGCGGCTTCAGCTGCCTTCGTTAAGCCGGGATTGCCAACGGTCTTGTCGTCGTCGTCGGCGCACAGGATTAGCCCAACATCAGGAAATTTCTTTCGCAACGACTTTGCTACTGGCTCTAGGTTTGCCGCGTCAAATGCAACAGCTACCGCATGCCCTGTTGCCTCATGGATGCTCATAGCGGTGGCAAAACCCTCGGCAATGCACACTGTCCCGTTCAATGGTCCTATCGGGTACCAGCCAGCGAATTTGAGAGAATTTGCGGATCGATACTTCTCGAGCCTGAACCATTGCGGCAAGTCAGATACGTTCTTTATTCGCCTCGCCATGGCACGTCGAGGGTAGCAGCGCAATTCGAGCGGCTGTTGAATGACCTGCGAAGCACATTGCGGCGAAAAAGTATCGTCACAAAAAACTGGCGGAAGCCGGATTTTGCGGACTGGAATCGCTTCGGCGTGTTGCCCTACTTGGACTTGCGAATTTGGGGACAGGAGACGGGAACCAGGATATCGAATCGCGTCATGGCGGACGCGATCTTTTTGCCGGGTGAAGGCGGCGAGGAGGTGGTGAGAAAGACCACGGCGAAACTTGCCCGTGAACTTCTGACTTTGAAGCACCTTGAAACGCTGGCGGCACTAGCCGCGCAAGAAATAGCGGAACGAAATCCCGCCTGAACCTTTCCGGAAAAAACCCAGCCCTACTGCGAGCCTCGTAAGGCATTTCGAACCCTCCTAGATTGCGATGGCCACCATCGACCAGGAGCAATCCGAAATGCACCAACTTCCTGAAATTGGCTTTCTTCGCCTGTCGCAAATTATCGGCCAAGAGGCCGTTACCGAACAGCAAGCGAAAGCGAACCGGGAGCGAGGCAAAGGGCTGAAGCGACCGCGACCGGCAATCCCGCCGCTGATTCCCGTCAAGAAATCGACTTGGTGGGCCGGGGTGAGATCTGGCCGATATCCGAAGCCGACGAAAGCGCTCGGCCAAGGAATCGCGGCATGGAACCCCTTTCACTCTCACCCTTGCATTAGGCAGCTACACTAGCCGGGCAAGGGGACCCGGTTTTCGCCCCGTTGGGCTAGACGCGGCACGACGTTAGGCTGACATGGTCAGGCGGAAACTGCTTCTAGCGCACCAGCCCTGCCGTCATTCCCGGATCCGCCGGGCCGGTCGTGCTAATCCTTGGTAGGCCTTTCCGTCAGTACGCGCAGCAAGGTTGCCTTCGATTCTGGAATCCCCATGTCGCCTCTCGCTGTGGCGACCATCGCGTCGTATGGCTCCATGCCGGCACCCAGGTGTTTGGCGAGTTCGATCAAGTAGAGGTTGGCGATGGTGATGGAGATTGCGGCGATCGCTGATTTCTCCGCTTCATCGGGCATCGAAGCGAGTGCCACGCTCAACTCGCTGAGCACGCAGCTTGCGCCGACCAATTTATCGAGTTCCATAGTCAACCTTTCCGCTTCTCCCTCATCGGCACTACGTCGCCCTTCTTGGCGATCCCGGTGATCCGCACCGGCGACGGTAAACCTATGCGGCCTTCCCGAACTTGCCAACGATGACCTTTTCCCCCTTCGTCCAAGCGTCCACCATGTCGGCCCATTGTTGGAGCATTGCGCGTCGCTGCTCCGAGTACTCGGCGCGGTTACCCATGCTTGCGCACTCGTCATTCGATGAAGGGTTTGAAGCGGAACTTTTAGACCATGGACACGACCATGGACACGGCGAGTATAGGCTGCGGCTGGATGGCCCGCAACGCCGTTGGACTACTTTTCAGCGAGAAAACAGCAGGATGTCCGGCGCTCGGGACGCGCTTGGATTCGCTTGGATGCCGTTGGAATGGACTAAAAGTTCCACGTCGCCAGCTTCATCTTGCGAGCGTGGGGACGGAACGTGCGGAATTATTGTGGTGAAGCCTGCTGATCCCGTCGAAAGCCTGCCAGATCAAGCAGCTGATTGTAGCCCAGCGAGTCGAACCCCCTCAGAAAGAGGCTGCCGACGACCAGCACCGGCAGTATCGTATCTCCCGAAACTTTCTTCACTTCCTCGATTCTGGCGGGATCCTCTACCGCGATCTCCTGGAACTTGATTCCCCGGCTGCCCAGCAGCTCCTTCGCTTGGGCGCACTGCGGCCCGCACTGGGAGTTTGTGTAAAGCCTGACTGGCAGGTCGGTTGCCGCCGCCGGCTGGGGCGATGCCGCCGCTTTTGGTTGGGGTTTCAACGGCGCCACGGCCGTTTTCGGATAACCCGCCGTGTCAAGCGCGGCATCCCAGTCGCTCTCGAGGTAGCCCTTGAGCCGCTTGTTGCCCACGAAGAGCAGCGGCACTTCCATACCGTCGCCGGAAGCTTTCTTGAAGGCCTCAATCTCCGACTGTCCGTTTCTTTCCGTGTACGGCATGCCGCGCCGGTTGAGATGGGCGCGCGCCTTGTCGCAGAGGTCTCCGCAGTCGGTCAACCACAGCGTAACCGGAAAGTTTTTCACCGCCTGCTGCACGCTGTATGGCAACTCGCTGGTCTGGATCGTATTCACACGGATGTTACGCTGCTCGACTTTCTTCGCGTTCGGCGGCGGCGGCGTGTCGCGCCATTCCACATTGCCTTTTTCATCGACCCAGCGGTAGAACTGCGCCGCGAACAGCGTCGCCGTCGTCGCTAACAATAACATGCCCAACATCACAATTCGCTTCATAAGCACACCCCCGCAGGAGGTTTATGCGCCACAATGTAGCACCTCGCTAGAACCGCCGCAATCGCACCCATCACGTCGGCTCCGTCATCCCGTTGTGGCGCATCAGCGCATCGATTTGCGGTTCGCGGCCGCGGAATGCGATGAACGATTCGAGCGCCGGTCGGCTGCCGCCGACCCCCAGAATTTCGTTCCAGAATCGATGGCCGGTGGCGGGATCGAGCACGCCGTTCTCCTCAAACAGCCCGTAGGCGTCCGCCGACAGCACCTCCGCCCATTTGTAGCTGTAATAGCCCGCCGCGTAGCCGCCCGCGAAGATGTGCGAGAAATTATTCGGGAACCGGTTGTAGGGCGGCGGGAAGATGACCGCGACGCGCGAGCGCACCTCGTCCAGCAACTGGAGCGCGGTCTTGGCGCCGTTCGGATCGAAGTCGTAATGCAGGTGCAGATCGAACAATGAAAACTCGAGTTGGCGCACAGTCTGCAGTCCGCTCTGGAAGTTTTTCGCCCCGAGCATCTTGTCGAACAGCGGCCGCAGGATCGGCGCGCCGGTTTCCACATGCCGCGTCATGGGGGCGAGCACTTCCCATTCCCAGCAAAAGTTCTCCATGAACTGGCTGGGCAGTTCCACGGCGTCCCATTCGACGCCGTTGATGCCCGATACCCCGAGATAGTCGACGCGGGTGAGCAGATGATGCAGGCCATGGCCGAATTCGTGGAACAGCGTGATCACCTCGTCGTGCGTGAACAGCGCCGGCTTGCCGCCGACCGGCGCCGAGAAGTTGCAGTTCAAGTAGGCGACCGGGGTCTGCAATCGTCCCGCTGTGCGCCGACGCGTGATCGCTTCATCCATCCACGCCCCGCCGCGCTTCGACGGGCGCGCGTAGAGGTCGACGTAGAATTGTCCAACCAGCGCGTTCTCGCGGTCATGGATCGCGAAAAAGCGCACGTCCGGGTGCCATTTTGGCGCTTCCGCCGGCGCGATCGTCAGCCCATAAAGCGTTTCGACCAGCCGGAACATGCCGGGCAGCACGATCGTTTCCGGGAAATACTGCTTCACTTCCTGGTCGGAGAATGCGTAGCGCGCCACGCGCAGTTTCTCGGACGCGTAGGCGAGGTCCCATGCTGCCAGCCGGTCGAGCTTGAGTTCGCTGCGCGCGAATTCGGTGACCTCCATCAGATCGCGCTCAGCGTAGGGCTTGGCGCGTGTAGCAAGCTGGTCGAGGAACTCGAGCACTTGCTGCGGCGATTCCGCCATTTTCGGTTCCAGCGAATACTCGGTATAGTTGTTGAAGCCGAGCAGCCGCGCGAGTTCCTGCCTGAGTTTGACGATCTCGGCGATGAGCGGGGTGTTGTCCCATTCACCTTTGCCGAATTCGGCAGCGCGCGTGACATAGGCGTGATACATGAGCTCGCGCAAGGCGCGGTTGTCGGCGTACTGCATCACCGGCAGGTAGGACGGTGCGTGCAGCGTGAATTTCCAACCGGGTTTGGAATCCGCCTGCGCTGCTTCCCGCGCAGCCTGCTGCACGTCTTCAGGAATGCCGGCCAGTTCGGACTCGACCGTGACATAGTGGGCAAAGGCGTTGGTCGCATCGAGCAGGTTGTCGCTGAACCGGGAGGACAGTTCCGACAGCCGTTCGCGGATCGCCATGAAACGCGTTTTGCTCTCCGCCGGCAGTTCGGCGCCGCCGAGACGGAAGTCGCGCAGTTCGTTCTCGACGATCTTGCGCTGCGCGCCCGTAAGTCGCTCAAGCTCGCGGGAGGCGGCGAGCGCCTTGTATTTCCCGAACAGGCCCTGGTGCTGGGAAAGCTCCGTGTAGTACTGCGTAACTTTGGGCAGGTTTGCGTTATAAGCCTCACGCAACTCGGGGCTGTTCATCACGGCGTTCAGGTGCCCGACCTGACCCCAGGCGCGGCCCAGCCGTTCGTTGGCGTCCTCGAGTGGCTCGACGAATTCACGCCAGCTTGCCGGCACGTCGGCTGACGCCAGGTGCTCGATCAGCGCGCGGTTCTCCTTGAGCAGCGTGTCAACCGCCGGCGTGACGTATTCCGGTTTGAAATCGGCAAAGCGGGGCAGCCCCGAAAAATCGAGCAGCGGGTTCATCAGACAGGATTCGGGATCAAGGATTCAGGATTCAGTAGGATATTGGAACTGCAGCAGAGTTCCAGTTGCGGATTAAGCTAAATAGCCACCGGCTATTTAGCTTCGTAGACGATCTGGCCTTCAACCAGCGTGTAGCGGACCTTGCCTTTGAGCTCGAAGCCGAGGAAAGGCGTGTTCTTGCCCTGGCTTCTCAACGCGGCGGGTTCGATTTTCCAGTAGCACTCCGGATCGAAGACGCAGATGTCGGCGGCGGCGCCGGACGACAGATGACCGGCGTCGATGCCGAGGATACGCGCCGCATCGCACGTGATCCTGGCGAGCGCGGCAGGCAGTGCGACGCTGCTTTCTTCAGCCCACTTGAGCGTCAGGGGCAGCAACAGCTCGAGCCCGGTGGCGCCGGTCTCGGCTTCGTCGAAAGGCAGCTGCTTGGCGTCCTCGTCCACAGGAGTGTGGTCGGAGCACACCGCGTCGACCGTGCCGTCAGCCAGCCCCTGGCGCAGCGCGTCGCGATCGCGCTGGCTGCGTAACGGCGGCGTCACATGGCAGTTGGGATCGAAGTATCCGACGTCCATTTCGGAGAGGTGCGCGTGATGAATCGCGATATCGCAGGTGACCGGAACGCCGGTCTGCTTGGCGTGGCGCACCATGTTGACGCCTTCGGCGCTCGACAGCCGGCACAGATGGACGCGGGCGCCGGTTTCGCGCGCGAGCAGCAGAATGGTGGATAGTGCGACGGTTTCCGCGCACACCGGGATGGCGGGCAAGCCAAGCCGGGTCGCAACCTGGCCATCATGGGCGACACCGTTGCGCGCGAGCGTTGCATCCTGCGGACGCAGCCACACGCAGAAACCGAAGGTTGCCGCGTATTGCAGTGCGCACAGCAGCACGTGATTGTCGGTGAGTGGCGCATCGGCCTGGGAAAACGCGATGCAGCCGGCGTCGCGCAGTTCCGCCATTTCGGTGAGTCGCGCGCCCTTGAGTCCCTCGGTCAGCGCGCCAACCGGATAGACATGCGCCTGGTTCAGATTCTTGGCCCGGAACTTCAGCATCTCGACCAGCCCCGGCTCATCGAGCGGCGGGTCGGTGTCGGGCGGGCAGGAGAGGCTGGTGACGCCACCGGCGATCGCCGCCTCCATCTCCGATTCAAGCGTGGCCATATACTCGAAGCCGGGCTCGCGCAGCCGCGCGGCGAGGTCGACGAGCCCCGGGCAGACGATCATGCCCGAGGCGTCTATAGCGCGGTTGGCGGTGAATTCGTTCGGCGCTGCGCCGATTGCCACGATCTTACCGGCCGCGATGAAGACATCCCGCTGCGCGTCGACGCGGTTCTTGGGATCGATCACCCGGCCGTTTTTGATGTGTATCTTCATAACGCGGAACGACGATCGCGGAACGCGGAACGGGAAAGGCGAATTGCTGCCGCACTGGTCGGGTTGGCGTTCATCGCTCCGCGTTCATCGTTCATCGTTGCCTTTTAGTTTCCCGCCAGTATGCTCATCACCGCCATGCGGATCGCGATGCCGAAGGTGACCTGTGGCAGGATCACCGATTGCTTGCCGTCGGCCACACTCGAGTCGATCTCGACGCCGCGGTTCATCGGCCCGGGGTGCAGCACGATCGCGTCGGGCCTGGCGGCCGCGAGTTTGTCTTCGGTCAGACCGTAATACTTGTAGAACTCCTGCGCGGAAGGCAGCAGTGCCCCCTGCATGCGCTCGTTCTGCAGCCGCAGCATCATGACTACGTCGACGTCTTTCAATCCTTTGCGCATTTCGTGATAGACGTGCACACCGAGATTCTCGACATGGCTCGGCAGCAGCGTCTTGGGCCCGATCACGCGGATCTCGGGGCAGCCGAGCGTGGTGAGCGCGTGGATCTGCGAGCGCGCGACCCGCGAGTGCAGGATGTCGCCGACGATCGCCACGCGCAGTCTTGAGAATTCGTTCTTATAGTGGCGGATCGTGAACATGTCGAGCAATCCCTGCGTCGGGTGCGAGTGGCGCCCGTCGCCGGCGTTGATCACGTGGATGTCGGGCGCGACGTGGCGCGCGATCAGGTACGGGGCGCCGCTCGCGGCGTGGCGCACCACGAACATATCAGCCTGCATGGCCGACAGGTTCGCGACGGTGTCGAGCACGGTCTCGCCCTTGGTCTGCGAGGAGACGTTGATGGCAAGGTTGATGACATCGGCGGAAAGCCGCTTGGCGGCGATTTCGAACGTGGTGCGGGTGCGCGTGCTGGGCTCGAAGAACAAATTGAACACCGCCTTGCCGCGCAGCAGCGGGACTTTCTTCACCTCGCGCTGGGTGACGCCAACAAACGATTTCGCGGTGTCGAGGATCTGCCACAGGATCTCCGCCGGCAACCCGTCGATCGACAACAGGTGATGCAGCTCGCCGTTCTTGTTGAGTTGCGGGTTGGCGGGATTGAGCCACATGGCTACGACCGCTCTTCGCTGAGGACGAGGCTCAGCCGTCCTTTGTCATCGCGCGTGAGCTCGATGCTCTGATGGAGATCCAGGGTCACGGCCGCACCGACGAACTGCGCGGCAATCGGAAGCTCCCTTCCGCCCCGGTCGACGAGCGCGGCGAGTCTGATGCTGGCGGGGCGCCCGTAGTCGAACAGCTCGTTCATCGCCGCGCGTATGGTGCGGCCGGTGTAGAGCACGTCGTCGACCAGGACCAGATGGCGGCCTTCGACGTCGAAGGGAATGGTGGAGGTCTTGACGTCGCGATGCAGGCCGATCTTCTGATAGTCGTCGCGGTAGAACGAAACGTCGAGCGTGCCGCAGGGGACCTGGAGTTTCAGCGCCTGGTGCAGGCGCTGGGCGATCCAGACGCCGCCGGTGTGGATGCCGATCAAGCCGCTGTCGGGCCCCACTGTGGGCCGCATCTGGTCGGTGAGCGCCTGGAGCAGCTGCTCGGCGTCGGGTAGCGGTTTGCCCGGC
>Ga0156176_1063_pt1 | contig 22098 bp, 22 predicted proteins | sample RifCSPlowO2_12_FD_107829 | JGI IMG/M metagenome (GOLD analysis project Ga0156176, IMG submission 107829) | Betaproteobacteria bacterium RIFCSPLOWO2_12_FULL_62_58
AGCCCCACTCCCTTGTACGGGATGTGCACCATCTGCACTCCCGCAACCTGCTTGAAGAGCTCTCCCGCCAGATGCGTCGCCGTGCCGTTGCCGCCCGAGGCATAGTTGACGTCGCCCGGCCGCGCCTTGGCAATCGCGACAAGGTCGTTCACCGAGCGCGCGGGGAGCGATGGATGGACGACGATCACGAGCGAGGCCGCACCCACCAGCGCGACCGGCTGCAAGTCCTTGAGCGTGTCATAGGGGAGCTTAGCGTAAAGACTCGGGTTGGTGATCAGCGCCTGGTCGGCGACCAGCAGCGTGTAGCCGTCAGGCAACGACTTGGCAACAATGTCGGTGCCGATGGTGCTGCCTCCACCCCCGCGGTTATCGACGATCACCTGCTGGCCCAGCGCTTCAGCGAGCCGTGGCTGCAGCGTGCGCGCAACGCCGTCCGTGAGCCCGCCGGGCGGATAGCCCACGACCATCCGGATCGTGCGCGAGGGGTAGACTTGAGCGAACGCCGCGCCTGCCATTGCCAATCCCGCAACGAGCAACACAACTCTTACGGCAAGCGTTCCTCTCATGCCTCACTCCTCACGCTTCACGCCTTCCGCCTCACTCCTCACTCCTCACTCCTCACGCCTCACGCCTCACGCCCTACTCCTCACTCACCATTCATCATTCATCATTCATCACTCATCGTTCATCGTTCATCGTTCATCATTCATCATTCAACTTTAATCCCCGCACCCTTCACCACCTTGGCCCATTTCTCGACCTCGGTCTTGATCTGCGCCGCGAACTCGCTCGGCGAGCTCGCGATGATGTCGAAACCCAGGCCGACGATGCGCTCCTTCACTTCGGGCCGCGACAAAATCTTGATGATCTCGCCGTGCAGCCGTTGCACGACCGCTTTGGGCACGCCGGCTGGGACCAATACGGCTTGCAGCGTGTCGGCTTCCTGGCCGGTGAGCCCGGCCTCCGCCATCGTCGGCACCTCCGGCAGCGCCGGCGAACGTTTTGCGCTGGTCACCGCCAGTGCACGCAGGCGCCCGCCCTGGATGTGCGGGATCGTGGGCGGCATGGCCATGCAGCCCAGCGGCACCTGGTTGCCGATCACCGCCGCCACCGCCGGCCCCGCGCCGCCATAGGGAATGGTCGCGACATCGAGCTTGGCCGTGAGCTTCAACAGCACGGCCGAAAGATCGGGCGTGGTGCCGATGCCGGGCGTCGCGAAGTTGTACTTCTTCGGGTTGGCTTGCACCAGCTTGATCAGTTCCGGTATCGATTTCGCCGGCACCGACGGATGCGCCACGAATACGTTGGGCGAAGCGGCCATGTTGGTGACCGGCGCAAAACTCTTGTACGGATCGTATGGAATCTTCGAATAGAGGCTCGGGTTCACCACGAAGCTCGAACTCACCACCAGTATCGTGTATCCGTCCGGCGATGAATTGGCGGCGATACCCATGCCGATGTTGCCGCCGGCGCCGGCGCGGTTGTCCACGACCACCTGCTGAGCAAGCGATTCCGACAGCCGTTGCGCGACGACGCGCGCAATGACATCGGTCGGCCCACCGGGCGCGAACGGCACGATCAACCGGATCGGGCGTGCCGGATACTGGGGCTCTGCGGCGTTGCCACCCCCAACGATCGTAAGCGCGCAGACTACCCCCACGAACCCGAAAAGTTTTCTCATCATGGTCCTTTCCATCCTCCGGTCACTCGGCACTCAGTCTTTCACTGGGCCTTGATGCCCGCATCCTTGATCACCTTGGCGTAGCGGACCGTTTCGGCCTTGATGAACTCGGCAAACTGCTCCGGCGTGTTGGTCAGCGGCTCGACGCCGGCAGCCGCGAGCCGTCCCTTCAGGTCGGAAGAAGCCAGCGCCTTGTGGATCTCGGAATTGAGACGGTTGATCACGTCGCGCGGCGTACTGGCCGGCGCGAGTATCCCGTACCAGATCGAGATCACAAAGTTGTCAACGCCGGCTTCCTTCGCAGTCGGGACGTCCGGCAGCGCGGGCACGCGACGCTCGGAGAGCACCGCGAGCGGTCGTACCTTGTTGGCCCGGACAATCGGTATCGCTCCCGGCACCGCCATGGTTCCAAAATCCACCTCCCCGCTCATCAATGCCACCAGCGCCGGACCCGAGCCCTTGAACGGCACGTGCACCATGTTGAGCTTGTATCTGCCCTTCAGCAGTTCGCTTGCCAGGTGGTTGGTGCTGCCAGCACCGCTCGAGCTGAAGTTGAGCTGGCCCGGATGGCGGCGCGCGAGCTGGATGAATTCCTTCAGGGTCGTCGCCGGCACAGAGTTGTGTACCACGATGATGTTCTGGATCTCGGCCACGAGCGAAATCGGCGCAAGATCCTTCTGTTCGTAGTTGAGCTTGGCATACAGCGACGGGCTGATCGCGATCGGAGGCGCGGCGAGCACGATCGTGTAGCCGTCCGGCGGCGCCTTGGCTGCAAGTTCCAGACCGATATTGCCCGCTGCGCCGGGCCGGTTGTCGGGCACCACTGGCTGGCCGAGCTGTTCGGTGAGTTTCTGCGCAATAACGCGGCCCGTGATGTCCGTCGGGCCGCCAGGCGGGAACGGCAGGATCATGCGGACCGGTTTCGAGGGATATGCTTGCGCGAGCGCGGCTACCGGCATGATGAGCGCGCAGACCGCAAGCGCAAGGGCGCTGCAGATCACTTGGGGCAATCGAAACATGGGTTCCTCCTTCTGGTTTGGAATGGCCGCGCCTGTTTTTCGGTTGCCCGCGCCGCCTGTTACTTGCAGCGTGCAGCATAGCAGCGAGGGAAACCCCCGCGCAACCTCGCGCGAGAATGACAGACGGCTCCCGTGGGGCGGCATTCCCATGCCGCCATCGCCACTTGTCAATTCGGAAAACGGCGGTTGAGCTCGGCGACCTGCTCCGCCGTCAGGTGGCGCACGGCCTGCCCGCGCAGCAGCAGCATGAGTTTCGCCGTTTGTTCGAGTTCCTCGATCGCGTTGACCGCCGCGTCGAGAGAAGATCCGGCCACGACCGGGCCGTGGTTGGCGAGCAGCACCGCATGATGTTTTCCCGCCAGCTTGCGCACCGCTTCGGCGAGCGACTCATCGCCCGGCGGGTGGTACGGCACGAGCGCGAGCTTGCCCACCTGCATGACCGCGTATGCGGTAATCGACGGGAATACGTCGCCCGAATCGAGGCCGTCGAGACAGGACACGGCGACCGCGTGTACTGAATGCAAATGAACCACAGCGCCCGCGGTCTGGCGCTCACGGTACATCGCGATATGCAGGAAAGTCTCTTTCGACGGTTTGTCACCCGACAACAGATTGCCGCTTGCATCAAGCCGCGAGATCCGCGCGGGGTCGAGACGGCCAAGACAGGAATTGGTCGGCGTCATCAACCAGCCGTCAGTGAGCTTGACGCTGATGTTCCCGGCGGAGCCGTGCGCGAGACCGCGGTCGTAGAGCGATTTGCCGATCGTGGCGATCTGTTCGCGCAGCTGATTTTCGTTCATTCAAAATCTCGCTATTGACCTTTACCTATCCATGCGACACCAAACCACACCACCCCGCCTCCTGTCGGAGGCACCCCTCCTCGTGAAAGGAAGCGAGTTTCTCCCCTCCTTTTCAAGGAGGGGTGGACGCGAAGCGGACGGGGTGGTTACGGCACGCGACTTACTCTTGGGCGTCACGCGGTTACGTAATCCTCAATAGCCGCCGATGAACGCCGATGAATCGCGGTTATCTGAGGCTTCTATCCGAAGAAGCACGCGTACTCAGCCGCGAACACGAGTTATCACCCCGGGTTGCGCCTTGGATATGGCCTTACGCACGGCGGGCATCAAGGGGCGGAGCACCGCCACATCGTTGCTCGCGGCTTCAATCACGACGACGGCAAGCTTCAGGCCGGAGAAGTTCTGCTGGTACTCGAGGTTACGGTCGACAGTAAGGAGGACGTCGAACCCCTGTGCCGCAAGTTGGAGCAACGCACCATTGTTGACACCAGGCCATCCGGCCTCGCCAACGGTCTTGACTTCGTGACCAGCAAGCTCCCTCCGCAGTGCGCGAGGAACGCACTCATCAAGCAACACGCGCATCGGCGATCAGATGAGCCTTGGCCTGCTCAAGGGCCGCAACAGCGACTTCCCGAGTGACCGTCGGGAAGTCGTCAAGGAATTCCTCCAGCGAATGCCCGCCCTCAAGGTAATCGATGAGCGCCTGCAGCGGAACGCGCGTCCCAACGAAAACTGGAGTACCGCCGAGAATATCAGGATCGGAGTGAACGACAGAAGTTGACTTCATGGAGTTAACCCGAATCGCAATATAGACAATGATACTCCGAGCAGACCTCTACGGCTAACGTGTCCCGACCATGCGTGTCGAACCGGGAGATGCGCGCGGGGTCGAACCGGCCGAGACAGGAATTGGTCGGCGTCATGAGCCAGCCGTCGGCAAGCCTGACACTGATGTTCCCCGCGGAACCGTGGGCGAGACCGCGGTCGTAGAGCGACTTGCCAATCGTGGCGATCTGTTCGCGAAGCGCGTCTTCCTTCATTCGAAATCTCTTAGAGCCAGCAACAAAAATAATATTCCCTCCCCCTGACCAAGGAGGAGGGTTAGGGCTGACGTTTAGGGTGGGGGTAGTTACACAAGGCGGCCTCCGTAAACCGCAAATACAGTGTACGCCAAGCAAATGACGCCCGATGCAAACGAGAACGTCAAAAACCAGAAAAGTCTCCAAGTGGCGCTTCCGTAAACGCGAGCCTGCTTTTCGAAACGCGAAACGACTCCGCTTTGCCCTCCCTTCTCTTCTTCACGTATCTTCCCAGCTGTTGCACGAAAATCGATTAGCCTAGTGACAGTCGCACCTACACCGAAGAGAACTCCGCATGCGAGCGCGATCACAGAGTAGATGAACAGCCACTTGTCGATGCCTCCCGGAGCGAAAGTATTGTCGCGAAGGAGCGCGACGCCGAATCCAAGTGCGGCCACCGCTAGGCCGAGAAGAAGATTGATCGAAAAGGAGAGCTGGCTTATCGATTGGGATTGCCACCGGACGAATCGCTCGCGAGACATGGTATGAATTACTCAACAACGAACCAGTACACTTGGTCCATCAAAGGCACATAGAGTTGCACTTCAGTTCCGAAAGACTTTACTACCCGACATGTTTCTCCGTGCAGTGCCAAATAGTAGAGGTCTCTGTCACGCCAACGTTCTTTTCCGTATGGTGTTTCAACAATGTAGGTCAATCCATCTTCAAGCGGTCTGATCACGGTGACCCGATCCCCATCCCGAACCTTTGTAACACCGGCTAATGTCGTAACCGCAATGGCAGTTAAAATCATGAATAGAATAGCTCGTCGCAACGTGAATCTTGTGTTTCTAACGTCGTGCTCTGTGGCGGGCCAGCATGATGGTTGATGATGGCACGGCGCTCGCGGTCCGCAGCAGCTACGGGTTAGACACTGCTTTCTCATGCAGTAGCGCCAGAAAGTTCTCGGAGAAACTTGTCACTCCCTTAAGAGTGTCCTGTGCAAATTGCTGCATTGGCCTCGAATCAATCTCGGGTGGGTGCGCCTTTATCAAAAGCAGCCGACCGTCCTTTTCAGAAAGCTCCAAGGTGAACATCAGTTGATGCATTCCCTTTTCTGGATGAATCAGCTGATCCCGCGCGAAGATCACCTGGTCGATCCAGGCCTTCTTATGTTCTGATATGAGCGCGTCTAGCTGTCCAGCCACATCTTTTCTTGTTTTGACAGCATTGTTTCTAAGCACGTTTAGTACCCTGCCTCCGTAACCATTTTGGTCGCGGTGAAAGCCATCAACCGCCGCGTCCACAATCTTTTCCGTAGAGAGAAGCTGAACAATGAGATCTAGAAGCGTCTTCACTCCGGAGAAGAACGCTTCAATGCGAATATGCAGGTCCGGTTGTTGCGCGAAGAACGCCAATTTCTGTAGTTCAAATTTCGCCATGCGCCACTGTTGTTGAAGCGTATCAACGTTTTTTACACATAGTTTTTCTGCGCCGTCGCACATCTCCGAAAGTTGTGCTACGCAATGGTGCAGAACTGAATACTCCGTCCAACAGGACTGGATTAGGCCCTTGCTGCCGTCTAACCAAGAATTCGGATTAAAAATCTCTGCGCCCGCGACACTTGAGGCGTCAGCACAAATGACCGGTATCGGATTGTGGGATTCTGCAGCAGTTGCCATCGCTGGTCCGCGTCAATGCGGTGTCTAACGTGAAGTGGTTGGGCTATGAGCTGATTCGCAAGTCGGCATCGTGCGCTCGAATCGTTTTTCCTTCAAGCGAATCACGACGGTGTCGCAGATATCTGCACATTATTGAGTCTTGCATAAATGGCTAACGGTGTAACAGGGCTGTGTCATTCCCGTGGAAACGGGAATCCATATCGTGCATCATCACGCGTGGCAGCGCAGTATGGGTCCCCGCCTTCGCGAGGACGACACTTACATGTTAGTCGATTATGCAACTCTCAATAGTTCAAGTTGCACGCCTTAATCTGCGTTCATCGGCGTACCCCTCAAGGGGGTATTGAGAAGAATTCATCGGCGGTTCCAAGCTTTTCAAATGATTTGAGAAAAAAATCGTCGGCGCCAAAGTTGCCCGATTTGAGCGCCAGCGCGAGCGGCGGTTCGCCGAGGCTCGCCGTCCACGGCACGCCGGGATCGATTTCCTCTCCAATGCGCAAGCCGTCTATCCCGAGCGCCGTTACCACAGCTCCCGAGGTCTCGCCGCCCGCCACGACCAGCCGCCGCACGCCCATGCCGACGAGTCCCTTTGCGATCTCTCCCATCGCCGCCTCGATCAGATGGCCGACGCGTTCGCGCCCCAGCGCCGCCTGGGCCTTCTCTACTGTCGCAGGGTCGGCGGTGGAATAAATCAGTACGGGCTCCTTGCCCAGGCGCGGCCTCGCCCATTGCAGCACCTTCGCGACCGCCGCCCGATCCTCGCGCAGCGCGATCGGATCGATCTCGAACCAATTCGATCCGGTCTTCATCTTCGCAACCTGCCGCTGCGTTGCCGCCGAGCAACTGCCTGCAAGCACTGCTGCGTGTCCACTGAACTTGGGTAACACACCTGCCGCCTGCGCGCTCAGCAATCCCGCACGGCGAAAATTCTCCGGAAGTCCCAGCGCCAGCCCCGAGCCGCCGGTGAGCAACTTCAGATCGGCGCACGCCTCGCCGATCGCGAGCAGATGCGCGTCCGTCAGCGCATCGACAACCGCGATTCGCACGCCGTCAGTACGCAACCGCGCCACTACCCCGCGAATCGCCGCGCTGCCCCGCTCCACCACGTCATATGCGATGAGTCCGACACGGCCCTTGCATTGCCGTTGCAGCACCCGCGTCAACAGCGGATCGGTCATCGGCGTCAACGGATGATGGCGCATGCTCGACTCCGACAGCAGCACGTCGCCGACAAACAGGTGTCCCTGGTAGATCGTACGCTTGTTGGTCGGGAACGCGGGGCAGGCCACAGTGAAGTCTTGCTTTAGCGCATCGAGCAGCGCTTCCGCTACCGGACCGATGTTCCCCGCATCGGTCGAGTCGAACGTCGAGCAATACTTGAAGTAATGCTGCCGGGCGCCGCCACACGCGAGCCAATCGAGCGCCGCGAGCGACTGGCTCACCGCGTGAGCCGCCGCGATCGAGCGCGACTTCAGCGCGATGATGACCGCATCGGCGTCGCCGACATCGACGTCTTCATGCGGCACGCCGAGCAACACCACCGTCGCCATGCCCCGGCGCGTTAGCGTATTGGCGAGATCGGTCGCGCCCGTGAAATCGTCGGCAATGCAGCCGAGAAGCATAGGGATGAACGATGAACGATGAACGATGAAGGCAACATTGGAGCGGCGCCGGAGTGACGGGGTTCCCTCCTTTCTCCTTTCTCCTCTCTCCTCTCTCCTCTCTCCTCTCTTATCTCTCCTCAGTCGGTGCGGATGTTCGCCGCCTTCGCAACCTTGGTGTACTTCGCCAGTTCCGTCTTGAAGAACGCGCTGGTCTCTTCAGGACTGGTCGCCACGATATCTGCGCCAAGCGATGCGAGACGCTCTTTCACATCAGGCAGGGCCAATGCTTTCAGCATCTCCTGGTTGAGTTTCACCACGATCTCGCGCGGGGTCTTGGCCGGGGCGACGGCGCCATACCACGTGCTCATGGAATATCCCGGCACCCCGGATTCCGCGATCGTGGGCACGTCCGGCAGCACCGCCGCGCGTTTGTCCTTGGTCACCGCGAGCGCGCGCACGCGCCCCGCCCGGATGTGTGGAATGATGGGCGGCATGGTGCTGAAGCTCGTCATGACGTGCCCCGCCACCAGGTCGATCGCAATCGGGCCACCGCCCTTGTACGGGACCGCCAGCAGGTTGGTCTTGGTCATCATCTTCAACATTTCGCCCGCAAAATGCTCGGGACTCCCCACGCCGGCAGTCGCATAGGTGAGCTCACCTGGTTTCGCCCTTGCAAGCGCCAACGCTTCCTTCACCGTTTTGGCGGGCAACGCGGGGTTCGCGGCGAATACGTTCGATACTTCGGACACCACGGTTATCGGCGCGAGGTCGCGCTCGATGTCGTAGCCGAGATTGCTGTAGACCGGCTTGCTCATGATGTGCGCCACCGACATGAAGAGCACCGTGTAGCCGTCCGCGGGAGACTCGGCCGCGAGCTTGGCCGCAATGTTGGCGTTCGCGCCCGGCCGGTTCTCGACGATGACCTGCTGCTTCATGCTTTCCGTCATCTTGGCGGCAACGGCGCGCGCCATGATGTCGGTGCCGCCGCCGGGGGCGAATCCGACGAGGATACGCACCGGTTTAGCAGGATAGCTTTGCGCGAGCGCGGCCGCGGCAAACCCGGCTGCCAGCGTTAAAAACAGCGTGGCGACGGTGCTGCGAGTGATCGTATTCATGTTTCTCTCCCTGTTGGCGGCTGTTGCGGCCCTAGTTTAGATCATTTCAGTCATCCTCTAGCAGCCTGTCGGACTTACCCGCCCGAACAGGCTGCTAAAAGCAAAACCGGCTGACAATTCCAAAAAAACCCCGGTCGAACTAGTCGAACGTGTAGAAAACTGAGGGCGAAATCGCATATCAATCATTTTCTCTCGCAATTCTCCCTGCGCCGGTTTTGCATTAGGAGTTTGTCGGGGCCAAGTCCGACAAACTCCTAACCAAACAACCGCGCGCGCTGCAGCGCGGAACTCACCGAAATTCTCCGCCGCTATCCACTCCGCAACATGTAAAATATGCCGTTTTTCAGCACTTCGACGCCATGTCATCGCCCCGCATCGCACTGATACACGCCACCCCGGTCGCCATTGACCCCATCGTGGACGCTTTCAAGCGGTTGTGGCCGGAGGCGCGCACCACCAATCTGCTCGACGACTCGCTCTCCGCCGACCTCGCCGCCGACGGCCGGCTCACCCCCAGGATGATCGATCGCTTCGTGACGCTCGCGCGCTACATGCACGGCTGCGGCGCGGATGCGATCCTTTTCACCTGCTCGGCATTCGGCCCGGCGATCGAAGCGGCGCAGGCTGCTCTGAAGATCCCCGTGCTGAAACCCAACGAAGCCATGCTTGACGAAGCGCTGGATGCCGGTACGCGCATCGGGCTGCTGGCCACTTTTGTACCGAGTATCCCGGCGCTCAAGGCCGAACTCGAGCAGATGGCGCAGCGGCGAAAGTTGAAGGTCGACATCAAGACGCAGGCGGTTCCCACAGCGCTCACCGCACTCCACGCCGGGCGTGCCGCCGAGCACGATCGCCTGATTGCGCAGGCGGCCGACGAGCTTGGCGTCTGCGATGCACTGATCCTCGGCCAGTTCTCGATGGCGAGCGCCGCCGCGCTGATTCCCGACCGGTCGGAACGCAAGGTGCTGACCAGCCCGATCTCGGCGGTCATGCACCTGAAACGCATGCTGGCGGCGTGAGAGCGGGGGTGGATTTCACGCTACAATCGAGACACAAGAAACACGCGGACGTGGGCGCGGTGATCATCGGCGGCACGTCCGAGCAGTTTCACGCCTACTTGAAAAGCGAGGTCGCGAAGTTCGGCAAGCTGGTGAAATCAGCCGGCATCAAGGCCGCGGCGGGCGGGTAATCGCCTGCGTTAACGACTGAACCACGCGCAGGCGCGGATGGGCGCGCGGCATCGCTACTGCCTGCGCGTCCTCTCTTCTTCCTCGCGCTTCGGTTGCTCGTCGCTCTTCTTCGCTCCGCGCTTTTCTGCGGATTTGGCGGCTTCAGGCTTTGGCGGCGGCGCTTTCTGCGCCGCCGGCGGTTTCGGCACGCTCACCGGTGGTCGTGGGACCTCTTGCACTTCCGGCCGCTGCGGTCGCTTCTGTGCTTCGGGCGGCTGCGGCGCCTTCTGCGCCTCGGGCGGTTTTGGCACGCTCACTGGTGGTTGCTGCGCCTTCCGGGCCTCCGGTGGCCGAGGAGCCTTTTGCACTTCCGGCCGCTGCGGTCGCCTCGGTGCTTCCGGCGGCTGCGGCGCCTTCTGCGCCTCGGGCGGTCTTGGCACGCTCACTGCTGGTTGCGGCGCCTTCCGGGCCTCCGGTGGCTTTGGAGCCTCTTGCGCTTCCGGCCGCTGCGGTCGCTTCTGCGCTTCGGGCGGCTGCGGCGCCTTCTGCGCCTCGGGCGGTCTTGGCACGCTCACTGCTGGTTGCGGCGCCTTCCGGGCCTCCGGTGGCTGTGGAGCCTCTTGCGCTTCTCGTGCCCGCAGTCCTTTCTTCGCTTCGGGTGGCTGCGGCGCCTTGGTCGCTTCCGGTGCTTGTGGCCTTTCAGGGCCAGCAGCTTGCTGCTTGGGTGGCGCGACGGCACGCTGAGTAGGACTGACGACTTTGACGGACGGCGCCGGCGCCCGCGCGGTGGGCTTCACCGCCGCCAGCGCTGCTGCATCGAGCGGCCTGCCGGGCTGCGCCGCGAGTGCGGACTGCTTTGCCGCAAACGGGACGGGCGCGGGCGGCGGCGGTACTCTCGCCACGACCGGCCGTTTCAGCGCTTCCGCCGGCGGCCTGCTGCTCGGTGCGGCTGCGCCGCGCACGCTGGCCTGGACCGGCGCTACCGCGGCAACTGCCGTCACCGGCGCCGTCGCGATCGCCTCTTTCGGCAGTCGGACTGCGGCCCTCCCGACCGGTTGCGATTGCACGAACGCAGTGCTCGGGACGGCGACGATCGCGCCGGGCACCTGTTGGTTGACGTAGGTGATGTTGCGCACGTTGATGTTGTTGTACACGTTGGTGATGTTGGTGGTGTTGATCGTCGTATTGCTGGTGTTGATGTTGTTGAAATAGCTTCGGCTCACCGGGTATGACGGACGGTATACGTCGCGGGGGCCGAGCGGAAACCACGCGACGCCTGCGACGTTGCCGATAGAGATCGCTATCTGGAAATTGCTGCCGCCGACGAATGCGACCAGGGCGGGCGCATAGACCGCCCGCGAGCGAATTGGACCGGGGACCCAGCCCCAGGTCCCGCGGATGTTCGCCCAGCGGCCGTAGTGAGATACCGCGAAGCCCCAAGGCGCGTCATCCACCCAGGTCCAGCCCCACGGGTCGACCCACGCCCAATGTCCGTCGTGGTAAGGCGCCCAGCCGGCCGCAACGCGGGTCGGTACCCACACGTTGCCGTAGCCCTCGGCGGCGCGCCAACTGCCGTAGTCGTCCAGGTCCTCGTAGCCGATCACATCGCGCGAGACGTAGCGTGCGGAAACCGCTCCGCGGCGGTCGCGGTCGGAGGACCAGCGGTCGAACTCGTCGGCCCGCGGCGCCTCGATGTACTCGTAGTCGCTCAAACCAGTCCCGGCAAAACGATACGCCTGCTGCGCGTTGACGACGTACGCTGCGCCGTCGCCATACACTTCGGCCTGGCCGCTGCGCACCACGACGGCGGTGGTATCGCCGGCGGGATCGACGTCGATCCGGTATTCGCCGGGCCGGCGGATCGAATACGCGAGATTCGGCGTGGCGACCTCGAACACTTCCTGCGGGCCGAGGCGCCGCACGCGAACGTTCAGCGTGCCTTGCGCCAACTGCACCTGTGCGACGCGGTCCTCGAGATTGAGCAGCGTCACGCTGGTGCTCCCGCTCATACGGATCACGGCCGCGCCGATTTGCAGTTCCGCCCGCGCGCCGGCGTCCACCCACAAACGATCGCCGGTGATCAGTGGCCGGTTCACCGTCGCCAGCACCCAGTCGTCCTCGCCGGCCGGGGAGAAGCTCACCGCGCCGCTGATGTAGCCCAACCGCGCAACGCGGGTCGGCGGGTCGGCGCTGGCCCAACCGGCCCATGCCAACGCGGCGACGCCGAGCAGCAGCGCCATAATTCGATTGCGACTGTATCGCTTATGCATGATAACCCCTCATCGGGAAATCCCCGAGTTGTTGTGGGTTCAATCTCTTGCGCCTCAACCGGTTTCAGGGCATTTTATCTACTCGCAAATTGTATTCCTTTCCGCGAGGGCGCTCCGTAGGCTAACGAACATAAGACGGACGATTTTTTTGAATGCGCCGCAGAATGAGGTGGCGCGTGTCGCGCGCTGCCGCGGCGAAAGGCCCCCCCATTGCAACGGCCCGCTCTATGAGCGCCAACGCTTCATCGTCGCGTTTCTGATCCGAAAGCGTTTGGGCAAGATTGTTCAACACCACCACTGAATCCGGGTGTCGATCGGCTGCCTGGCGCAACACGGCTTCGGCTTCCTTCAATTCTCCCAACGCGTAATGGCCGTTCGCCAGCCCGATGCGCGCCGTGAGGTTATCCGGCCAGCGACGGAGGAAGGTCGCATACGCCATCGTGGCAGCGCGGGGGTTGCCGACGCGTTCCATCGCGGCAATCGCCGCGAGATAGCCCGGTTCGGTGGCGGTGACCGGAACGCGGTCGGGCGGCACGCTGACCATTGCCCAGAAATGGCTTTCCTTCCACGTGTACTCGAGCACAGCGAACGGCATTGACAGCCTCTGTTTCTCGCCTGAGCGCAGCACCAGTTCGCCCTTCGAGTAGTCATAGCCTGCGACGACCGCGTAGTGCCAGATGGAGAACGGCCAGACGCCGTAGTCCTGCAGCACGATGACCGGAATGCCCGCCGCAACCTCGCGCAGCAGATCTTCGAAGCGCGGCGCGAGCTGGTACGACACCATGCCGTAGCGCCGCGGCGCGGCAAGCATCTCGACCTGCAGGCTGCCTTGGCGCGCGGGAAGATAGACCTGCTTGACCAGATCTTCTGGCGTGATCTTCACGCCGAAATGCACCAGCGTCGTCGCCAACGCGGCGGGACCGCACTGATAGTCGTCCTGCGGGAAGAACGGAACCTCGCGGAGCTCGATGCGCTCGGGCAGCCCCGCAGGCCAGGCCTCGCGCAGCGCTTCAGTCTGCGGAACCAGCAGCGCGCAGCCGCCCAACGCGGCCGAAAGAAAAAAAACGCCCGCGATCAGGCGGGCGTTTCTAAGCAAGGCCAGAAGCTCGAGGATCATCGTTTCCAGTTGTACCAGATCACGATCGCTATGATGACGACCGCGGCCCATACCCATCCGCTGGTGGCGCCGGCGGGAAGGGAATCCAGTTTCCCGGCAAGCGAACGAACTTCCTCATCGGTCATCGCTGCGACGCGATCCTGGGCAACCTTCGGATCCAGGCCCAGCGTCTGAAGCTGGCTCGCCACGTCCGACCGGCTCATGAGGCTCAGCACGGCGGCGCGGTCAGTCTGCGCACTCGTAGCGGAAGCTATCTGATCGGTCCCAATCATGCCCGCCTGTATGGTCTGAAACGGCAGGAACATCATGGACACCACTAGAAAACGGCAAATCATTCTGATCGCTGCAAATTTCATGTGAGCCTCCATTGAAGATCGTGGTTAAACTCGACGCCGCACAAGGAACGGTGCAGACGTTACGGAAACCAGCTCATACGCCCCGTCCCGTTTCGTACGATAGCGTACCTAAGCGGCATTATCTACACGCTGATGTTGCTGTCATGCGGCACTGGTATTCCGTTTTGCCGGGTCCGGCAAAGTGCGTTTCATTCTCCAAATCATTTACTTACAACGCCTACCCGCACGCGCCCAGGCGTAGCCATTTGCTTGCCGCCCTGCCGGCGGCGGATTATGAACACCTGCTACCCGCGGATTCGGTCATGTTGTCCCCCTTGAAGCATTCGGTGCATTGAGCCAAGACGTCCGTGCAGGAACTGCGCCCCTCGCGTCAGATACGGGTCACGCTCCCCAGGGATTGTCGATGACCAGCAACCAGGTGCCATCACTTTGGCGCCGCACCACATCTGCCGTCTGCCCCGCCAACTCCACCGGGTTGCCCTGCGGATCTGTTCCTTTCAGAGCCCACTTCGAACACAGCAGGGCAATATCGTTCGTCTCCATCACGTTGCCAGCTTGAAGCGTAAACCGCTGCGTAATCGCCAGGAACCCGCGCAATGCTTCCCGGATCGCCGCATGGCCCCGCACCACCTGCCCCGGCTGAGGCGCCAGGATCGCGGCAGGCTCATACAACGCCATCACGGCCTCCAGGTCACCGGCATTGAAGGCTTTGGCAAACATCTCGTGGACGGCTTCGGCTTCCTTGTACTTCGGGTTGAACTCGCGGACCTTGGCATGGAGCAGATCACCGAAGTAGAGCGACGCTGTCCGCGCCCGCTCAACAAGCTCCCTCTCGCCTTGCTCTCCTGTCCCCCTCTCCCCGTCAACGGGGAGAGGGTTGGGGTGAGGGGTAAGGTTTGGGGTGAACCCTCGTCGCCTTTCCGCCTCCGCGCGCGTCACATAGCGCCAGCCGATCTCCTGCGCGTAGGTGAGGATGCGGGCCTGGACGGTTTTGTGCTCGCCCGGGGTGGGCATCGCGGTTACTTCTCAGGAAACAGCGAGGAATCGGTCAACAGCGGCAGCTTCGCGGCGCGCGCAGCCTTGACCAGCGCCGCGTCGAGTGTCGCCAGCGGTAGCCGGCGGCGCTGGGCCAGCTCGAAATAGGCGGCGTCGTATGGAGTGAGGTTGTGTTGCCCGGACATTTCGTCAGCCTGACGCAGAGACATGACATGCGGGTCTACGTTGAGCGAGTGCAGGCTTGCCTGCCCGACAATCTGCGCGCGCTCGGCAGCGCTGATGCGGCGTCGCCGCTCGGCGGCAAACAACGCATTGGAAAACTCCAGCACCCAAATCGTCGGCACCCAGATCTCCAGCCTCGGAATCGCGTGCAGCAGGCTGTCGGTAAAATCGGTGCTCTCGCCCTCGAGATACCACGCGAGCGCCACCGAGCAATCCAGCACCAGTGCCGGCGGCAGATAGGCGGCGGACTGCTGCCGCGTCCGTAGCGGGCGGCGCGGCATCAGTACTTGTGGCCTTCGTGAATCAGATCCTTGATCTTGATCCCCCCGAGCGAGCGGCCCTTGCGTGTGCGCTTAATTTCCTTGACCAGCGCCTCCAGAGCTTGGGGATCGCGCGCAGGCTTGGCGGGAACTAACTGCGCCACGGGCTCGCCGTGTCGGGTGATGGTGATGCTCTCACCGTTCGCCACCTTATCGAGCAATTGCGAGAAATGGGTCTTGGCTTCGAACGCCCCGACAGTTTTCATGCGGACCTCGCTTGAACTGGTCAACCAGTTTGCAGTATAGCGCAAACCACGGCGCCACCGGCAGCGTGCCGCGAAGCTGCCTCGCGTTCAGCGTCCTCCCTTTCCCCCTTGTGAGAGAGCGCCGGAGGGGTATGACTTAGAGAAAATCCCCGCCGCGCCTCAGCGCGCGACACAAAACGCCAGCCGATTTCCTGCGCGTAGGCGAGAATGCGGGACTGGACGGTTTTACGCTCGGTAGGGGCGGACATCAGTACACGGGCCGTTACACAAGTGAACGTTGGCTCACTGCAAAACGTGTATCGGAAATGACTGCTTCCGCTTGCTCCGCCGGCTCTATGCCGTCGACACGGAGAAGATCAACATCGACGCGTTTCCCGGCGTGAACGACTGCATCAGCAGCAAATTCGAGTGCGGATATTGTCCTGCGCTGACTCAGCCAACGCCCCAAGAAATTGAAGATGCTTTCGGGCCGGTTAGCAGCACGAGCTTCATCTGACGTGAATGACGATGCCGAAACAGAGAGGGCGTCGATACGTTTCCGCGCTTCCTCCGAGGTCATCGCCAGTGTTTTGGGCCACACGGGACAGAAAAGATGCCAATCCGATCGTTCTCCAAGAGACTCTGTGGGTCGGCTTTGAGCCCATGGCCCAGGTGCCGGGCTTGGATTCCTGGCCGTAGAGTTTCAGGCGGGCGTAGGACTTCATTCCCTCACCCCCGGCCCCTCTCCCGGAGGGCGAGGGGAAATGGCCCCCTGTTCCTTTGTCGGTGCGTGATTCTGAGCCTGCCCCTTTCCCGGAGGGCGAGGGGAGGCGCCCGCTGGCTCTCATTTTCTCTTCGAGGGCCAGTTCGCACTTGATCAGCAGGCTGGCGGAGCCGCAGGTCGGATCGGAAGCGGTCATGCCGGGCTGCGGGTCCATGATCAGCGCCATGATCATCCCCACCTCACCGGGGGTGTAGAACTCGCCCGCGCTCTGGCCGCTGCCCTCGGCGAACTTGCGGATCAGGTACTCGTAGCTGCGCCCGATGATGTCGGCGTCCACGTCAGCGAGCCCGAGGCGCTTGGCGCTGATGGCTTCGATCAGGTTGGAGAGGCGGTCGTCGTCGATGTCGCGTTGGCCGTGGGTCGTGGCGTTGAAGTCCACACGGTCGATGATGCCCTTGAGCAGCGGCTTGGCGTCGGCGATGCTGCGCAGATGCGTGGTGAGCTGTTCGCCGATCCGGTCCGAGAGCGTGCGGATGACAGACCACACGGCATCGTCCGGATTCTTCGGCTCGATCGGCAGATAAAAGCGGACGAGCTTCTTATCGTGCTTCACCAGCTTGAAAGCCTTGGCGCGGGAGCCGACTTCCTTGGCGATGCGGCTCAACTCATCATCGAACACATCGCAGAGGCGCTTCGCGAAGATGAGCGGGAGGATGAACTCCTTGTATTTCGCCGCGTCCTTGGCGCCGCGGATGGAACACGCGGCGTCCCAGATCCAGGATTCGAGGGATTTGTCGGGGCTGTTATCTGTCATCAGATGGCTTGTTGAGGGACTTAGAGGCGTCTGAAGCGTGCTTCACCGACGTGCCCAAGCTTTCTCTCATCAGCGGCGCACTACACTGCCGCGACGCTCCGGCCCCTAGAATGCAAACAAAGGTGCTCACTGAGGGTTCTGTGGGCTTAGACGTCTCGACGCCCAACCGGAAATGAACGGCATTCCTGAAATGCTAGACCCATACGTCGGCATAAACAACTTTGCCGCCGTAGATTTACGCATGTGCGCCGGTATATCCAGGCGCATATCGCGCTCAAATCGCTAAATTGTTCAACCACCCCGGTCACTTCGTGACCACCCCTCCAGCCCTCACTCCTGACTTCTCTCCCGAGGGGAGAGAGGAAGCTCGAGCCTCCCTTCTCTGTTCGGGAGAAGGGTCGGGGATGAGGGGACGGGAGGGGAGATTCATTTTGTCGTGTATTCAGAATCCTCGCCGAGCAAGTCCTTGGCGGTCAGCTCGCACACCCACTCGCGCTCGCTCGCCGTCAGATCGGGAATCGCGTCGATGGCGCCGACGGGATCCTCCGGCCCCATGTCGAACGGGTGGTCGGTGCCGATCACCACGCGATCGGCGCCCACGCGGTTGATGAGGTGCCGCGCCGCCAGCGGATCGTGCGTCAGCGCGTCGAAATAGAATCGCCGTAGCAGGTCGCGCGGCGAAGTCTTCGTTTTCATCTTGGGCTCGGGCCGCACGTTGAATCCGTGCACAAAGCGCCCGATCTGATACGGCACGTAGCCGCCGCCGTGCGCGCACAGGATGCGCAGTTTCTTCAGGTCGTCGAGCGCCCCGCTGAACATCAGGTGCGCGACCATCATTGTCGTGTCGAGCGGGAAGCCGATGAAATTGCGCAGGTAGTAGTCGTCCATCCAGCCTTCCGCCAGGCACTGGTAGGGATGGGCGAAGACGAAGCAGCCGAGCTGTTCGATCGTCCTCAGCACTTTTCTAAACCTGGCGTCTGCGAGCGGCCGGCCCTCGATCGACGTACCTAGTTCCACCGCCTTGAACTTGTGCTCCTTGACCACCCGTTCGAGTTCAGCGATCGCCGCGTCCGGGTCCTGCATCGGCAGGTGCGCCATGCCCCGCAGCCGGTCAGGGCGTCCGGCGACCATTTGCGCGATGCCGTCGTTTGCGAGCCGGGCGGCTTCGAGCCCGGCGTCGGGCGAGAGCCAGTAAAAATAGATCGGCGGGCCGACCGAAATCCCGGCGATGTCGAGCCCCTTGCGATCCATCCACTCGAGCTTGGCGTCGACGTCGTAGAAAGTGGACAGCAGCTCGGTCATCCGCCCGTGGCTGTTGAAGTAGCGCTTGCCGTCTTTCCTCTCGATGCTCGTTCCGAACCGCAGCGGATCGCGCTCGATGGCCTCAACGATGGCCGGCGGAATGACATGGTTATGCAGATCGATAGTGCTCATGATACGGCGTGCTCCTTTGTTTACTGCTCATCGTGTCGTTACTGCTGTGCGCTGCTGTGAATTGGGTCGTAGGGTGCGCCGCGCGCACCACCCGTACGTGAAACGCACCCTGCACCCTCACCGGCGCTGACGCTATTTATACGGTCGATGGCCCGCCGAAGAGCACCGTGCACTGGGTGGAGAGCACGCCGCCATTACCGTGCGCAAGCGCAATCTCGCAATCCTTGACCTGGCGCTGACCGCATTCGCCGCGCACCTGCCGCACCGCCTCGATCATCACCAGCAGCCCATACATGCCGGGATGGCAATAGGAAAGCCCGCCGCCGCTGGTGTTGACCGCAAGTTTTCCTCCGGGTGCAATCGCGCCATTGGCGACGAAACGCCCGCCCTCGCCCTTGGGACAGAAGCCCAAATCCTCCAGGAACAGAATGGGCGTGATGGTGAAGGCGTCGTAGAGCGAAAGCATGTCCACGTCCGAGGGCTTGAGCCCCGCCATCCTGAATGCCTTGGGCCCGGATTCCGCAGCCGCCGTGACCGTCAGATCGGGCATGTTGGCGATGGTGGCATGGCCGATGGACTCACCCACGCCCAGCACATAAACCGGCTTCTTCTTGAGCGACTTCGCGCGCGCGGCCGAGGTGATGACGATCGCTCCGCCGCCGTCGGTCACCAGGCAGCAGTCGCGCACCGTAAGCGGATAGCTCACCATGCGCGCATTCAGCACCTGCTCGATAGTGAGCGGCTCTTTCTCCCACGCCACCGGATTCATGAGTGCCCATTTGCGCGCGGCGACAGCGACTTCGGCAAGCTGTTCGCGCGTCGTGCCGAATTGGTGCATATGGCGGGAGGCCGCCAACGCGTAAGCGCTTGCCGGCAGGAACGGACGGTAAGGACCCTCGTAGAAGTTGAATTCGCGCGGGGAAGCCGCGGCGCGCGAGACCGTGCGCTGGGTGCTGCCGTAGGCGATCACCGCCACCTCGCAGACACCCTGCTGAATCGCGGCCTGCGCGTGCGCCACGTGCGACATGAAGGAGGAGCCGCCGATATGGGTGCCGTCGAAATACCGGGGCTTGATGCGCAGGTATTCGGCGAGCGCCATCGCCGGATTGCGCGACTGCGTGGTCGCGGAGAGCAATGCGTCGACGTCGGAAAGTTTCAACCCGCAGTCATCGAGCGCCCGCATGGTCGCCTGCGCCATGAGGTCCACCACGCTGGTGTGCGGGGCGACCTGGCCGAGATCGGATTCGGCCGCGCCGACCACCGCAACGCTGCCTTTTTGGAGTCCGCTCATTTTGTCCTCCCGTCCCTCATCCCCGACCCTTCTCCCGAGGGGAGAAGGGAGGCTCGAGCTTCCTCTCTCCCCTTGGGAGAGAGGTCAGGAGTGAGGGAAACGAATACGGGATAAGGCTGCAACTTTTCGTCGCCGGGGTGCATTTTGACTTTGACGCGCATGCCGATCTTCACCTGCATCGGTTCGATTTCCTCGACCCGGCTCATCATGCGAAAACCCTCGTCAAGATCGATCAGCGCCACATTCAGGGGCGGCTCGTTCTTGTAGTAGACGACGGTCGTCGCGTGAACGGTACCCAGCCCTTTGGAGATGCGCCATTCGAGGTTGGCACTTCCGGTTTTGGGCGCGACCACGCGCGGAAAGAACACCGCCGCGCCGTCATCCGTGCACACCTGGTAGGCGAGCTCGCCTTTCTTGCAGTGCTCGTAGTAAACACCGAGCGGTGAGTTTTTTGTCAAATCCGGCATCGCTTTCTCCCAACCGACATGAATTCGTATCAACCCATGCCATTGTAGTGGCGGCACGTAGCGCCGACAACCGTAGCCGGGGACCTCGAGCGAAGAAGTGTCTATGATGTGGACGCGCGGTGTCAGAATGTCAAACTCCGACCGAAGCCTTGTTAGAAGTCCATCATACGATCTGCCGATTCCCGACCCCGAAGCTGGATTGACACGCTATTGCTGAACTTGTATACGCATGTCTTCTGAGGAGGAAGGCGTATGAAACCGGGAACGCAGCGTTGCTTCTCATTGTTGCTCGGTACGTGCTCGTTGTGGGCGGTGGCCGCCGCAACCGCGCAGTCGCAGCAGGCCTATCCCACGCGCCCCATCCGTCTCGTCGTGCCCTCGGCTCCGGGCGGCGGTACCGACATATCGGCGCGCATCATTGCACCCAAGCTCTCCGAGTACCTCGGACAGCAGGTGATCGTCGAAAACCGCCCGGGTGCGGGAACGATGATCGGCGGGGAGGTGGTCGCGCGCGCGGCGCCCGACGGCTACACCCTGCTGATGGGCATCAGCACGCTTGCGATCAACCCCGCGATGTACAAGAAGGTGCCGTACGATGCGCTCAAGGATTTCGCGCCGGTCAGCCAGGTGGTGTCGCTGCCCAATATCCTCGTCACGCATCCCTCATTGCCCGTCAAATCGGTGAAGGAGTTGATCGCATTCGCCAGAGTGCGCCCCGGCCAGCTCAACTTCGCTTCAGCCGGCGTCGGAACGAATCCGCACCTTTCAATGGAGCTGTTTCTATCCCAGGCCGGACTCAAAATGGTGCACGTTCCCTACAAGGGGTCGGGCCAGGGCGTCATCGATCTGCTTGCAGGACATGTGTCGGTGATGACGCCAAGCATCATCACCGCGTTGGGGTACGTACGAGACGGCAGGCTGCGCGGCCTGGGCGTCACCAGCGCCAGGCGCGCCGCCGGAACGCCGGACATTCCAACGATCGCCGAGGCGGGTGTCCCGGGTTACGAGGCAGTGCAGTGGTTCGGTGTTCTCGCGCCTGCGGGCACGCCGCGCGACATCGTCACCAAGCTGCACAGCAACGTCGTGCGCGTGCTTCAAAATGCCGACACCAGGAAACGCTTTATCGACGACGGCGCCGATCCGGTTGGAAACTCGCCCGAAGAGTTCGCGGCGTTCGTCCGCTCCGAAACCGTGAAGTGGGCGAAGGTCGTCAAAGATGCCGGCATCAAGCCGGAGTAGTTGTTAGGTTGTCATTCCCGAGAAATCGGGAATCCAATTTACGAATTGATCGTGTGGAGCCGCCGTATGGGTTCCCGCTTTCTCGGGAACGACAAACTCATGACACAAATCAGACGCGTCGTCAGCGGTCACGACAAGAGCGGTAAGGCGATCGTGCTTTCGGACGGCCCGGTGCCGACGATCCACAGCAACCCTATACGCCCCGGGCAACTCTCCTTCGAGGTGTGGAAAACGAGATCGATGCCGGTCCCCATCGCCGCTGAGGAGCCAGAGCCCACCACGGGTCCGCGCTCGCTCCAGCCGCCGCCGATGGGCAATGTCTTACGGATTTCCGTGGTGCCGCCGGAGACCGAGGAGACGCGTAATCTTACGCCGGAACAGGCGCGGGAGCTGTTCAGGAAAAGCGGTGCCGGGGACGCCTCCACGTACGGCCGCGGCGGCCGCCACCCGATGATGCACCGGACGGAAACGGTCGATTACGCTGTGGTTCTCGAAGGCGAAATCACCCTGATCCTCGACGACGAGGAGGTGGAGCTCAGGACGGGCGACGTCGTTATCCAGCGCGGCACCAGCC
>Ga0156176_1193_pt1 | contig 22082 bp, 26 predicted proteins | sample RifCSPlowO2_12_FD_107829 | JGI IMG/M metagenome (GOLD analysis project Ga0156176, IMG submission 107829) | Betaproteobacteria bacterium RIFCSPLOWO2_12_FULL_62_58
TCACCGCGCACCGCTGGCGGCTCATGCCTTCCGATACCGCGATTCAGCCTTTGATCATCGGCGGCAATGAAGAAGCAGTCGCAGTGTCGGAGCAGCTCGTGCGACGCGGCATGCTGGTGCCGGCGATCCGGCCACCGACCGTGCCGCAGCGAACTGCGCGGCTGCGCATTTCGCTCTCCGCCGCGCACACGGTAGACGATGTCGCCCAATTGGTGGGCGCCCTCGATGAAATCTCAAAAGAAGCTTGAACCGCAGAGACACAAGGAAGAACGAGAGGCGAGAGGCGAAAGGAGAGAGGCGTGACTCACGAGAAGCTTCGCGCCTATCGCCCATCTCCTCTCGCCTATCCCTTTTTCCGACTCATTGCAGTGAGAGTTTTCAATGACTTTGCACGTCGAGACGGCGGGTGAGGGGCCCGATGTGGTGCTGCTGCACGGCTGGGGCATGCACAGCGGTATCTGGAGCGAGCTCGTGCGTGCGTTGGCGCCACGCCTCCGTGTGCACGCGGTGGATCTGCCGGGCTACGGCGCGAGCCCTGCATGCGAGCCTTACGCGCTCGGACGAATCGCATCAGAGCTGGCATTGCAGATGCCGACGCCTTGCGCGGCATGCGGCTGGTCGTTGGGCGGACAAGTGGCGCTCACCTGGGCCCGCAGTGCCCCGCGGCAGGTGAAGCGGCTCGCAATGATTGCGACCACGCCGTGTTTTGCGCGGCGCGATGACTGGCCGCATGCGGTGGAAGCGCACGTGCTGCATGAGTTCGCACAGGAATTGGCGGCCAATTACGACAGTACACTCAGGCGTTTTCTGTCGCTTCAGGCACGGGGAGATGCAAAGGCAGGACAGGTGGCGCGACGGCTGCGGAAAACTTTGTTGGCGCGCGGCCGGCCCGGCACGCGCGTGCTGCAGCAGGGTCTGGAGATCCTGCTCGGTACCGATCTGCGCCCTCAGCTTCACGCAATCATGCAGCCGGCGCTGGTGGTCCATGGCGATTGCGACGTATTAACGCCGCCTGCCGCCGGCGAGTACCTCAGCCGGATGTTGCCCAATGCCAGGCTTGAGGTGGTGCATGGGGCGGCGCACGCGCCGTTCGCATCGAATCCGGGTGAGGTCAGCGCGCTGCTGGTCGAGTTCTTCGATGAACGATGAGTTGTCAGTGGACAAACGCCTGGTGCGGTGCTCCTTCGAGCGCGCCGCCGCCACTTATGACACGGCTGCGGTGCTGCAGGACGAGGTGTGCCGGCGCATGCTGGAGCGCCTCGACTACGTCAGGCACCGGCCAGCGGCGATCCTCGACGCCGGCAGTGGTACCGGCAACGCACTTGCCGCGCTGGGTGAGCGGTATCCCGGCGCAAGAATCGTCGCGCTCGATATCGCACTTGCGATGCTCCAGTGCGGCCGGGAACGAATCCCATGGTGGAAAGGCCTGCTTACGCGGCGCCCGCACGCGGTGTGCGGTGATATCGAGCGGCTGCCCCTCGCCGATGCCTCCATCGGCATGGTGTGGTCGAACCTGACGTTGCAGTGGGTGAATGAACCGCAGCGGACGTTCGCCGAGATGCAGCGCGTGCTTTCACCGGGAGGTCTGCTGATGTTCAGCACCTTCGGCCCGGACACATTAAAAGAGTTGCGCCGCGCCTACCAGGGCGCCGACCGCTACACCCACGTCAACCGTTTCATCGACATGCACGACATCGGCGATATGCTGTTGGGCAGCGGGTTTGCCGACCCGGTGATGGATATGGAATGCATCACACTCACCTACGACGATGTGCGTCAGCTGATGCGCGAACTGAAGGCGATCGGCGCGCATAACATGACGAAAGGGCGCCCGGCTGGCCTCTACGGGAAGTCGCTGCTCGCGGCCGTGGCGCGCAATTACGAAGCGTTCCGGCGCGACGGTAAATTGCCGGCCACGTTCGAAGTAGTCTACGGGCATGCGTGGAAGCCGCAGCCACGGCTCGGCCCAACCGGCCGCCCGATAATCGAAATCAAGCCGCGATGAGGTCTTGGTTTTGCCGCCTCTCGCCTCTCGCCTCTCGCCTCTCGGTTTCTTCGTCACCGGCACCGATACCGGCGTCGGCAAGACACTGGCTGCATGCGCACTGCTGCACGCGTTCTCGGCGCGCGGCTTGCGCGCGGCCGGCATGAAACCGGTCGCTGCCGGCGCGCAGCGCATCCGCGGCGAATTGCGCAACGAGGATGTCGAGCAGCTTGGCGCCGCGAGCAGCATTGCGGCGCCGCGTGCTCTCCTCAACCCCTATTGCTTCGAGCCGCCAATCGCGCCGAACATCGCGGCGCAGGCAGCGGGAGTCACCATCGAACTGCACACGATCGTGGCCGCTTATCGCGAACTTGCCGCGCGCGCCGACGTCGTGATAGTGGAAGGCGTCGGCGGCTTCTGTGTGCCGCTCAACGCGCAAGAAGACGCGGCCGATCTCGCGCAGCGCCTGGATCTTCCGGTGTTGCTCGTGGTCGGCATGCGACTCGGCTGCCTCAATCATGCGCTGCTTACCGCGCAGGCGATTCGCGCGCGCGGGCTCAAGCTCGCAGGCTGGGTCGCCAATCATATCGATCCGGCGATGACGCATGCCGACGATAATACGGCCGCGCTGGAACATCGCCTCGCCGCGCCCCGCATCGCGCGCGTCGTATTTTCGCAGCCGCCCGATGCCCGTCATATCGCGCGCTCGTTCGACATCGACGCGCTGTGCAGCGCGATCTGATCGATCGTCGGCGCGGTGCGGGGCCAATCCGAGGCTTTTGCCCGGGTTTTTGGTTGCTACCGTTTGTCGCGTGTGCTAAATTCCGCCCATTTCACTTGACGGTCAGCGCTGGCGACCAAGGACGCTCTGGATGGAATGCGTCACTGCCGGGGGAGCGGCTGGATTCGCGTTTACCGCGCGCCGCAATAACTCGCTTTCTTCATCCGGCCGTTTTCTCGTCTTTGGGTTTATTTTGTCGGTCTCGGTTGGAATAGCGCTGGCGTTCACGTGGGTTTTCGGTGCATGGCTGATCCTGCCGTTCGCCGGATTGGAAATGCTTGGTTTGTATCTGGCGTTCCACTATATCGAACGCCATGCCGCGGATTACGAGCGCGTGGTGATCCAGGGCGACAAGCTGAACGTGGAACTGCGCGACGGCGGGCGCATGACCTGCTTCGAATTCAACCGCCACTGGGCGCAGGTCGTCTGCACCGGAGACGGCAGCCGCCTGGCGCTGAGATCGCATGGCCGTGAACTCGAGATCGGCCGCCATATGAACGAAGAACAGCGTCTGGCGGTCGCGCGAGAGCTCAAACGGGAATTGCGCGGCATCAGGTGACCGGGGGAACGCGGACAGGCGCCCGGCGCCACCCAGGGATTAATTTACAGGTGAGGGAAGCATGACCAGCAAGTTGGCTAGATTATTTGCGGCCGCAACGGCATTCCTGGCAGCGGGAACAGCCTGCGCGAACCAGTACAACCTGCAGCCGCCGCAAACCATCATCGCGCACGAGATCTACGATCTGCACACCTTGATCATGTGGATCATCGTGGGGATCTTCGTGGTGGTGTTCGGGGCCATGACCTACGCGATCGTCAAGCACCGCAAATCGGTGGGGCACAAGGCTGAACAGTTCCACGAGAACACCATGGTGGAAATCGTCTGGACCGTCATCCCGTTCCTGATCCTGATCGGCATGGCCTATCCGGCAACCAAGACCGTGATATCGATGAAGGATACTTCCAGCCCGGATATGACCATCAAGGCTACCGGCTACCAGTGGAAGTGGGGCTACGATTATCTCCAGGAAGGCGTCAGCTTCTACAGCAGCCTCGCCACGCCGCGCGATCAGATCGAGGGCAGGACGCCCAAGGGGACAAACTATCTCCTCGAAGTCGATAATCCGGTGGTGGTGCCGGTCGGCAAGAAGGTGCGCATCATCATCACCGCCAACGACGTAATCCATTCCTGGTGGGTGCCGGCGCTCGGCGTGAAGCAGGATGCGATCCCGGGCTTCGTGCGCGACAGCTGGTTCAAGGTCGACAAGCCGGGCACCTATCGCGGCCAGTGCGCGGAGCTGTGCGGCAAGGACCACGGCTTCATGCCGATCGTGGTCGAAGCGGTCGAGCCCGAGAAGTATGCCGCCTGGGTCAAGGAACAAAAGGAAAAGATGGCCAAAGCGGCAGTTGCCGACGCTCCCGATAAGCCCTGGACGCTGGACGACCTCAAAGCGCGCGGCGAGAAGATCTACGGCGCCAACTGCATCGCTTGCCACCAAGCCACCGGCATGGGCGTGCCGGGCGCATTCCCGGCGCTGTCCGGTTCCAAGATCGTCACTGGCCCGAAGGACGGGCAGATCAACGTGTTGCTCAACGGCGTCGTGAAGGACGGCAAACCGACCGCGATGGTTTCGTTCAAGCAGCTTTCCGACGTCGAGCTCGCCGCGGTCATTACCTATACCCGCAACAACTGGGACAACAAGACAGGCGAGGCGATCATGCCGGCCGACGTCAAGGCTTTACGGAAATAACGCAGGCATTCAGGAGAGCCACTCATGGAAGCAGTACACGCTCACGGTCACGCCGATCACGCGCACCATCCCGCCGGGATTCTGCGCTGGGTCCAGACCACCAACCACAAGGACATCGGCACGCTCTACCTGTGGTTCGCCTTCACCATGTTCATCGTCGGCGGCGTGCTGGCGCTGATGCTGCGCGCCGAGCTGTTTGAGCCCGGCTTGCAGCTGTGGCGCCCGGAGTTCTTCAACCAGCTCACGACCATGCACGGGCTGATCATGGTGTTCGGGGCGATCATGCCGGCCTTCGTCGGCTTCGCCAACTGGCAGATCCCGATGATGATCGGCGCGCCCGACATGGCGTTCGCGCGCCTGAACAACTGGAGTTTCTGGCTGCTGCCGCCGGCGGCGACGCTGCTGGTCGCCTCGTTCTTCGTGCCGGGCGGCGCCACCGCGGCGGGCTGGACCGTTTACGTGCCGCTTTCCACCCAGATGGGTCCGGGCATGGACCTCGCGATCTTCGCGCTGCACATCATGGGCGCGTCTTCGATCATGGGCTCGATCAACATCATCACCACCGTCCTCAACATGCGCGCGCCCGGCATGACGCTGATGAAAATGCCGCTTTTTGTGTGGACCTGGCTGATCACGGCGTACCTCCTGATCGCGGTCATGCCGGTGCTCGCCGGCGCGGTCACCATGATTCTCACCGATCGTCATTTCGGCACCAACTTCTTCAATGCGGCGGGCGGCGGCGACCCGGTGATGTTCCAGCACATTTTCTGGTTCTTCGGGCACCCCGAGGTCTACATCATGATCCTTCCGGCGTTCGGCATCGTGTCGCAGATCGTGCCGACTTTCGCCAGGAAGCCCCTGTTCGGCTACTCCTCCATGGTGTATGCGACGGCCTCGATCGCGATCCTGTCGTTCATCGTGTGGGCGCACCACATGTTCACCGTCGGCATGCCGGCCTCGGCGCAACTCTTCTTCATGTATGCGACGATGCTGATCGCGGTGCCGACCGGCGTGAAGGTGTTCAACTGGATCGCAACCATGTGGAAGGGCGCGTTGACCTTCGAGACGCCGATGCTGTTCGCATGCGGCTTCATCTTCGTGTTCTCCATGGGCGGCTTCACCGGGCTGGTGCTGGCGATCGCTCCGATCGACATCCAGGTGCAGGACACCTACTACGTGGTGGCGCATTTCCACTACGTGCTGGTCGCGGGGTCGCTGTTCGCGATTTTCGGCGGCACTTATTACTGGATCCCGAAATGGACCGGGCACATGTACGACGAGACGCTCGGCAAATGGCACTTCTGGCTGTCGATGATTTTCTTCAACGTCACCTTTTTTCCGATGCATTTCACGGGACTCGCGGGCATGCCGCGGCGCGTTCCCGATTACGCGCTGCAGTTCGCCGATTTCAACATGATCTCGACGATAGGCGCATTCGGTTTCGGTCTGTCGCAACTCCTGTTCCTGTGGGCGGTGGTGAAGTGCATCCGCGGCGGCGTGAAGGCGGCCGACAGGACCTGGGAAGGTGCGGAAGGACTGGAATGGACGCTGCCGTCGCCTCCGCCCTACCACACCTTCGAAACGCCGCCGGTCGTGAAATAGTCCATGGCGCACGGGATGGAACTCGCTTTGAGCGGCAAAGCAAAAACGGCGTTGATCCTCGCCTCCATCGCGCTTGCGTTTTTTATCGGCGTCATCATCCGGCACTGGTTATGGTAGCGAATACGCAATTCAGCGCGAACAACCTCGTTACCCTGAAGAAGCTTTTGATCGTCGCCTGCGCGATGTTCGGCTTCGGGTTTGCGCTGGTGCCGTTTTACAAGAAGATTTGCGAGGTGACCGGCGTCAACAACGTCCTGAAGGCCGATGCGGTCACCAACAGCCAGGTCGATACCGCACGGTTCCTGACCGTTGAATTCGATACCAACCTGCGCAACGATCTGCCGTGGACCTTCACGCCGCTCGAGAAAAGCGTGCGTTTTCACCCCGGCGAGCTGATTCAGGTGGTGTTCGAAGTCCGCAACAACTCGAACCGCCCGGTGACCGGCCAGGCGATTCCGAGCTACGGCCCGCAGCTCGCGGCGCGCTATTTCAAGAAGCTCGACTGCTTCTGCTTCACCCAGCAGACGCTCGCGCCGGGAGAGGTGAGGCGCATGCCGGTGGTGTTCGTGATCGAGAAAGGCCTGCCGCGGGAGGTCAATACGGTGACGCTGTCGTACACGTTCTTCGAGGTTGAGGGCACCGCAAAGAAAGCAAGCTGATGCTGATGACCGAGCCTCCCGATACTCCGCGCAAAGCGACGCCACTGCAAGTGGTGAAAGCGGTATTGAGCGCGTTCATCGGTATCCGCAAGCGCGCGGCGCACGAGCGTGACGTGGTAACGCTGACGCCGCTACAGGTGATCGTTGCCGGCATCATCGGCGCGGTGATTTTGGTATTGAGTCTGGTGACGCTGGTGCGGTTTATCGCCAGCTGATCGCAGGAATTGAGAATCCAGGGGAGAAAGCAACATGTTGAGTCCATCGGCCCGTTATTTCATTCCGGACCCGTCGCGCTGGCCGATCTTCGGTTCGATCGCGCTACTGTGCATGGCCTCCGGCGCCGCCTCGTGGTTCAACGGCGTGTCGTGGGGCAAGTTCCTCGTGCTCGCCGGGGCGTTGATCCTGTTCTACATGATGGCCGGCTGGTTTGGCGCCGTCGCTCACGAGTCCGAAGGCGGCCGCTACAACAAGCAGGTCGACGCTTCCTTCCGCTGGGGCATGAGCTGGTTCATCTTCTCGGAAGTGATGTTCTTCGGCGCGTTCTTCGGCGCGCTGTTCTACATGCGCGTGATTTCAGTGCCGGATCTCGGCGGGCTCGAAAGCCAACAGCTCATCTGGCCGGGTTTCAAGAGCGGCTGGCCGGTCTCGGGGCCGGGCATCAGGGAGCAGTTCACTCCGATGGGAGCGTGGGGCATCCCGGCGCTCAACACGCTGCTGCTGCTGTCCTCAGGCGTTACTGTCACCTGGGCGCACTGGGGGCTGCTGAAGAACGACCGCTCCCAGCTGATCTGGGGTCTGGTCATGACCATCGCCCTGGGCACGGCCTTCCTCGGCTTCCAGATCTACGAATACGCGCACGCCTACAGCGAGCTCAACCTCAAGCTCACCATGGGCGCTTACGGGGCGACATTCTTCATGTTGACCGGCTTCCACGGTTTTCACGTGACGATGGGCACCATCATGCTGATCGTGATTCTGTTCCGCTGCGTCGCCGGCCACTTCCGTCCCGAGCACCACTTCGGATTCGAAGGCGTGGCCTGGTACTGGCACTTCGTCGACGTGGTGTGGTTGTTGCTGTTCATCTTCGTCTACTGGCTATAAGCCGACAACACAAGAACAATCACAACGACAACAACAAGGCGCGACCAACAACAAGGGGGAGGCCCCCGTCAGTAGGGGAATATCGCCGCACCTGGTGTGCGGCGTTTTTTTTCAAAGACATTAGGATTGTCCGACCTAAGTCCGACAAACTCCTAGAGCTTGTTGGTGATGAGGCCGGAATAAAAGCCGAGCATGAGGAGGGCAAACAGCACGACCGAAAGCGCCACTCTCACGGTCAGCGCTTTCACCATGCGTTCGGACTGTCCCTTGTCCTTGAGCAGGAAGTAGAGCGCCGAGAACAGGCTCGTCAGAATGAAGGCGACGAACAGCAGGACGATGGTTTTCATGGGCGTTAACGCGGTCAGGATTGCAGTGTATCCCATGCGCTTGATGCCTGCCAGCCGTGAACCCGTCTCACTGATCCCGCGCCTATTATTGAGATAGATTGATGAGCTTTAGGTTCGAATTCCGGCGCGGCCTGTGGCCGATGCTCGCGGCCGCAGCGGGCATCGCGCTCACGCTCGCGCTGGGCAACTGGCAGCTCGGGCGCGGCCAGGAGAAAACCGCGCTCAAAGCCCGGCTCGAGCAACTCGCCCGCGAGCCGGCGATCAACGTGTCAACGCGGGAACTCGCGGCGCCCGACGTCGAGCTGCGGCGGGTCGAAGCGCGCGGCACGTACGAACCGAAATACATGGTGCTGATCGACAATCGCGTGAGCCACGGGGTTGCCGGCTATCACGTGGTGATGCCCCTCAGGCTGGGCGACGGCAGCCGCTATGTTCTGGTGAACCGCGGCTGGGTCGCGGGAACCCGCGACCGCAGCCGCTTGCCTGAGGTGAAGACACCGCCCGGAACGGTCAGCGTAAGCGGGCTCGCGGTGGTGCCGGGGAAGCGTTTTTTTGAGATCTCAACCAAGGTCGCCGAGGGCAACGTCTGGCAGAACCTGATGCTCGAGCGTTACCGCCAGGCCGTGCCGATCGCGATCCAGCCGTTCCTGATCCAGCAGGACCAGCAAGACGCCGCCGGCGACGGGCTCATACGCGAGTGGCTGCCGCCCGATCTCGGTGCCGACACGCACTATGGCTATGCCTTTCAGTGGTTTGCCCTGTCAGCCGTGATACTGATTTTCTATCTGGTCACCCATGTCCGAAGAAAACGCGAAGCCTGAGCGCAGGCTGACAAGTCTGTGGCTGCTCATCGCGCTCACCGTCGCGCCGGTGCTCGCATCGTATGTCGCCTACTATTTCTGGCAGCCGTCGCGGCACGTCAATTACGGTGAACTCCTGGAGCCGCGGCCGCTGCCTGACTCGAAGCTCACCCTTGTCGACGGCACGCCGTTTCATTGGCGCCAGTTGAAAGGCAAATGGGTGCTGGCGATTGTGGACTCCGGCGGCTGTGACCCCTACTGCCGGCAGAAACTCATTTATCTGCGTCAGGTGCGGCTTGCCCAGGGCAAGGAGATGGAGCGCATCGAGCGCGCATGGCTGATCACCGACGCGGCCAAGCCCGAGGCGGCGCTTCTCGCGCAACACCAGGGCATCTGGCCCATCCGCGCCGCCGGCAGCGATATCCTCAAATTGTTTCCGGTCGCCGGTTCGGTTGCCGATCACATTTACGTGGTCGATCCGCTCGGCAACCTGATGATGCGTTACCCGCGCGATGCCGACCCGCGCAGGATGTTGAAGGACGTCGCGCGGCTGCTGAGGCATTCGCAATGGCAGTGACACGCCGTCAGGAGTTTGTCGGACTCGACCCCGACAAACTCCTAATGCAAAACCGGCGCCAAGAAAATTGCAAGAGAAAATGATAGAGATGCGAATTCACCCCCAGTTTTCTGCACGTTCCACCCGTTCAGCCGGTTTTGCTTTTAGCAGCCTGTCCGGCCTGTTAAGGCCGACAGGCTGCTAGTGGTGGTAAACTTCGCGTTTTCACTGAAGCTCCTACGATAAATGGCCTCGAGTCTCGCCCGCCACTACACCACTTCGCGCGTCTACCAGTTCTACCAGGTGACCAAGCCGCGCATCGTGTCGCTGATCGTGTTCACAGCGGTGATTGGGATGTTCCTTGCCATGCCCGGCATGGTCCCGCCGCAGGCACTGCTCGCCGGCACGCTCGGCATTGCGCTGGTGGCGGGCGCCGCGGCGGCGGTCAACTGCCTGGTCGAGCAGAAAATCGATGGGGTGATGGTGCGCACCCGGGCGCGCCCGCTCCCGAGCGGAAGACTCACGTCGCTGCAGACGCTGGTTTTCGCGGGCGCGCTCGGCGGCATCGGGCTCGCCGTGCTCCATCATTGGGTCAACGCGCTCACCATGTGGCTGACGCTCGCCACTTTCGTTGGCTACGCAATCGTCTACACGGTGATACTCAAGCCGATGACGCCGCAGAACATCGTGATCGGCGGCGCGTCGGGCGCGATGCCGCCGGTCCTGGGCTGGGCGGCGGTGACGGGCGAGGTCTCGGCCGACGCGCTGCTGCTGTTTCTCATCATCTTCGCCTGGACGCCGCCTCATTTCTGGGCGCTCGCGCTCTATCGCAAGAACGAGTACGCCAAGGCGGGTGTGCCGATGCTCCCCGTCACGCACGGCGACAAGTTCACGCGGTTGCACGTGCTCTTCTACACGATCATCCTGTTTGCGTGCACCATGGCGCCGTTTGCTACCCGGATGAGCGGTCTGATTTATCTCGGGAGCGCGCTGGGGCTGGGGGCGGTGTTTCTGTATTACGCGGTCAAAATCTACGTTGCCTACAGCGACCGCCTGGCGCGGCAGACCTTCCGCTATTCGATCTTCTACCTCACCGCATTGTTCGCGGCGCTGCTCGTCGACCACTATTTCAAGTTCTGACCACTCGCGCCTAGCAGCCTGTCGGACTTAGCATCCGACAGGCTGCTAACAGCAAAACCGCCTGCGGATTTTGAATGTACCCCGGATTAACAACCGCTCTTGCCCTCCCAAAAGCACGCGAGCACGCCAAGAATAAGGTTTTCACCGGCTTTTTCTCCCGTATTCGTGCAGGCGGTTTTGCATTAGGAGTTTGTCCGACCCAAGTCCGACAAACTCCTAGCGCGGCATGAAACGCCTCCTTGCGATCGGACTGGTTGCCGCCAGCTTGCTCGGCGGCTGCGGCAGGCCGGGTTCCGCGCCGACGTTCAGGCTCACTGACATCAGCGGCGCCGATTTCGGCACGGCGCTCAACCTTACCGATCACAACGGCAAGCCGCGCACGCTTGCTGAATTCAGAGGCAAGGTGGTGGTGATCTTTTTCGGTTTCACCCATTGTCCGGACGTGTGCCCGACAACGCTTGCCGAACTGGCGCAGGTAGCGAAGGAACTGGGCAATGACGCGGAGAAAATACAGGTGCTGTTCGTGACGGTCGACCCCGAGCGCGACACGCCCGAGGTGCTCAGGCACTACGTGCCGTCGTTCGACCCGAATTTCCTGGGGCTTTACGGCGACGCCGCGGCAACGGCGCGCGCGGCGAAGGAGTTCAAGATTTTCTTCCAGAAACAGCCGTTATCGGGCGGGAACTATAGCGTGGACCACTCCGCCGGCACTTACGTGCTCGACCAGCAGGGGCGGTTGAGGCTCTTCGCGCCGTACGGCGCCGGCGCGCCCGCGCTGCTGCACGACATTCGCATCCTGTTGCAGGCGCCTTAACCCGGCTCAGTCTGCAGGTGTCGGCGAAAATCAATTTGGGGACGCGCACCCTGTTCGAATGCCTGCTCTCGCCGGTGCAGAAAGCCTTCCACGAAGCGGGGCGCGAACGGTAGTCCCCCCGGCGTCCCAGCCGCGCGCAGGCTCCGTTGGCAGGCCGTCTTGACGCATCGCTGGCTGGTCGGTCGATCGAGCGGTCGCCGCGTCTCTGTTGGGAGCCGCGTCTCCGTGTCTCTTGACTCCGGCTTTTCCCCGCAGCACAATGTGAAGGGTAGCCGTATCTCATAATATGGGTAGCCATATGAAGACCACCGTCGAGATTGCCGATGCCCTCCTCAACGAAGCCAGGAAGATCGCCGCGCGTGAAGACACGACGGTGAAGACCCTCATCGAACAAGGCTTACGCCACGTGGTCGCGCAGCGCAGGCAACGGCAAGGTCCGTTTCGCCTGCGCAAGGCGACCTTCAAGGGGCGGGGCTTGAGCGCCGAAGCGCGGGGCACCGATTGGGAGCGGCTGCATGAACTGGCCTATGAAGGGCGCGGCGGGTGATCGCCGTCGATACCAACATTCTCGTCTACGCGCATCGCGAGGACGCGGAGTGGCACGCCGCCGCCTACCCACGGCTGGCGCGGCTGGCGGAAGACCGGGGCGCGTGGGCTATCCCCTGGCCCTGCATCCACGAATTCCTTGCGATCGTGACCCATCCGCGGATTTTCTCGCCGCCCACGCCGCTCGCGGCAGCGGTCGACCAAGTGGAGGCGTGGATCGAGTCACCGAGCCTGGTGCTGCTGGCGGAATCGGAACTGCACTGGTTGCAACTGCGCGAGGTGCTGCTCACGGGGCGGATAGCCGGCCCAAAGGTCCATGACGCACGCATCGCGGCATTGTGCTTGCAGCACGGCGTCAAGGAACTGTGGTCGGCTGACCGCGACTTCGGACGCTTCCCGAACTTGACGGTGGTGAATCCGCTCGTCGCCTGAGGATTCCCCATCGGCAGCCGCTGTTTCCCGATGGGCTGATTGTTCGGACCAGCGTGGATCCATCGCCAGCCAATGGCTGGCAGTGCGTTTCGCAGATCGGGATTGGACGAACAAAAAGGCCCCGGACTATGCCGGGGCCATGGTCGGGACCGAATGGGTTTCGGAAGCGCGCTTACGCCGCGGCGGCGATCACGCCTTTCATTTTGGCGAGCGCCTTCACCTCGATCTGGCGGATGCGCTCGGCGGAGACGCCGAATTCGGCGGCAAGGTCGTGCAGGGTCGCGGATGCTTTCTCGTTGAGCCAGCGCGCTTCGATGATGCGCCGGCTCCGCGCATCGAGCGTGTCCAGGGCTTTCTCGAGCCCCTCGCCGCGCAGGCGCGCAGTTTGCTGGTGCTCGAGCAGGCGTCCCGGCTCCGCGTCTTCCGCGGCGAGATAGGCGATCGGCGCGTAGGCATCATCGTCATCGTCGCTGAGCGGTTCGAGCGCGATGTCCTGCCCGCCGAGGCGCGTTTCCATCTCGACCACTTCTTCCGGCTTCACGCCGAGCTGCCTGGCTATGGCTTTTACTTCCTCGGCTCCCAGCGTGTTCAGGCCCTGCTTCAGGCTGCGCAGGTTGAAGAACAGCTTGCGCTGCGCCTTGGTGGTCGCGATCTTGACCATGCGCCAGTTGCGCAGGATGAATTCATGCATTTCGGCGCGGATCCAATGCACGGCGAATGACACGAGGCGCACGCCCCGCTCGGGATCGAAGCGCTTGACCGCCTTCATCAGTCCGATATTGCCTTCCTGGATCAGGTCGGCCTGTGGCAGGCCGTAGCCCATGTAGCCGCGCGCAATCGCCACCACCACCCGCAGGTGCGAGAGCACCAGCTCGCGGGCGGCCTCCAAGTCGTTTTCCCGGCGGAAACGGCGTGCCAATTCCACCTCCCGCGCCTGCGTGAGGATAGGAAAGCTGTTGATAGTCTGGATATAGCTTTCCAGGCTGCCGGCAACCGATGGAATCGGTAATGCGTAACTGCTCATCGAATTTCTCCTTTCGCGTGCTAGTTTAGCACTCTGTAATTGAGAGTGCCAGCATGGCAATAAGTTCCAAGGGCTCAAAGGCTTAAGGCGGTTTTCCAGATCGAACAATACGGAAAAACAACCACTTGGATAGAACCTGTCGCAGCTGCGCCTGAAGCCCTTTAACGCCGGTCGATTCGAGACAGGTGTTGGTTGACCGACAGCCAGGCGCCAAACCAGCCCAGCCAACCCGAGAACAGCAGCAGACTCAGGCTGTCCTCGGGCGACAACGGGTGCAACTGGAAGGGATTTCCATAGAGCCGGGACACGTCGGTGAGCGCGTCGTTGAGCAGGTAGACGCCCGCCGCCACGATCATCCACGCCGCCAGGCCGCCGGCCAGGCCGAGCATCGCGCCGTAATAGAGAAACGGCCGGCGGATGAATGGATCCGTCGCGCCGATCAGCTTGGCAACCTCGATCTCCTCGCGTTGGGTCATGATCTGCAACCGGATGGTGTTGAAGGTGATGGCGATCAGCGCGAAGGCGAGCAACGCGCCCAGCAGCAGCACCGCGAGGCGGCCGAAGTTGAGCACCGCCTCCAACCGCCGGGCCCACGCCGAATCGAGTTGTACGTGTGCGACCCTGGGCCAGCGTTTGAGTTCATCGCGCAGCGCTTCCAGGGTCTGCGGCGCGTTGTCACCGGCATCGACGACGAAAGCATCGGGCAGGGGATTATGGGTGAGGCTGTCGACGACGTCGGCAAGCCCGGTGCTCGCTTTCATCTCCCGCAGCGCCTGCTCGCGCGAGATGTAGCTGAACTTGCGCACGCCGGGATGCTGTTTGAGCCGCGTTTCGATCTGCGCCACGTCGCTGCGGCCGGCATCGAGCGCGAGGAACAGGGAGAGTTGGGGATCTGCGGCGAGTCCACGTGCGAAGCCCTGCAGATTGGTGAGCCCCACATAGAAGCCGACCGGCAGCGCGAGCGCCACGCCGATCACGCCGATGTTGAGCAGGCTCGCCACCGGCGAGCGCACGAGCCTCGCGAGCGTCGCGGCGAGTGTGCGCACGCGCTGCGAAAGCCAGACCCTCATGCCGCGGCCTCTGCCCGGGCGTCGGCAAGCTCACCATTCTTGAGCGCGATCCGGCGCGGCTTCAGACGGGTCGCGAGATGCTCATCGTGGGTGGCTATGACCACGGTGACGCCGACCTGGTTGAACGACCTGAATAATTCACCGAGTTCTCCTGCGTACGCGGCGTCGAGGTTCCCGGTCGGCTCATCGGCGAGCAGAATCGCCGGCCGGTGCACGATGGCGCGCGCGATGGCGAGCCGCTGCTGCTCTCCGCCTGACAGCGTGATCGGGTACGCTCTTTCCTTCGCCAGCAGCCCGACCTTGTCGAGGGCTGCGCGCACCCGCCGCGCCGCTTCGCGGTGCTCGTATCCCACGACGTTGAGCGGCAGCAGCACATTGTCGAACACCGTGCGGTCGAACAGCAGCTTATGGTCCTGGAACACGAGGCCGAAATTGCGGCGCAGGAACGGGATCGCGCGCGGCTTCAACGCCCCTACGTTCTGGGCGTTGACCAGCACGCTGCCGCTGGTCGGGCGCTCGATCGCCGCCATGAGTTTCAGAGCCGTGCTCTTGCCGGCACCGGAGTGGCCCGTGATGAACACCATCTCGCCGTCCTCGATGGCAAGGGAGACGTTCTTGAGCGCCTCAAAGCCGCCGGGGTAGCGTTTGTAGACCTGACTGAAGCTGATCATAGGATCGAGGATTCAGGATTGAGAGGCCAAACCGCCTGCCTGCGCGAGACAACTGTTTTTTGCTCAATCCTCAATCCTCCAGCAAAGCTGCGACAAACTGCTCCGCATTGAACGGCCGCAGATCGTCGAGGTCCTCGCCAACGCCGATGAACCGCAGCGGAATCGGCTTGTGGTGCGGCGCATGGGATCGCACGTGCGCAATGGCCGCAATGACGCCGCCCTTGGCGGTGCCGTCGAGCTTGGTCAGCACGAGCCCGGTGACACCGATCGCGTCGTCGAAGGCTTTGACCTGGTTGAGCGCGTTCTGCCCGGTATTGGCGTCGAGCACGAGCAGCACCTCGTGCGGCGCGCCGGGCAACGCCTTGTCGATGACGCGTTTCACCTTCTTGATTTCCTCCATCAGGTGCGGCTGGGTCGGCAGCCGGCCCGCGGTGTCGGCGAGCACAATGTCGATGCCGCGCGCGGTCGCGGCATGGATGGCATCGAAAATCACCGCCGCCGCATCGCCCGACTGCTGCGCAATCACCGTCACGTCGTTGCGTTCGCCCCATACCATCAGTTGCTCGCGCGCCGCGGCGCGGAAAGTGTCGCCGGCCGCGAGCAGGATTTTCTTCCCCTGCAGCCGGTAATAGTTGGCAAGCTTGCCGATCGAGGTGGTCTTGCCGGAGCCGTTGACGCCGGCCAGCATGATCACGAACGGCTGGTGCGCGCTGACATCCAGGGGTACCGCAATCGGCCGCAGCACTTCAAGCAGCGCCTCACGCAACGCTTCCTTCAGTTCGGCGGCCTCGGTGAAGCGCTCTTGCCTGGCGCGCGCGCGCAGCTTTTCCAGCAGGTGGGCGGTGGCCGCGACACCCACGTCGGCGGTGAGCAGCACGGTTTCCAACTCGTCGTAGAATTCTTGATCGAGCTTGCGTCCCGCACGGAACATTCCGGACAACCGCGCACCAAGTTGCTCGCGCGTCTTGTTGACGCCGTGCTTGAGGCGGGCCAGCCAATCGCCGGCTGCGCCGTCCGCACGGGACTTCAGGAAACTTAGCATGCTGTCGGTGGTCTGAGGATCGAGAGGTCAAATCGCAGAAGAAAGGCCGTCGCGGCCGGCGCGGTGACGGCATTTGCGTCGCCGGCCGGCCGAAACGGCTACAATTCTACCTGAAACCCGTCGGATACGAGGTGAATCAACTGTGCAGATCGGCAAGCGCCCGTCATTTCTTATCGCATATCTAGTCGCGTCGGCGACGTTCTGGCTGAGCGCCGCGGCAGTGGCAGCCGATGCCGTGGAGCATACGCTGGCCAACGGACTGCGCGTGATCGTGAAGCCCGATCGCCGTGCGCCGGTCGTGGTGTCGATGGTGTGGTACAAGGTCGGGAGCGTCGACGAATTCAACGGCACGACCGGGGTAGCACACCTGCTCGAACACATGATGTTCAAGGGAACGAAGGCGGTCCCGGGCGGCGAATTTTCGAAAATCATCGCTGCCGCCGGCGGCCGCGACAATGCATTCACCAGCAAGGACTACACGGGTTATTTCCAGATGCTGCACAAATCTCAGCTGCCGCTTTCGTTCAAGCTTGAAGCCGACCGCATGACGAATCTCGTGCTGACGCAGGTGGAGTTCGCCAAGGAGATCAAGGTGGTGATGGAAGAACGGCGCTGGCGCACCGATGACCGCGCGCGATCGATGGTCTACGAACGGCTGATGGCGACCGCACTCGCTGCACATCCCTATCGCAATCCGGTCATCGGCTGGATGAATGATCTCGAGAACATGCGCGTCGAGGACGCGCGCGCGTTCTACGAGCGCTGGTATGCGCCGAACAACGCGGTCCTGGTGGTGGTAGGCGACGTTGCGCCGCAGGAGGTGTTCGGGCTGGCGCAGCAGTATTTCGGCGCCGTAAACCCCAAGGCGTTGCCGCCGCGCAAGCCGCAGGAAGAGCCGCCCCAGCTCGGGCTGAAGCGCCTCACGGTCAAGGCCCCTGCGGAGCTGCCCTATGTGGTCATGGCGTACCGCGTGCCCGTGCTGCGGGATCCGGAAAACGACTGGGAGCCGTATGCGCTGGAGATGTTGGCCAATGTGCTCGACGGCAACGCGGCGGCACGGCTTCCCCGGACGCTGGTGCGGATGGAACGGCTTGCCAACTCCGCCGGCGCGAGCTATGACGGCATCGGCCGCGGCCCGGGCTTGTTCTATCTCGACGGCGTCCCGACCCCCGGTAAAACGCCTTTGGAGCTGGAACAGGGCCTGCGCCGCGAGTTGCGCAGGATCGCCGACGAGGGCGTGACCGAAGACGAGCTCAAGCGCATCAGGTCGCAGGCCATCGCCGGCCAGGTCTATCAGCGCGATTCGATGTTTTTCCAGGCCCGCCAGATCGGTTCGGTGGAAACCGCGGGTCTGTCGCACAAGATACTCGATCTGCTGCTCGAGAAGCTCAAGCAGGTGACCGCAGCCCAGGTGCAGGAGGTCGCGAAAAAGTACTTCAGCGATGAAGAACTGACGGTGGCCTATCTCGATCCACAGCCGCTCGCCGCGCGCAAACCCGCCGCGCCGCCGCCGGGGCTACGCCATGCGCAGTAAGGGCGGGCCTTTTTGGCTGGCGGTGGGGCTGCTGCTTGCGGCTGGATCGGTGCATGCCATCCTGCCGATCCAGCACTGGCAGACCAAGAGCGGCGCGCGGGTCTACTTCGTCGAGAACCGCGATCTGCCGATGCTCGATGTCAGCGTTGAGTTCCCCGCCGGAGCGGGCTTCGACGGCAAGGAGAAATCCGGCGCCGCGAGCATGACCAATCGGCTGCTGCGGCTCGGCGTCGAGGGCATGAGCGAGGACGAGATTGCGCGCAAGCTCGCCGATGTCGGCGCGGAACTCTCGGGAAGTTTCGATACCGACCGCGCGGGAGTCGCTTTGCGCACATTGTCCAGCCGCGACGAGCGCGGGCAGGCGCTCGATGTTTTCGCACGCATCCTGCAGCGGCCGGTTTTTCCGGAGGACGTGCTCGAGCGCGAGAAGGTGCGGCTCGTCGCTGCGCTCAAGGAGGCCGACACCAAACCCGACACCATCGCTGCTCTGACGTTCTATCGCCTGGTCTACCGCGATCATCCGTATGCCTTACGCTCCTCGGGCGAAGTGGAAACGGTGCAACGGCTCACCCGGCAGGACTTGGTAGATTTTTACCGTCACCGTTATGCCGCGCGGCACGCCGTGGTGGCGTTGATCGGCGATCTGAGCAGGGAAGAGGCCGCAGCAATCGCGGAGCAGATTACCGAGGGACTTCCGAGCGACGGCGGTGCGGAACTCGCGTTGCCGCCGGTCACGGCGCTCGCCGCCGCCGCCACCCGCATCATCGCCCACCCGGCGACGCAGAGCCATATCCTGATCGGCGCGCTCGGCATCCGGCGCGATGACCCCGATTATTTTCCGCTGTTCGTCGGCAACTACGTTCTCGGCGGCGGGGGATTCGTGTCGCGCATCACTGAAGAGGTGCGACAGAAGCGCGGATTGGCCTACTCGGCCTATAGTTCTTTCTCGCCGCTCAAGCAGCCGGGACCGTTCGTGATCGGCATGCAGACCCAGCGCGAACAGGCGCAGGAGGCGCTCAAAGTCGTGCAGAACACGCTGCGCGAGTTTCTTGCCGAAGGCCCGACGGAGCAGGAACTCAAGGCGGCGAAGCAGAACTTGATCGGGGGCTTCCCGCTCAGGATCGACAGCAACCGCAAGATTCACGGGTATCTCGCCCTGATCGGGTTCTATCGCCTGCCGCTCACTTATCTGGACGACTTTGTGAAAAACGTGGAGCAGGTGACCGTGGCGGGCATCAGGAGCGCATTTGCGCGGCGGCTCGATCCGGAACGCATGGTGACCGTCGTGGTCGGCGCCGCGGAAGACAAGACTGCCGCTTCGCCGGCCGGAAACTGATGATCGCCACGCGCCCTCACGCGCGCTCAGCCACCATGCCAAGCAACCGCGTGCGGATCATCGGGGGCGAGTGGCGCAGCAGACGGATTTCATTCCCTTCCCGCGAGGATCTTCGCCCTACGCCCGACCGCGTGCGCGAGACGCTTTTCAACTGGCTCGGCCAGGATCTCACGGGCAAGGCCTGTCTCGATTTGTTCGCCGGCAGCGGCGCACTGGGCTTCGAGGCGGCATCGCGCGGCGCCAAGCGTGTCGTCATGGTCGAGCGCGATCCGGCGACATTCAAAGCGCTGCAGGCAAGCGGCGCGCAACTTGGCGCCGCCGCAGTGGAACTCACGAGAGCGGATGCGCTAGAATTCCTGCGCGGGGATCGTAGCCGCTACGACGTCATTTTTCTCGATCCGCCGTTCACAGCCGGCTACTGGCCGCGGTTGCTGCCGTTGCTGCCGCGCCATATGGCGCCCGAGGCACTGGTTTATTGCGAAAGCGCGAAGCGGCCCGAACTGCCTGCCGGCTGGGAGATCTGGAAACAGGGCCGGGCAGGGCAGGTGCATTTTCAACTCCTGAAACGGACAGAATATGAACAACAAAGCGGTATATCCGGGAACGTTTGATCCGATCACGCTCGGTCACGAGGACCTGGCGCGGCGCGCAGCGAAAATCTTCGACACCGTGATACTGGCGGTTGCCGACAGCCGCACCAAGCGCCCGTTCTTCACGCTTGAGGAACGCGTCGATATGGCGCGCGAGGCGCTGAAGAATGTTCCCAACGTTCAGATAACGAGCTTTTCCGGGTTGTTGATGAAATTCGTGCAGCAGCAAAAAGCGAGAGTGGTGATCCGCGGCCTGCGCGCCGTGTCGGACTTCGAATACGAGTTCCAGCTCGCCGGCATGAACCGCGATCTCTATCCCGACGTCGAAACTCTGTTCCTGACCCCGGGCGAGCAGTTCATGTTCGTCTCCGCCACCATCGTGCGCGAGATTTCGATACTCGGCGGCGACGTCGGCAAATTCGTGCATCCATATGTGGCCAAGAGGCTCAAGGCCAAGATCAGGCAGCTCGGCGGCAAGTAACGGCAATTGAAACCGCAGATAAACACAGATAAACACAGATAAACACAGATAATTCAAGCGCACCAAATCCTTGACTACAGCGGAAACTAATATCTTGCTTGCATCTATCCGCGTTCATCTGCGTGTATCTGCGGCTGATACTGTTTTTGATTTTTGCGACCGTTTGAAGTGGGCGGGTTGCACATGGCGCTGATCATCACCGACGAGTGCATCAACTGCGACGTGTGCGAGCCCGAGTGCCCGAACGGGGCGATCTCGCCGGGAGAGGAGATCTACGTGATCGACCCGCACAAGTGTACCGAGTGTGTCGGTCATTACGATGCGCCGCAGTGCCAGAAGGTGTGCCCGGTCGATTGCATTCCGCTCGACCCCGACGTCGTGGAGACGAAAGAGCAGCTTTACGCGAAGTATTTACGGCTGACCGGCCAAGAGGCCGGTGAGCGGAGAGGAGAGAAGAGATAGGCGAGAGGAGGACGGCTTGGTTTGCCCCTTTCCCCTCTCTTTTCTCGCCTCTCGGCTGTCAGCGCCGCTGACAGCTTGGGCAGTAAAACGTCGAACGCTGCCCCTGCCGGATTTCCCTGATCGGCGTGCCGCAGCGCCGGCACGGCTGTCCAGCCCGGTCGTAAACCATGAACTGGCTCTGGAAATTGCCGGCCAGCCCGTCGCTGCCGACGTAGTCGCGCAGGCTGCTGCCGCCGGCGCCGATCGCGAGTTCGAGCGTTTCCCTGATTTTCACGGCCAGCAACTCGCAGCGTTTCAGGCCAATGCGATTCGCCGCGCGCGCGGGGCGAATGCCGGCGCGGAACAGCGCTTCGTTGGCGTAGATGTTGCCGACGCCGGCAACGACGTGGCTGTCCATCAGTACCTGTTTGATCGCGGCGCTGCGGTTGCGCGTGATGCGATGGAGCCAGGCACCATCAAACGCCTCGGAGAAAGGCTCCGGGCCGATATTCGCGAGCAACGGGTGGCGCAGCGGATCTCCCTTCTGCCATAAGACCAGTCCGAAACGGCGCGGATCGCGCAGCCGCACAACGGTGCCGTTTTCGAAGACCAGGTCGAAATGATCGTGAGGCTCGGGCGGTGTGGCGCTGTTCACCACCCACAGCCGTCCCGACATGCCAAGATGCAGGATGAGCGTGCCGGCGCCACAGTCGAACAGCAGATACTTGCCGCGGCGCGCAATGCCGGCAATCGTTGCTCCGGCAAGCAGCCGCGGCAGAGTGCGCGGCACCGGCAGACGCAGCGCGCGGTTGCGCACAATCGCCGTCCTGATGCGCTGGTTGACGAGCAGCGGCTCAAGTCCCCGGCGAGTGGTTTCAACTTCCGGCAATTCCGGCATGATGTTGAACAGTGAACAGTGAACGGTGCCCGGTGATCAGAACAATTCTCGGAGCGTTTCGACCGCTTACCGCTCACCGCTCACTGTTCACTGATCACTGACTTCGCCGTCCGGGCGAGGTGAGCAGGCGCCTGGCCGTCTCTGACGGGAAGTAATACTGTACCTTTTGGTCCGGGCGCGAAATGACGAGTTCCGGCTCCCGCTGCAGGATGCCGAGCGTGAGCTTCCTGCCATCCCTGAATTCCACCTTGATTTCAGCGATGGTTTTTTTGTCGGCGCTGTGCTCCGCGCGCAACGCGGCGGCCTGGCGCCATTCATCGACCCAGCGGTTGAAATCGTCCTGGCTCAGGTCTGCAACCGGCGGCGTGACGCTCCATTTGCCGCCGTTCTGCGCGACGCTGAAATCCCCGACCTCGAAACGCACCGGCGCCTCGTTGCCCGCGAATAGCTGCCTTCCGATCAATTGCTCGGCGGTTGCCGGT
>Ga0156176_1257_pt1 | contig 21679 bp, 21 predicted proteins | sample RifCSPlowO2_12_FD_107829 | JGI IMG/M metagenome (GOLD analysis project Ga0156176, IMG submission 107829) | Betaproteobacteria bacterium RIFCSPLOWO2_12_FULL_62_58
TTCCGCCAGGGCGCGAGCTATGAAATCCGAGCCCCCTCCCGCCCCAAATGGAACCACAAGGCGGACCGGACGGGTAGGATAGCCGTCGGCGGCGATCGCAGGCAGCGCGGACAATCCAAACAGGGTCGCGAACAGCGAGAAACAGATGAGCTGAAGCATGATTTCCTCCTCATTATTGGTGTAATCCTATGGACGCGCACAGCAATCCTTTTCCGGGCCGACCCGAGGCCCAGCGCGCTCACGCTTCCCATAATGCGAACGCAAAATCACTGGATAGTTCCCGTTCCAGCCACGGGAAGTGACGAAAACGAGGATCGCCCTAAACGATCCGGATGCCGATCTTGTCGATCTGTCTGTTGGACCGAACGAGGTTGAAATGTGGGCCTCATTCGGGTTGCCGGATACAGTTCCCTTGATGGCACCTGTGCAGTGTCCAGAACTGTAGCGCCGTTCCTGCTGATTGCCGTCCGATGGGCCATACATCTTAACCAACATCGCGTAATCAACATTCGCGCCGAAAGTATCCTCAATCGGTTTCAGGTAGAGCTTGAGGCCGTCCGTGGTCACTTGCGGGCGCACCTTATCCTTAATCCGTCCAGCTAGGTCAGCTATGAACTTGTCGGCGTAGAACGAATTACGCTGCCCTACAAGCCACGACGGGACGATCTTTGTGTCGGCACAGATCGCGGTCCAGGTATAAACGTCCCCATAGCCTAGAACGCCCTCACGCCATGGTGCGACGTTCTTCTGTTTCATGTAGCAGAAGGACCAAATCTCATCAAGCTGGAGGCGCTTGCAGGGCAGGTTACGCAGGACGTCATGCTCGAACAGTTCTTCGATTCCCCTCTACGAGTTCAAGCACTTCGCAACGGTCCGAGCGGAGCTCTACTTGAAGGTTTTGCTCAAGAGCGAGGCGAGGCCGGCTACGCAGAGATCACTGCCCGCAGGCACATCCGCGCTGCAGAGCACTTCATTTATTGGGCGAACAAAGAAGGCATATCCGTGCTGCTGCAGGTAACTGAGATACGCACCGGCGCCTGGCGCTAAAACGCTCGCGCTCAGCCACGCACTACTTGGGGAAACGAACATGGTTGCTCACCGCACTCGATAAAACGCTCGATTGCGCGCTCCTCCACCGTGCGCTGAAACCGACCCGCTTCGCGCAGTTCCTTTGCGTGGCGCTGCGCGCATTGCCACAGCGGACTCGCCCGCGAGCGTCAGCATTTCCCGGGCACTTCCCGTCACGCCCGTGCCCGCGTGACCGCTGGACGCTTTTCCAGAAGTGCCGCGCGTGAGCAAGGCCGTGGCGGTACCGCTCGCGGCGTTCGAGTCCGCCCACGGCGGCCCGTCCATCGAGCGTCCTCCAGCGCGCCTCGGCAAGCATACCGACGAGGTCTTGACGCAGATCGGCTACGATGCCGGAGAGATCGTGGCGCTACGGAAGGCAGGTGCCATTCGGTGAAGTCGGGAGCGCGTGAGGGCGTGAGAGCGCGAGAGCGACAGAATCCGTGAGGGCGTCAGAGCGTGAGGGCGACAGAATCCGTGAGAGCGGGAGATCGGGAGGGCGTCAGAGCGTGAGGGCGACAGAATCCGTGAGGGCGTAAGGGCGAAAGACAATCCTCCCTCTCCCGATCTCCCGATCTCACGGTCTTTCGATCTCCCGAACTCCCGATCTCCCGCCCTCACGGCGCGTAAGCGCTAATCAAACCACCTGCGCTTGAGGCTAACCGAGGGGCTGTTGGGGCCGGCGCCCGATGGCTCGACGTACAGCACCTGGCCGGGATGCCGCACCGGCACACCGTTGAAGCGCTCGCGCAGCCAGTCGCACATAAACGCGTGGATGTCGGCTTCCCATACTGCGGATCGGGCTCCCCCCGTGACCGAGCTGTTGTGGTGCTGATCGGGCATGAGCCACAGCTCGGCCGGCGCCTTCATCTGATCGAAGAGGCGGTAAACCTCCTCGACCGGTGCCCGGGGATCGTATTCACCCGCCACCAGCAGCGCAGGGCAGGTGATCTTGTCCATGAGCCCTTCCATCGTCATCTTGGCGACGATGCGGTCCAGCTCTTCCTCGGTGGCAGACTGCGTCAGGTAGCCGAAGAGCTGCTTGTAGCGCGGTGACTCCTCGGTCATGAGGTAGTACTTGTCGACAAACGACGCCCACGGCGCCGCCACGGCACGGATGCGGTGCTCGGTGGCCGCGATGCGCATGCCCCAGTGCGAGCCGAAGCTCAGCGCGTACACCCCGATCTTTTCGGGGTCGATCTCAGGCCGCTTGAGCAGGTAGTCGATCGCGGCGCTCGCAGCGTCCTCGTAGTTGTCCGCGGTCAGCCGGATGCCGCGCAGGTTGCTCTCGCCCTGGCCCGGACCATCGAACGAGAAGGCGTGCATGCCCCGCTGCAGCGCCTGGTTGTAGTAGGGATGGGGCCACGCTTCCTTGGTCTGATCGCAGCCGGGCACGTAGAAAATGAGTGGCTTGCGGCCTTCACCGGGGGCCAAGTGGAGGTTGCCCGACACTACCGTGCCGTTCCACGCGATGTCCACGTGCTCGATCCGGTACGGCGCATACTCGCGCACCTTGTCGTAGCAGCGCATGAGACTGCCGTGCAGGTAGCGCTTCTCGTCGTTGGTCTCGAAGACCACGTGCTGGGCGTCCAGGTACTGCAGCGCCGCCTGGTAGTAAATCTCCATCGCCGTTTCGCGGTGGCCGGCCTCGGCCTCCGCCTGCGCCAACCGCTCCAGCCTGCGCGCCGACAGCCCCATGTGCTTGCTGATCATGTCGTGGCTGCGCACGCTGCGCGGCAGGCGGCCACGGCCATCCGGTTGGAAGTGGAAGACCTTCCCGGTCTCCTTGATGAGCCAGTCGAATACCCATTTCTGATTGTCCCGCCGCAGGTGCGGCTTGCCGACTTTCGGTTGCTCAGGGCTTGCCATCAGCTTCTCCTCTCTGTGTATTCTGTCTGCCAACAAATCGCCGCGAAGGCGAACGATACCCTCGCCGCCGGGGTGCCGCAACTGCGGCTGGATGACTGATACCGTATATAGTATAATTCCTCAATGACAAGGCGCGAAAAGCTCCTGGCGGCGATACGCGCTAACCCGAAGGGTGTCCGTTTCGCAGACGCATGCAAAATGCGTTATCCGATCGAGGTTTTCTGGAGTGAGGAGGACGAAGGCTATATCGCCGTCGCTCCTGACCTTCCTGGCGCGTCGGCATGGGGCAAGACCGAAGCCGGGGCGATCAAAGAACTGCGCACCGCGGTCGAGCTTTGGATCAAGGCGGCGAAGAAGGTCGGCAACCCGATCCCCAAGCCGAGCGACCGGTCGGACGTGAACTACAGCGGAAAATTTCTCATGCGGGTTCCCAGGCGGCTGCACGCGGAGCTTGCGCACGCGGCGAAATCGCAGGGCATCAGTCTGAACCAGTATGTCCTCTACCTATTAACTAAAGGCCACGGCGAGCGCGCCAAACGGGCCGCATAGTAATAGAACTCCATCAGTGCCGGCAGGCGCGCATTCAGCCACGAATCATTCAATACCCCTTATTTTCAATACCCCTTCTGTTTAATACCCGCTTGACGGGTACTTGAGGGGTACTTGAGGGATACGCCCCACCCGTCTCCGGTTCAGCAAAATGTCCAGCGCCGACAAGGCGGAGAAGATCATTCGTGATATCGAGACCATCATCCGGCGGGAGGCAGCTCAAAGTGCCGTCTATCTCGATTTTGAGGAACGCCTTCAGGAACTAATCCATAGAAAGCAGGAGCTAAATGAGGACATTGAACGGATTCTGCTTGATTTGGAGAAGCTCTATCACGACGTAGACGAGGTGGAGAACCGGCGCAGCCGTTTTCTGCTGACCGCTCCGCCGCTACGCATGCCCGGCGCGGCAGGTTCGCCGGTGACGCCGGTCGCGACAGTTTGAAGCCGTGAGAGCGGGAGAGCGGGAGAGCGGGAGAGGATTGTCTTTCGCCCTTACGCCCTCAGACTGATTTTCCTTGATCCTGAATCCTGTCGGTTACGCCCTCCCGCTCTGACACTCTCACGTTGCTCCAGTCTCGTCACTTTCTTTCGTCACTCCTTTTCGTCACCCTCTTTCGTCACTGTTTTTGAGCGCGCTGCGCCGCCAGCGCGTTATTTCTCATGCGCGCGAGGATGACACTCAGAACAACGCCGATCAGGCACAAGGCGCTGATGCCGACAAAGCCCCATGTGAAAGTACCCGACTTGTCCTTCACGACGCCCAGCGTATAAGCGGTGAGCAGGCCGCCCATGTTGGCGAACAGGTTGCTGAATCCGATGGCGATGCCCGCGGTGCGCTGCCCCAGCACTTCAACGGGCACGAAGAACAACGGGCCAAAGTAGAGCTGCAGAAAAACCGCGCTCAACGCGATCACCAGCAATAGCGCCGGGATCGAGTCCACCAGGACCAGCAACGTGGAAGTGCAGGCAAGCACCGCCATGGAACCGCCGACGATCAGAGGCGGATTCCTCAGCCGGTCGGACACGTAGCCGCCCAGCGCGTTCGAAGACGCAGTGACCGCGGCGCTCATCGCGGTCACGAGACCCGCAGCCGGCAATGAGAACCCGCGGTCGGCCACCAGCAGGGACGGCAACCAGAAGTTGAATCCGGTGACGACGCTGAATCGGATGAACTGGAGGGCGCCGCAAACCCAAAGGATCCGGTGCCGGAAAAAATGCAGGGCATCGCGGATGCCGAGCACCGGGCTCGCGCCCTTGACCGGTTTCTCCCTGGCGAGGGCGCGATATACCAGCGCGCCGGCTATGCCCAGCGCGGCAAACGAAATAAAGGTATAGCGCCAGCCCATTTGCTGCGCGAGCAGCGGGCCGACGAGAGACAGCAGGATGGTGCCGGAGAAACCGCCCACCATGTAGAGACTGATCGCAGTCGCCCGCCGCTCCGGTGGAAACCAGGAAGTGAGCAGAGAGAGTCCCGGCGCAAACATCAATGCACGAAATGCACCCCCGACCAACTGGTTGAGGACGGCGGCCGGGAACGACTGAATCAGCCCCAGGCTCAAGGACATGGTCGACCAGCCCAACAGTCCGATGAAGAAGAGGCGCCTCGGACCGAAGCGGTCGGAGAGATAACCCGCTGGAATCTGCCCCAATCCGTAGCTCAACGTCGCCGCGGCCGAGAGCATGCCGCCCTGCGCGAAGCTCATCTGCAGGTCTTCGCGGATCAGCGGCAGGAAGAGCGCAATTCCGCCAAAAGTGAGCCCGTGGAAAACCTGGCAAAGGACGACAAGCGTTACCGTCGTGACCGCGTCACGCTGCGGCGACCGGGTGGCGGCTGCGGCCGCTGTCGGGCTGTTCATCATCCTTGATTTCTTGCCACCGCTCGATCATGCCTCACTCCTCGTGATCCTCGTTGACCTAAATCAATAGATCGCGAGGTCGGGAGCGCGGAAATCGAAGGGGCCGGGAGATCGGGAGATCGTGAGGTCGGGAGGTCGGGAGATCGTGAGGTCGGGAGATCGGGAGATCGAAAGACCGGGAGATCGGGAGAGGGAGGATTGTCTTTCGCCCTTACGCCCTCAGACTGATTTTCCTTGATCCTGAATCCTTGATCCGGAGTCCTGCCTTTTACGCCCTCACGCTCTCCCGCCCTGACGCCCTCACGGATTCTGTCGCTCTCACGCCCTGACGCTCTCACGGATTCTGTCGCTCTCCCGCTCTCCCGATCTCCCGATCTCCCGATCTCACGTCGCTTCTCTCGTCACTGCGGCGGTATGCCCGCCACTTGCGCCGCTTTTTTGTAGCGCTCGATTTCCCTGACGAGGAGGCCGTCGAGCTGCGCCGGGGTGAGCGGCCAAGGCTCCGCGCCCTCGTTATCGAGAAATTTCTTCATGTCAGCCGTGGCGAGGATCTTGTTGACGGCGGCGTTGATCGTGTTGAGCCGGTCAGCCGGCAGGCCCGCGGGCGCGAAGATCCCCCACCACAACTCGTAGCTGTAACCCGGCACGCCCGACTCCGCTATCGCAGGCAGACCCGGCAACAGCGGCGATGGCTTGAGGCTGGTGGCTCCAAGGGCGCGCGCCCGTCCGGCTTTCACCTGCGGCATGAGCGCGGCAGCGCTTGCGATCACGATCTCGACTTCTCCCGAGGTCAGAGCGGTCGTTGCCATGGAAATGCCCTTATACGGCACGTGGACCATCTTCACGCCTGCTGCTGCGGCGAAGAGCGACCCCGAAAAGTGGTTGTTGCCGCCCGCGCCCGACGAACCATAGTTGAGCTTACCCGGGTTCTTCTTCGCCAGTTCCACGAGCTCCTTCACCGATTTCGCCGGCACTGAGGGATGAACCGCGAGCAGCATCGGCGCCCGGCCGATCATCGCGACCGGGACGATCGCCCGCGCCGGATCGAAGGGCAGCTTGGCTCGCACGGAGGCGGTGGCGGGGTACGAAGAAGTGTGGCCAAGGAGCGTGTGGCCGTCGGGCTCGGTCTTGGTCACGATCTCGGTGCCGATCATGCCGCTCGCGCCGGGGCGATTGTCCACGACCACGTTCCTGCCCCAGGCTTCGGTGAGCCTTTGGGCAATGGCGCGGCTGAACAGATCGATCGAACCGCCGGCCGTATACGGCACGACCATCTGGACGTTCTTCGACGGGTAGGCGGATTGCGCCGCCGCGCCGCCGCATCCGATAGCGCAGAGCGCGAGCACCAGCACGTTCAACGAGGATTGCGTAGCCTTCATTGCGGTTTTCTCCATTCCAGGTTTTGGCCGGCTTGAGCGGCCTTTATTCAGTTTGACTGACTCTGATGAGAACAAGTGACGGGGTTATCTTTCATCCCCCGGATCGCGTCCGGGGCTTCGCTTTCGTCGCCTTCATCCCTGCTGCATCAGTCCCACGCCGGAGCGCGGCCCTTGGGATTCGCGATCCTGCCGTCAGGCCGTTTGAGCGCGAAAATCTTCTTCATCTCGTCGTCGGTCAGAGAAAAATTGAAAACGTCGAGGCTCTCGGCCATGTGCTTGGGGTTCGAGGACCGCGGGATCGCCGCTATATTCCCCTGCTGCATCAGCCAGCGCAGCGCCACCTGGGCAATCGTCTTTCCCTTGCTGCGCGCGATCTCGCTGATGACCGGGTCGGTGAATAGCCGCCCGCGGCCGAGCGGGCAGTAAGCCGTGAAGATGAGCCCCTTCTTGCGGCAATAATCCAGCACCTTGGACTGATCGAGATAGGGGTGATACTCGGCCTGCAGCGTAACCAGCGGCTCCGGGCAGAGCCGCATCGCTTCCTCGACGAGCGCGATGTTGAAATTCGCAACGCCGATGTGGCGCGCGAGCCCGTCCCGCTTCGCCTTCGCCAGCGCGCCTATGGTTTCAGCAAGCGGGATGTTGTCAATGGTCGGCCAGTGCACGTGCAGCATATCGACGTAATCCACTTGCAGGTTCTTCAGGCTTTCGTCGACCGAGCGCGCGAAGTCGGCGGCGCGCAGGTATTCGTGCGAGACCTTCGTACACAGAAATATGTCTTTGCGCGGGACGCCCGATGCGCGTATGCCTTCGCCCACGCCTTTTTCCGAACCGTATTTCCACGCGGTGTCGATGTGCCGGTAGCCGAGTTTGAGCGCCGTCGCGACGATTTCGCCGCATTCACCAAGTTGCGATGTGCCGAAACCGATAACGGGAATTTCCGCACCATGCGCGGAGAGTTTAGGAATCGAAGACTGTGTCACTATGACCTCGCAAGAATGTTAATGGTGGCGTGCGGCGCCGAGCCGCAATCTTACGCTGTATTGCGCGTGGTCTGCCAGAGGTGGCCGGCGCCTCGCGCTTGTCGGGGTCGCGCAAATGGGCGAAACTTGCCACCCGGGGTCCAATAGCAGTATAGAGCAGCGAATGATCACAACGCCTCCCGGATTGACAGCGGCGCAATCCGGGTACTGGCAGGACGCGTTGCGGAAGACGACCGAAACGCCGGAGTGGAAGCGCGATCTCGATCTTGCGAAGCGAAGTGACGAGAAAAGTGATGAAACGTTATGCACGAAACAGGCTTGCACCACATACGTCATCCCTTTACAGTTTCTGGCAATCAACAATCGAGCGTTACTTGATATCAATGGAAAGGAACCAATCATGCCCGCTGTGAACGACTTGCCCGATATCCTGGAGACGGCCGAAGCGGAGCGCCTCGCCACCGGCTTCGTCTTTACCGAAGGCCCGCTGTGGCATCCCGACGGCTACTACTATTTCGTCGACATCCGCACCAACAGCTTGTATCGGCTCACTCCGGGCAAGGCGGCGGAACTCGTCACGAAAACCGCTGGGGGAAACGGCACGACCTTCGACCTGCAGGGACGTTTGATCATGTGCGAAGGCAGCGGCCGGCGCGTCGTGCGCGTCAGCCCCGACGGCAAGATCGAGACGCTCGTCGATCGCTTTCAGGGCGGGTGCTTCAACCGTCCCAACGACGTGGTATGCCGCTCGGACGGCAGCATCTTTTTCACCGATCCGGACAAGCGCGTGCCTTATTCCGAGCGGGAAATACCGCCTCCCGCCGGCATCGACAATCTCTGGGACGGTGCCTGCGTCTATCGTGTAGCGCCGGACAGCGCCCTCAGTGTACTGGCGCACTGCGAATATCCCAACGGTCTCGCATTCTCGCCGGACGAGCGCACGCTATACGTGGCGAACACGCGCTCTTCGAAATACATCCACGCGCTCGAAGTTGACGCGGCCGGCAAGATGGTGCGGCGGCGCATCTTCGCCGACATGAATGCGGGCGAAGAGCCTGGCATCCCTGACGGAATGAAGGTCGATTCCCTGGGCCGCGTCTTTTGCACCGGACCGGGCGGCGTCTGGGTGTTCACGCCCGATGGCAAGCGCATCGGCACGATCCGCTTCCCCGAACAAGCGGTGAACTTCGCGTTCGGCGGCGCCGATCTGCGGACGTTGTTCTGCTGCGCCTACACCTCCGTCTACACCTTGCGCGTCAAGGCGCCGGGACAACCGCATCCCTGGTATCGGCTGCGGGCGCGGTAGCAAACCGTGGCGCAACGGCCCCTGCATGCAAGCCGATGGGGAATTCGGCGAGCTATGAGCCTGAGCGGGCATTCGTCTTGAGGAGGGCAATCCAGTGAAGATCGTGTTTTCCCCGTCCATCTCCCCGGCAGCCTGGGCCATCGGGGAATCGCTCCTGCCGGAAGGCCTCACCATCGAGATCCTCTCGAAGGATCCGGAACGCCGCGTCGAGCAACTCGAGCAAGCCGACTTCCTGATGGGATTTCTACGCGGCATGCCGTTGCGGCCGGATGACTACCCGCACCTGTGCAACATCAAGCTGATCCAGTTGCTCAGCGCCGGCTATGACGGGATCGATCTCGAAAGGCTCCGTCAGAGCGGCATACCGCTTTCCAACAACGGCGGGGCAAACTCCTACGCCGTCTCGGAGCACGCGATTATGCTGATGCTGGCCGTCTATCGCCGACTACCCGCCTTGGACCGCTTGGTGAGGGCCGGTCAGTGGAAATCGAGCAAGCTCGGCGAGGAGCAAGAGCACGAGCTGGCCGGCAAGACCGTCGGCATCGTGGGGGCCGGCATGATCGGGCGGACCATCGCCCGACGCTTGAGCGGCTTCGAGGTCAATTTGATCTACTACGATCCAGTCCGGCTCCCGGCCGGGGACGAAGCGAAGCTGAACATGACGTATCGCGACCTCGACGACCTGCTCCGCCAGTCCGACGTTGTGTCGCTACACGCGCCGGCGAACGCATCGACTCATCACATGATTTGCGATCGAACGCTCGATTTGATGAAGCGCGACGCAATCCTCATCAACACCGCGCGCGGCGAACTGATCGACGAGGCCGCGCTCTATCGGGCACTCCGGGATCGCCGGATCTGGGCTGCCGGCCTTGACGCCTTCGACCAGGAACCACCGGACCCGAAGAACCCGCTCTTCACCCTGCCCAACATTGTGTTGTCCCCCCACGCGGCCGGCCCGACTTGGGAAAGTTGGCCGAAGCGCTTCGGCAACAGCTATGCCAACGTCCAGCGCGTCGCCCGTGGCGAGGCGCCACTCTGGGTCGTGCCCGAACTGCGTTGACCGCTAAGGTTTGATCTGCCGTAGCGGTGCAAAGAGGATGACCATGGACATCGGAACGTTTCTGCTCTTGCAATCGCCGTCCGCCCGCTCCTCGCAGGAGATCTACGCGCGCGGGCTCGAGCAGGCGCAGGCCGCCGAAACGCTCGGCTTTCGCAACGTCTGGCTGGCCGAGCATCACTTCTCGACCTACGGCTATCTGTCCCGCCCCTTGCAGCTCGCGACCTACATCGCGGCGAAGACGACGCGGCTCCGGGTCGGCACGGCTGTCATCGTGGTCCCGCTCCACCATCCCCTGGTGATTGCCGAGGAGATCGCGATGCTCGACATCCTGAGCGGCGGGCGCCTCGACATCGGGCTCGGGCGCGGCTATCAGCGCTACGAATTCGAGCGCTTCGGCCTCGCGCTCGATTCCGGCGGCCAGCGGTGGGAGGAATCGATCGACATCCTTCTGAAATCGTTCGAGGGACGGCCCTTCAGCTACGACGGCAAGCTCTTCAAGATTCCCGAGACGTCGCTATTTCCGCAGCCGCTGCAAAAACCGCATCCGCCGGTCTGGATCACGGCGCAGAGCCCGTATGCGCTGGAGGCGGCGGTGCGCCGCGGTTTCAACGTGCTCACGGGCGGATTCGGCGTACCGATCGAACGGCTGGCCGAGTTCGGCCAGCACTTCAAGCGCATGATTACCGAGCTGAAACCGTCGCCGCAGCCGCTCATCGGCGTGCAGCGGGCGGTGTACGTGACGAAGGATCTGGCCGATGCGCGCGAGGCCGCCGAGCAGGCCCGCTGGAACATGCGGGTGACGCTCAGCCTGCGCAACAACTACGAGCGGGTGGAAAATGGCAGCGCCATTCCGCTGCCGGGAGCAAACGAGCCCGACATCGACGACCTTCTGGATCGCTACCTGATCATCGGGACGCCGGACACGTGCATCCGCCAGATCGAGCGCATCCGCGAGCTCGTGGGCATCACGCATTTCAACTGCAGCTTCTGGTTCGGCGACCTCGAGCAGGCGCGCGTTCTGCACTCGATGGAACTCTTCGCCCGAGAGGTGATACCGGCCGTCGCCTGAGGGTCGTCGGAGGAACAACATGAACCACGCTGACAAGAACAGGACCGGCGAACTCGCGCGCAACGTTGCGGTGGCGCTGCGCTTCAAGAAGTCGCAGGGCAGCAAGGAGATGCCGCAAGTCGAGAAGGAAGTCCTCGCGCCCAACTACGACCGGGTGCGCGGCGGCAACTTCCATCTGGCAAGCAATGCCCGCGACCAGGCGTTCCCGCACCCCGGCATGTATCTGCGCACCGCGTTTCCCGACCGCGTGGACGTGATCGAGGAAGTCATTGCCGAGGGCGACAGAGTGGGCCTGCTGTTCCGCCTCACCGCCACGCACACCGGAAATTTCTTCGGCATCCCTCCGACCGGAAAGAGAGTGGACGTGTACGAGCTCGCCATGCTGCGCATCGTGGACGGCCAGATGGTCGAAGGCTGGTTCATGATGGATGAGGCGGAGCTGCTCATGCAGCTCGGCGCAAAGATGCCGCTCCGCAACGATGGCCAGATCATCGCGCCGCCGCTGCCGGACACGGGGGAGGGCGCCGATGCAGTCGTGCAGCGACTCGCGTCCAAATCGCCGGCCTCACAGCAGGACAGCAACCGGCTGATCGCCGCCCGTTCGAGATCGTCCACGCCATCGAAGGAAGGCCGGGCCGCCGATCACCTTCAGCGGCGTTTTGGATTCAAACACCTGCGCGATTACAGCAAAGCCCATGGCCTCGGCGAGCTGGCGCTGGACGCCGCGTTTCCGGACCGGCATGACAGGATAGACGTCCTCATCGCGGAGGGCGACCAGGTATGGATGCGGTTCAACACCAACGGCACGCACCAGGCGAGCCTCTGCGGCCTGCCGCCGACCGGCAAGCGCGTGGGCGTGCCTGTCGTTTCAATCATGAATTTCGCCGATGGCAAGTGGAAGGACAGCTGGACCTTCGCCGACGAGCTCGGTTTGCTGTTGCAGCTCGGCGCGCCCGACCTGCTCCTGGCTTCCCGGGTTCCGGTAAAATGATTCCCCAGGAACACCTAAACGAGGAGACGACATGAAGACGAAATTGAGCAGCCGGGTTTTGATGGCGTTGATGGCGGGTGGCAGTGTCGTGCTTGCCGGCACGGCGTCGGCGCAGGCCTGGAAGCCGGAGCGGAATGTCGAGCTTACGCTTCCAGCCACTCCCGGGGGATCGAACGACATTGCGGGGCGGCTGGTCCAGAAGCTGTGGACCGACCTCAAACTCCTGCCGGTGTCGAGTTCGGTGGTAAACCGCGCGGGCGGAGGGCATATCGTTGCTTATACCTACGTCCAGCAGCGTACCGGCGATCCTCACATGCTAGGCATGATGTCAACGCCGATATTGATGAACCACGTCGAGGGCCGCACTCCGCTTAGCTACAACGATTTGACACCGATCGCTTATCTGATCACCGAGCCCATGGTCGCGGTGGTGCGCGCGGATTCCCCGCTCAAGACCGGCCAGGACCTTCTCGACGCTCTCAAGAAAAATCCAGCGTCGTTGAGCATTGCCCTGACGAGCACCGGACACCGTGTTTCCGTCGGGATGCCCATGCAGAAGGCCGGGGTCGAGATCAAAGCGGTCAGGATGCCCGCTTTCAAGGGCGGCGGCGAAACGACCACCGCGGTGATGGGCGGACACGCAGACGTGCAGATTACTTCCGTTTCGACCAGCGTGCCTCACGTCACGGCAGGCCAGATGCGCGTCATCGCGGTAAGCTCGGCCCAGCGGCTCGGCGGCGTCATGGCGTCGGTACCGACGTGGCGGGAGCTCGGCTATCAGAGTTCCGGATCGTGGAAAGGCATCGTGGCGCCCAAGGGCATTACGCCCGCGCAGATCGCATTCTGGGAGGACGTGATGCGCAAGACAGCGCAAAGCGATGAGATTCGCCAGTATGCCGAAAAGAACCTGTGGCTCGTGGAGTTCAAGGGGGCCGCGGAAACGCGTAAATGGCTGGAAGAAGAAACTGCTTCGCTGAAGGTGACATTGACCGGTCTCGGGCTTGTCAAGCAGCAATGAGCGGACAGACCCTGAGGTTTCCCGAGGAGGACCAACCATGAGAACGTTCGGAAAGGCCGTTACGGCCATGACGCTGCTGATTACCGCCGGTCTGTGGCCAGGGACGGCACTGGCGCAGACGCCATGCGCGAACCGCGGGGATCTCGATCAGCGCTATTGCGACGAGGATGGCGATCTGATCGCGGACCGTCCCAAGGATCCCAAAGCATGGCAGAACCCGTCGGCGCTGGTGTTTTCGTACACGCCGGTCGAGGATCCGGCGGTCTATGAAAACGTCTTCGCCGAGTTCATGGCGCACCTCGCGAAAGTGACGGGCAAGCGCATCCGCTGGTTTCCCGCCGAGTCCTATGCCGCCCAGGTCGAGGCAATGCGCTCGGGCCGCTTGCACATCGCCGGCGTCGCGAGCGGACCGACGCCTTTCGCGGTCAACCTGGCCGGCTTCGTGCCCGTCGTCGCGATGCAGCGGGCCGACGGCAGCGTCGGCTACACGCTGCAGCTTATCACCCACCGCGACAGCGCCATCACGTCGATCGCCGACCTCAAGGGCAAGCGGATTGCGCACGTGGCGCCCTCTTCGAATTCAGGGGACATTGCGCCGCGCGCGCTTTTCAAAGCGATGGGAATCGAGCCCGACAAGGACTACAAGGTGCTCTACTCGGGCAAGCACGACAATTCCATCATGGGCGTGGTTAACCGCGACTATGATGCCGCTCCGGTCGCCTCGACGGTCGTCGAGCGCATGCAGGCACGCGGCATGTTCAAGCCCGATACGCTGCGTATCGTCTACCAGTCGACCCCTTTCCCCCGCACCGCGTTTGGCGTCGCTCACAATCTGTCACCCGAACTCCAGGCGAAGATCAAGGAAGCGTTCGTGACCTTCGACTTCAAGAAATCGAAGCTCGGCGCCGAATTCAAGGATATCGAGCGCTTCGCTCCGATCAGCTACAGGGACAACTGGCGCGACGTGCGCACGATCCAGAAGGCGAGCGGCGTGACCTACACGCAGGAGAGCCTGTCCAGGCTCGGCACGAAGCCGGAATAAGCAATGAAGGATGTGGCGGGCACTACGGCCCGGGAACGCGCCGCACCCGCCCGCGCGCTGCTCGCGATAGAAGCGCTCAGCAAAGTTTATCCGAGCGGACAGCGCGCGCTCGACGGCGTGAACATCGTCGTCGAGCGGCCCGAGGTGATAGCGATCATCGGCTCGTCCGGCGCCGGCAAGAGCACGCTCATTCGTTGCATCAACCGGCTGGTTGAGCCGAGTTCCGGGCACATCTGGCTCGGCGACATGGACATCGCTCGCGTATCGCGGCGCGAGTTGCGCCGCGTGCGCAGGCGCATCGGCATGATCTTCCAGGAATTCAATCTGGTCGAGCGGCTCACCGTCATGGAAAACGTACTCTCCGGGCGGCTCGCGTCGGTCGGATTTTTCGCCTCGTTGTTCCGCCGTTTCCCGGCCGCAGACATCGCCGGCGCATACGCGCTGCTCGACCGCGTGGGGCTCGCCGGCTATCAAGACATGCGCGCCGACGCGCTTTCGGGCGGCCAGCGCCAGCGCGTCGGGATCGGGCGTGCGCTGATGCAAAACCCGGATCTGCTGCTGGTCGACGAGCCCACCGCAAGTCTGGATCCCAAAACTGCACGGCAGATCATGCGGCTCATCCGCGAGCTGGCGACCGAGCGCCGCCGGCCCGCGCTCGTCAACATTCACGACGTTGCGCTGGCCCAGGCGTACGCCGACCGGGTGATCGGGCTCAAGGCGGGCCGGGTTGCGTTCGACGGCCCGCCGCAGGCGCTTACCGCCGGAGTGCTAACCGACATCTACGGCGCCGAGGATTGGAGCCAGACGATCCGGCGCGCGGACGACGAGGCCGAGGCAGGGCAGTGACAGCGTATCCGACCGTCTGGCGCGCGCCCCCGTTTTTCGGCAGCCGCACGCAACAGCGCCTGGTGCTAGCGGGCTTCGCGGTCTATCTCGTCTGGTCCGTCTCCGATCTCAATGTCGACGTCGAGCGCATGCTGGCCGGCTTCCCGCGCGCGCTCGACATGCTGGCGCGCATGATACCGCCCGACTTCGCGCGCTGGCCTTTGCTCCTGAACGGCATGGTGGAAAGCCTGCAGATGGCGCTTGCCGCGACATTGGCGGGCCTGCTCCTCAGCGTCCCCCTCGGCATCGCCGCGTCCCGTAACCTCGCGCCCCGTCCGATCTATCTCGCTGCGCGCGGTTTCATCGTCGTCGGGCGCACGCTGCACGAAGTCCTCATCGCTATCTTCTTCGTGAAGCTTTTCGGGTTCGGACCGGTTGCGGGGCTGCTGACGCTCGCATTCGCGTCGGCGGTCTTTCTGGGCAAAATGCTGGCTGAGGACATCGAGAATGTGCGGATCGGGCCGGTGGAAGCCGTGCGGGCGACCGGCGCGGGATTCGCGCAGACCGTCGTGTATTCGGTCGTGCCGCAAGTGCTGGCCCGCTCGGTCGGCGTCGTCATCTACCGGCTGGATGCCAATGTGCGCCATTCCACGGTGATCGGCATCGTGGGCGCGGGCGGCATCGGCCAGACGCTCTCCGCGTCGTTCTCGCGCTACGACTACGACTTCGCGCTCGCAATCCTGATTTGCATCATCGCCGTCGTCGCATGCGGCGAATGGTTCAGCGACTGGGTGCGAAGGAAGCTGCGATGAGCCCGACCGAAGCGGCCAAGCGCTACCCGACCGTCTGGCGCCGGCGGTCATTGCGCGAGACCGCGGTGGGGTGGCTCTGGACGGCCGCCGTCGCTTTCGCGGCCGCCTGGTCGGTATCCGCCCTCGACATCGAGTGGGCCTTCTTCGCGGATGCGCACGAGCAGGCGATCGATCTCGCTCAGCGCATGTGGCCGCCGCGCTGGTCCTACCTGCCGGCGATCGTGCGGCCGATGATCGAAACCATACACATCGCGACGCTCGGTACCGCGATTGCCGTCGTGCTCTCCGTGCCGCTCGCTTTTCTTGCTGCGCGCAATACCACCGCGAACGGGTTCACCTGGGCCACAGGCCGCGCGCTCCTGGTCGCTTCGCGTTCGGTGAACACGGTGATCTGGGGCCTGATATTCGTGGCAATATTCGGCCCCGGTCCGGTGGCCGGCATCGCGGCCGTCGCCGCACGCTCGGTGGGTTTTCTGGCGAAGCTGGTCGCCGAGGCAATCGAAGAAGCGCAGCGCGGACAAATCGAAGCCATCGAGGCGACGGGCGCGAGCACCGCGCAGGTCTACCGGGTCGGCATACTGCCGCAGGTCCTGCCGGTGCTGATCGGCACGACCGTCTACCGCTGGGACATCAACGTGCGCGAGTCGAGCGTGCTGGGGTTCGTCGGCGCCGGCGGCATTGGACTCTATCTTTATGCCTCGATCAACCAGTTCGCATGGCAGCAGGTGCTCGTCGTGCTGCTCGCGATCCTGGTGATCGTCCTCGCGAGCGAGGCGTTGTCGGCGTACATCCGTGCGCGCATCTCCTGACGCTGCTCCCGCCGGTGGCGGAGACTATTCCGGCAGCATCCCCATTGCCGGTATGGCCGCGCTCGCGGACGCGTTCGACGGCTTCATCCTCGATCAATGGGGGGTCCTGCACGACGGCACGCGGCCGTATCCCGGCGCGGTAGAGTGCCTGCAACGGCTGCACGAGGCGGGCAAACGCATCGTCGTGCTGTCGAACTCCGGCAAGCGGGACGCGGAGAACCTGCGGTTGATGGCGAAGATGGGTTTCGCAGCGGGCCTGCTCGACCGCTTCGTGTCCGCCGGAGAGGATGCGCGGATCGCATTGCAATCTCGCACGGAACCGTTTCACGGCGCGCTCGGCCCCCGCTGCTATGCCTTCACGCGTGGCGGCGACCGCTCCCTGCTCGAAGGCATCGGGCTCGAATTCGTCGAGCGCGTGGAGGATGCCGATTTTCTCGCCGTCATCGGCACCGACTCGCCGCGGCGGCAATCGACCGATTACGACGACGAGCTGCAGGCGGGCATCGCGCGGCGCCTGCCAATGATTTGTGCGAACCCCGACATCGCTCGCCTGACACCCGCGGGCATCATTGAAGCACCGGGCGTATTGGCGTGCCGCTACGAGGCGCTCGGCGGCATCGTCTTCTATCATGGCAAGCCCTATCCGCGGATCTACCGATCGTGCCTCGAGGCGCTGGGTTGCGCGCCGGATCGGGTGATCGCGATCGGCGATTCAGTGGAGCACGACGTCCTGGGCGCCGCGCGTGTCGGGATACGCAGTGCGCTCATCCCCGGCGGTGTCCATGCGGCTGCGCTGGGCGTCTCTTGGGGTGAGCTGCCGGCGCCTGAAGTCTGGCGGACTTTCGCTTCGAGCGCCGCGGCACGGCCCGAATACCTGCTCGCCGCGTTCGTCTGGTAGCGGAGATAGAGGGGACTTGGTACAGCCGGGAGGGCGGGAGAGCGACAGAATCCGTGAGGGCGTCAGGGCGTGAGAGCGTGAGAGCGTAAAAAGCAGGATTCAGGATCAAGGAAAATCAGTCTGAGGGCGTAAGGGCGAAAGACAATCTTCCCTCTCCCGATCTCCCGACCTCACGATCTCCCGGTCTTTCGATCTCCCGATCTCCCGCTCTGACGCGCTCACGTCACTCCTCTCACCCTCAACGCGTATTCGCCGGTGCCTCGAGCCGCCAGAGATGGGCACGCCAGCGCACGGCGATGAGCAGGGTGAACCCCAAGCCGACCGCGCAATACAGTGTGGCAGTGATCGGATAACCGAGGCGGGCGATCAGCGGACCGGAGAGCAACAGTCCGGGCACATTGCCGTAAATCGCCAGCATCCGTATTCCCATGATACGACCGCGGAACTGCGCATCCGAGTTGCGCAACAGCAGCGCCGCCATAGGAACCTGGCCCATGCTTTGCGCGCAGCCGGCGAGTATGAGGACCAGGATGCCGCCCACAGGATGTGGTGTGTGCGCGAATACCAGGAGCATCACGTACCAGGCCGCACAGAAGACGATCATCATGCGCGCCGGGCGGATGGCGCCGCCATGGGTGCTCAGCGCAATCGAGCCCAGCAGGGCGCCGAAGGCTGCGCCCGCGACCATGTAGCCCAGCGCTGTCTGATCGGCTCGATAAATCTCCTTCGCTACATACGGCAGCAATCCATACAACAGCGGAAACGCCGTCAGGTTGAGCAGGAAGGCGAGGCACATTACTGCGAGCAGATGGGGCGTCGTCCAGACATAGGCGAGCCCTGCTCTGAGATCACGCCACGGCGAGGGGCGCGCGGACACGTTACCGGCGAAGACGGCCGTTTGCGGGGAGCGCGCCGGGGCCCCCGCTTCCGCAACGCGGTGTTCCGCTGACGTAATTCGGGGGCGCGCCTTGGCCCCCGCTTCCCCAACGTGGCGTTCCGCTGACGTAATTCGGGCGCGCGCGCGGCCGGCTTTCAGGGTCAGCAGGACGCTGCTCGCGTAGAGGCTCGCGACCACCAAATAGGCCGGTCCCATACCGAGCGTTGCGACCAGTCCTGCACCCGTGAGAGCGCCCGCGATTCGGGCGGAGTCCTGGGTGGTGCGCTGGATGCTCATCGCCCCCATCAACTGGGCGGCCGGCATGATTTCGCCGACCACCGCGGCGCGCATCCCGATGTCCGAAGGGCGCACCAGGCCCATCACCGCGGCGATGACCAGAACCAGCACCGGGGTCAGCACGCCCGTGAAAGCGAAGGTCATCAGAGTGGTTGCCAGTGTCGCGTAGACCGCCCGCATGGCACAGAGCACGTTGCGGTGGCCGATCCGATCCCCCGTCACGCCGAACATCGGCGCGAGCAAGGTGCCGATGTAGAGCAGCGATGCGAATACGGTGAGCATCAACACCGATTGGGTCTCGACCAGCACGTACCAGCCGAGGATCAGCGTCTCCATTTCGAAAGCCCACGAGGTCGCCAGATCGGCAGGCCACTGGAACCGGAAACTGCGAACGCGGAAGGGTGCGAGCGCCGGGACTCGTGAGGTCGCGCTCAACACGCGGCACCGTCGTGCACCATCCGTATCACGGCAAAGCGCAGATATTGCGTGGGGTCCCAAGCCGGGCCGGTGCTCATTCGAAAACTTACTTTGCCCTTATTGGTTGTCGTGACCGCCGGCGCGTGTCCCGGAAATAGGGATACACCTTTCAACGCTACCCGATTGCCCCAGAGGTTGCAATCGGGTCGAGGCCTACGCCTGTGGGGAACTGAGCAAGCGCGGCGCTTTTTGCCGCGCCCGGTGCTGCACATGGTTAGGTTTTGACGGATTTGGGCCGTGTCTTATCGGGGTGATCAACGCTCATAAGCGCGCGGAACGTCAGCACCGGAATAGAAGCTCGGTGTAACACGCGCGTCGATTCATTACCCATGATCAGCGACACCAATCCCCTACGATATCGAGAAGTCATCACAATGAGGTCGCAACCGCGCTCGTTGGCGGTGTTAACGATTGCGTCGTAGGGATGGGCATTGGTCGCAACCACAGTGTCGCATGGCACCCCGGCCGCAGCCGCGGTCTTCTGAACAAACGCGAGGAAGCCCGCGGCCAGGGCGCGCGCCTCCGCGTCTGCCTTCTCTTGCGGGATCGAGTCGAACGAGCCTTCGTACGCCATCATCATCGGATAATCCGGCATGACGTGAATCCCGGTGACTTTCGCGCCGCAAAGTTTCGCCAGTTCGATTCCGCGCTCAATTGCTCTTTCGGAATGGTCGGACCCATCCGTAGGCATGAGAATATGTTTGAACATAGATCGTCCTCGATGTGTACGCCAACTGAAACTGTGTGCTCCGGGCGCGCGCGGCGTCGATCGCCCCTACGTCAGCGCATCCCAGTATTGAACGATCCGCTTGCGCATCGCGGTGTCCGGTAGCGCTCCGCGACCCGCCTGCAGGTTGTCAACCATGTATTCCGGCTTGTCGGTGCCGGGAATGACCGCGGTCACCGCCGGATGCGACAGAATGAACTTCGAAAAGAACTGCGCCCAGGTCCTGGCGCCGAATTCAGCCGCGAAATCCGGCAGCGGCCTGCCGCCTGCTTTCCGAAAAAGAGAGTTGCGTCCGAAGGGCAGATTGACGAGGATGGCGGCGCCGGCGTCGCGCGCGGTCGGCAGCAACACGTTCTCGGCCTCGCGATCGCCGAGCGAGTAATTCACCTGGAAGAAATCGGGTTTCTCGCGCGCGAGCACTTTCGCTATGGCGTCATACTGCCGGATGAAGCTCGTTGTCATGCCGACGTAGCGGCAAAGCCCCTGCTGTTTCCATTCACGCAGCAGGCCGAAGTCGTAGTTCGCGTCGCCGACGTTCCAGGCTTGCATGAGATCGACGCGATTCGTCTTCAGGCGGCGCAACGAAGCCTGCATCGACGCCGTCGCAGCAGCGCGGTCCGCGTTGTAAGAGAACTTCGTTGCGATGAAAAGCTTGTCCCGAACGCCCAGGTCAGCGACGACATCGCCCACCCTGTCTTCCGCGCGGCCGTAGGAATGGGCCGTGTCGATCAGCTTGCCGCCGCCCGCGACGAGCGTCTGGATGACCTCGCGGCGCTCGGCGTATTTCACGGGATCGTTTTCGAAATCGAAGATGAGCGCGGTGCCGATACCTACGACAGGCAGTTGTTCGCCGCCGTGCGGGATGGGACGCGTCCTGAGCGGTTCCTCCGCTGCCCGGGCTGCGCGCGGAAACCGGGCAAGCACGGTAGCCAGTGCCACCCCGGCGCCCGCCGCAAGAACACGGCGGCGTGAGAGGACGATTGGAGAGTTCATATCAGATTCCTCTAGGTAAGCGCTTGGAGGCTTCCTGCATAGCCGCGCGACGCTCGTGAGTGACCCAACACACGCTGTCATTCCCGAGCACGCGGTAAGGTTGTCGTTCCCGTGAAAACGGGAACCGTGCGCCCGTGATGGCGCCAAACCAGCACGGTGGAAGTCCGTGTCGGAGTGTGCCACAGCTCCGTAGCCGAAGGTAACTGCGTCGCTGCGAGGCGGGGTGGGGAGCAACCGGAGGCGAAAAGGCAGCCCGTAGGGTAACGAACCCGATTCGGCGGCATGTGGCGGCGAGCCTGCTCATTCGTGGCGAAGCCTGGAACATACCGCACGCGCTGAAGTGACTGCGAAAGCGACGTGTGGGCGCATAACGTGGTTGGGGGCGGGATGTCTGGAAGGCAAAGCGCAGTAAGCGGAGGGAGCTGCCACTGGGGTGAGGGGTGGTAGCAGTCAGAGGCCCCATAGTGTGCGCTGAGCAGCGCGTTGTTCAGGAGGGTTGAAGTCCCTCTGGCGCCCGGATGAGGGGTGCCATATCCAAAAGCGGGGGTAATGCCTCGCTGGCCGGAGAGAGAAGGTCGGTATGGAGAAGTCTAAACGGGCACGAAGGCGAAAGCCGGAGACAGCCAAGGCAGACCTGGAGCCATCTTCTTGCGGTACTCCGGAGGGCAGGGTGTCCATCGTGAGGTGGAATCCGAAGGGCATGAGGAGAAGTACCGGGCCGTAATCGATGGGGGCTGCCCCGAAGATGAACCGGTCGGCCAAAGGTGGGGCAAG